>Ga0075122_10000695_pt1 | contig 25630 bp, 30 predicted proteins | sample AntAceMetag02UKB_FD_69790 | JGI IMG/M metagenome (GOLD analysis project Ga0075122, IMG submission 69790) | Saline lake microbial communities from Ace Lake, Antarctica - Antarctic Ace Lake Metagenome 02UKB | ecosystem: Environmental > Aquatic > Non-marine Saline and Alkaline > Saline | place...
TAAAGGAAATCAGCCTTTTTAATTTTTCTCTAAGGTTCTGATTTTGTTTTTTTAATTCAGTTAGTTCTCCTTGGAAGTCTTCTTTAGTATCGATAAGATTTTGACTGATTAACATCAACCGGTCTTTCATAATTTTTTGTTTCTCTTCTAGATTCCGAATTTTCATAAAGTTCATACTTGTTATGTCATTCATATCTGCATATTGTTGATTGTCGTCCATCCTCTTTTGTTAACTTTCTGTTGTCTTGTTAAAGCGAATTAGGTTTAAAATTGTTGTGGTTTTATGTTTTTTAGTTAGTTAATTTTAAAAGAAATTTATTTTGGAGTGGTTGAAGTATTACTTAGTATTACATAGGAATATTTAAAAATACTTTTATCTTCTCTTAGGTGTGAATTAAAAGGAATAATTTTAGATGAAGACCAGAATATCTGCTACAGTAGACAAAGAAACAGAAAGATTGATAGAGAAAATCTTGAAAGACGAAGCTTTGCATTTCAGGAATAAATCCCATGTTATAGAGGATGCGATTAAAGCCTTGGAGAAAAAATTAAAATGAAATTCAAAAAAGATAGCCCCTTATATTCTAGTGAAGTTCAAAGAGAGGGCGGAGAGGATATTCTTTATATAAACTACCAAAGTGCCAGGGAAATTCCTAGTTTAGCAGATTCTCCAGAAGCGATGGAGAGGACTCTTGATGCTTTAATAGAGAATCCGAATGTTTCAAGAATTGTTTTTGTTCAAAATAAGAATTATAATTACGATCTTACTGAAACTTCCTTGTTACTTGAAATTGCTCAACTCTACATTTATTTTTTAAGGCAAGAGAATATCCTCGGTCAAAAGAGATTGATTACTAGCCTAAACTGCCAAAGCTTTTTTACTAAGAGATACAATCAACTATTTTCCTTTTTGTTTTCTTTAAGGAGGGATCCCATTGTTTCTTATTTTGAGATCAAGAGATTTATAATAGATGAACAGATAATGTTGAATAAAGTCCCTGCAGAATGTAAATCCGACCAAGAAAGTTATATTTATTTTTTAGGGACAATTTTGCAAAAGTTGGAGGCAACAAAATTAATTTCCAGATTGAAAGGCGATTTTGGGAATTATTCTAAAGGGGATAGAGAAATTTATAAGAAAGTTTTCAGTCCGGACGTTATACCCAATTTCACGTTTACTCGGCTTGTCGAAGATTTGCCTGCACCAAAAGATTCTGAGTTGGTTGATGAATATGAGATTTCTTTTGATGACTATGATGTTTCAAGGGTTAGTATTTTTAGAAAAAAAGGAGAAGCGAAACTTCTGTATCATCTAGAGCCACCAGAGAATTCTTTGGAAGAGCAATACTCTGAGTTATTGAATCTTGCTCGTGGAGTCTTGATTGAGCATCAACCCAAAGCTGAAGAATTTACAGATACAGAAAGAACGCGACAAGTGTTTTTTAATATCTCAAAAGATCTTTTGCAGGATTTGGCAAGTGCAAGAGGTATCGCTATTGATTATAAAACTTTGAACCTTCTATCTAAAATCTTAGTTAGGCATACTATTGGTTTTGGTCTGTTGGAAATTTTATTGCAGGATGAGAATTTACAAGATATTACCTTGAATGCGCCCATTCCCCAGACGAATGTTTTTGTTCGGCATCAAAAATATGATGAGTGTTCTTCTAACATTCTTCCAAGCCAGGAAGATGCAGATTCATGGGCCGCTAAGTTTAGGATGCTTTCAGGAAGACCTTTGGATGAGGCGAATCCTATTCTGGACACACAAGTTAATATTGGAAATATTCGGGCAAGGGTTGCTGCTATTCAACAACCTTTAAGTCCCGACGGTATTGCATATGCTTTCAGAAGGCACAGGGAAAATCCGTGGACCTTGTCTTTGTTTATAAAAAATAAAATGATTAATCCTTTAGCTGCGGGATTGTTGAGCTTTTTAGTTGATGGTTCAAGAACTTTGATCGTTGCTGGTACAAGGTCAAGCGGAAAAACTTCTTTGCTCGGAAGTTTAATGCAAGAGATTATCCCCCGATATAGAGTTATTGTAGTTGAAGATTCTTTGGAGTTGCCTGTCGAAAGTTTGAGAAAATTAAAATATGATATTTTGAGAATGAAAGTTCGAAGTAGTTTGTTGAAGACGACTACGGAAGTTTCTGCAGAGGAAGGGATTAGAACTAGTTTAAGGTTGGGAGATAGTTGTTTGATCATCGGCGAGGTTAGAAGCACCGAAGCCAAGGCGCTTTATGAAGCGATGAGGGTTGGGGCTTTGGCAAATGTTGTTGCAGGAACAATTCACGGTGCAAGTCCCTACGGCGTTTTTGATAGGGTTGTTAATGATTTGGGGGTTCAAGCGACGAGTTTCAAAGCAACAGATATTATTATTGTTGCAAATGTTATTAAGTCCGCCGATGGTTTGAGCACTTATAGGCGGGTTGTCCAAATAACAGAAGTTAGAAAGCATTGGACTAAAGATCCTTTGGCGGAGGGAGGATTTGTGGATCTGATGAAGTATGACGTTGAAGAAGACGAATTAAAACCGAGCGAGGATTTGATTAATGGAGAATCTGAAATAATAAAAGATATCGCGGGAAACGTAAAAGGTTGGGCTGGAAACTGGGATGCTGTTTGGGATAATATCTTATTGAGGGCGGAGATGAAACAAGAGTTAGTTGATGTTGCTGAAAAAGATAAAATGCCCGAAATTCTTGAGGCAGATTTTAATGTCTTGTCAAATGATTATTTCCATAAGATTTCAGAAAAAGTTAGAAAAGAGTCTGCGGAGGCATTGCCTTTGAAAAAATATGTTTTCCCTAAGTGGAAGAAATGGTTGGAAGATGAAATTAAAGGGAGGAAAAAATGAATCCAAATAAAAGGCCAGATGTAAAAGATATTTTGAAAAAATATGGTGGGAAAATTGAGGGTAAGATAAATGTTTCTTCAAATGACGTAGAGAATACTCAAAACTATAGTGGAAGTTATACCAAATTTAAAGATGAGATGGCCCCTCAATTTTCTAGATATGAAAAATGGTGTCACAGCTTGGGGAATATTATAAAGATGAAAATTTCAGAAAAGGAGGAAAAGAAAGTTTCTAAATTTTTAGAGATAGCACATTTGAATATTGAAGCTTGGCAATCGCTTACTCTAAGTGTTATGGGTTTCTTCATGATTTTTCTTCTAAGTTTAATAATTTCATTTTCTATTATGTTAATTCGTGGAGGAACAATAGATAATTTTCCACTTGCGTTTTTTGTTTTGTCTTTGATATTTTCAATATTTTTATTTTATTATGTTCAGGGAATTCCCCAGAGACTTGCAAATAAATGGAGGCTGAAGGCGAGCAGTCAGATGGTTCCTGCGATACTTTATATTGTTGTTTATATGAGACACACTCCGAATTTGGAAAAAGCAGTTGCATTCGCTGCCGAGCATTTACAAGAGCCCTTGTCGTTGGATTTGAAAAAGGTTTTTTATGATGTTGAAGTTGGGGGATTTTCAAGCATCAAAAATAGTTTAGATAATTACTTGTCAATATGGAAAGATTATTCTCCAGAATTTATCGAAAGTTTTCATTTGATTGAAAGTAGTTTGTTTGAGCCAAATGAAGTTAGAAGAATTGCAACACTTGAGAAGGCGCTTCAAGTTGTTCTTGATGGGGTTTATGATCATATGTTGAAGTTTGTTCATGAAGTTAAAAGTCCCTTGCAAAATACATATATGCTTGGGACAACATTACCTGTTCTTGGTTTGGCATTATTGCCTCTTGCTTCTGCAATGATTGGCGAACATCTCCAAGCTTCGCATGTTTTTGTTTTATATAATCTAATAATTCCTTTTCTAGCTTTTTTTCTAATGACAAAATTTTTGTTGATGAGGCCGGGAGGTTATGGTGAAACGAGTTTGTTGGAAAGGAATAGGTATTATGGGAAATATAAAAGTAAGAAGCCTTATTTGAAAGCTGCGTTGATTTGTTTTCCATTTTTTCTAATTGGGGTTTTACCTTTAATTTTTGGTTATACACCTATTCCAGGATGGTTGGGGTTACAACAAGATTATACCTTTGCCGAACTTGGAATTGGATTTTTAGGGGGGGAAAGTATTTTCGGGTTTATTATTGATTCTTTTTCTGGGAAAGTGATTGGTGGTCCTTATGGAATCGGGGCTTTAATAATGGGGATGTTTATTCCGTTATCTATCGCTTTGTTTTTCTCGATAGCATACAAATCAAAAACAAAACTTTTAATTAAAGAAAGGGATAATACTCGTCAACTTGAAAGCGAGTTTAATAATTCTTTATTTCAATTGGGGAGCAGAATCGGAAATGGAACCCCTCCCGAACTTGTGTTTTCTAAAGTTGGCGAATCTTCGCAGGGGCTGAAAACAGCAGATCTTTTTAGAAGAATTAATTACAATATCCGGCAGTTAGGAATGTCTGTTGAAAGAGCTATTTTTGATAGTTCAAGGGGGGCTATAAATTATTATCCAAGCGATTTGATAGCGACGAGCATGAGAATTTTGATAGAATCAAGTAAGAAAGGTTTGAAAATTGCTGCTATGAGTTTGATGAGTATTTCGCAATATGTAAAAAATATTAGAAAAATTACTGACCGCTTGAAGGATATGCTTGCTGAAGTGGTTTCAGATATGAAAAGTAACATGACTTTCCTTGCTCCTTTATTGTCTGGAATTGTTGTTGGTCTTGCAGCAATGATTACTGCGATATTATTAAAATTGGATGTTCTTATGTCGAGTGCAGAAGGAGCAGGAAATGTTGGGGGCCTTTTAGAAATTTTCAAAGCCCAGCAAATGATTCCCCCATATTTTTTACAATTAGCTATAGGAATTTATTTGGTTCAAATTGTTTTTATTTTAACTTCAAGTTTAGTGACTATTGATAATGGAGAGGATCAATTAACAAGAACAAGCGACATTGGGAAAAATCTTAAAATTGGAATGTTGTTTTATTTTGTAACGGCCCTGTTAGCAAGCGTTGTTTTGTTTGGATTAGCGAGTGTGGTGTTGGGCGGTCTGGGTTGAGAGGAAATTTTATATTTTAAAGTTACTTTCCTACCCTTGAATATTTAATAACTTTATTTTTTCGCTTGGAAGATTTGTCAGGAGTTCTAGTTTCTTTTAAGTGAAATTCGTCTTTTCCGTGGAAATCTATCTCTGTTTCTATTAATTGTTCATTTCTTCCAAAAGTTTCTGTTAAATTTAAAATATAACTCCCGTTTGTTTTTAACACGGAGTAATCATAAACCACTTGCCAATTTCCTCCCCATTCTTCTGTATCTCTAAGGATAAGTTTTTTCTCTTTATCAAATACAGCGTATGCAATTTCTCCGTCCATTTCGGTTTTCCAAGTTCCTTTTAATCTTTCTTCAATTGAATGTCCGTTTGAACAACTCGTCGCCAACAACGCTGTGAAAGCAACCAATCCACATGCAAGAACATACCTTGGTCTTTTGTCCATTTTATTTATTATTTAAGAGGGTTTATAAAAATTATTGTGCTACAGTATGCTATTTAGTTAGATTTATTAATGCTTTTCTTTATATTAATTTAGAATGAAAAAGAGGTTTCGGATTTTAGATTGCAAAAAGGCTGATGCCGAAGTAGAAATTTCTATAAAGACGATTATAATAATTATTGCTGCTGCGGTTATCTTATTGGGAATTGCTTTGATAATAGTACCAAAACTTGAAGGGGGGGCGGGATTTTTGAAAAATTTTTTTAGGTTTGGGAAATTTATTGGGGTTCTTCTGAAATATTAAAATGAAATTAAGAAAAATTCAATATTTTAAATTTAAGAAGGCACAAGCAATACAAAATAAATCTATTGCATGGATTATTGGAATTTTAGTTTTGGCTTTGTTCATTTCTTGGTTTGTTTTTGAGGGGGATATAAATAAATGGTTAAAGGCAATTCCGGATTATATTTCTCCAAACATTACTACTATTGACCTAACAGATTTATCTGACGAACAAATAATGAATTTGTGTCCCAATATTGTAGCAATTGTTGGTCCCAATGAAGGAAGATTTTTTTGGACAAAGAAAAATCATATTTATTTTTTTAAGGGAAAACAAGAAGAGAGGCATGATAAGAATATGTACGATGAAACAAGTTTGTATTGGATTGGTGATGAAGAGGTTATAAAAATAAAAGAAGGGCGTGTTGGTAGTGAGGTTATTGCTAGAGTTGATGGGCGTTATTTTGTTGTTGAAGATAAATATCTCTCTGGAGAAACTTTTGAGGAAGATTTGCCCGGGCAAAACTTATTGCACCAATTGAATGGGTCTTATAAAATTCCTGGGAGTGTTTTGATATGTAAAAGTGATTTGGCTGTTCTGGAGACAGTGCAAGAACAATGTGAAGAGAGTTGTGAATTGCATGAAGGAATTTGTAAATCTAGCGGGGGAAGTGAAGAGATTTCTATAGGTAGAATTGATTGCTCTGCCGGAAAAGAATGTTATGTTGTTAAAAATTATGAAAATCTAAAAGAAGGAACACTCGAAATAAAAGATTTTAAAATTATTTTGGATACCCCTGTGGAATTGTTTGATTATGGTGCAAATCCTTTAGTTCTTCTAGATTATACAATGAGAATGTTAAGAATTTCTGTTGATTCGGACGAAAGATTTTGTTATCTTTTAAAGACTAACAAACAAGAGAAAATATTTTCGGGGAATAGTGAGCAGGCTTTTTCTAGATCTTCTACTTGGGGTCCAATAAAAGGGGATGAGATTTTAGAATTGGTTGCCTGGAATTTTAAAGATGCAAGCACAGAGATAGATAATAAAGTTATCAAGAGATTGAAGGTTGAAATCGGACAGAGACTTCCGACAGAGTATGAAGACGGGAAGATTATTTCTGATGAAGATTTTAAAAAAGAAGTCTTTACGGCAAAACTTGGAAGTGTTTTTTATGTGATGAATTTGGATTTTGATTGGGATAAAACTAGGGGAAATGTTATTAGTACGGCGTCAAATTATAGAATAACTGTTAATGATTATAAGGAGAATTGGCTTATAGAGAAGGGAAAGGAAGATCAATCTGGAGAAGATGATTGGGCGGTTTTGGATTGTTCACAATGGGATCTTGCTCGCAGTGCAGACTCAGATAATTTAAGAGATAGTTTATCTGAAACATTAAGGGATTCTTGTAAATTGAAATAATTCTCTAGAATCTTAGAATTATTCTTCAGGATTACCTTGTTATGTCGTCCTCAGTCTCGAAGGTCTTATCTGGACCAGCAGATCTTAGTCCGAAATCTTTTGCATTTCCAGAATATTTTATTGGAGTTCCCCATGCGTCTTCTGTAGCGGAGGGGGGGATGTAAGGGCTTCCTTTAAGAGATCTACAGGGTTTTAATAATTCTTGCACACTTTGTGCTGAACGGCCGCCATGAAGGGCATCATAAACAGAGGCTCCAATTCCGAATTGCTGCATTCTTTTCCTTGTTAGTTCTACTTCTGGAGAGATTATTTCTTCCTGCGGAATTTCATTAGAGATTCTTTTTAATTGAAGGGCATCTTTTTCTTTTGTAGTCTTTGATTCACTTAGTCTTAATCTATCTTCCCCGTCAAACCCCAAGATAAAGAAACCCTCACCTTCAAGACGGAGACCTAAGGAACCTCCTTTGATTCCTATTGAATAAGGTGTCTTCCGGCCATCTTCTTGGTCGTAGCAATATTTCTCATCAAATCCAATGCAGATGCCCTTATCATATTTACTTGGGCCCGAATCGAATCCCCATGTTCCTTGAAGTTGTTTTCGTATTTCTAATTCTCTTGATTCAGGGATTTTAGAGTTTCCTAAAGTAAATTCCCACAAAGTTGGGTCTGAACTTCCTTCTTGATTGGCTCTTTCCCCAGAGGAGGAATTTCCCGGTTCTCCGAGTGCAAATTTTGACCAGAGATAGATTGGTACTTCGTTGGTTGTGTTAGAGGTATCCAAGGAAATGAAGATCATTCTTGCCGTTACCTGATATCCAAAAGTTTTGTTTGGAGGAAAGAGGGGTATGGGCATGAAACTATAGTCCCTTGCGATTCTCTCAAATCTTTCTTTAATTTCTTCATCAGATTTTTTTTCAGATCTCGCAACAAATTTGTCTAATAAACGAGATGCCACTTCAAGCTCTATATCTGTCCCTGGAATTTGCACGTCTCCCAGGTCAAGAATTTTTTCTTTAACGGCTTCTCCAAACTTCATAGCTCTTTGGGCATTGGGGGATTCCTCAAGGGGCTTCACTTCAACCCATTTGCGGCCGCCAGTCGATAGCCAAGCATATTGTTTTATTTTTGAGATTTTTACTTCTGGAGGATATAAAACAAACACTTCACAATGGCCATCTTCAATTGGAGTATATCTTTCATTTTTTGGGAGAAGTCTTTCTTTACCGCCCCAATTTTTTTTATCGTAGTTCTCTGTGGATACAGTGAGAACCAATCTATTTCCTCCCTCCTCGACCTTTACTTTTGTTTCTAATTTCACTGATTTTCTTGGGCCGAATTCGTCGCGCATTTTCACTCTTTCTGTTTTTGTATATGTGGGTTTGTTTGATTGGGCGTCTCTCAAGTCAATGTGTTCAGCAATACTTTGATTTGGTGTAGAAATAGCAATAGCTGAAAGAAGAATTCCTGTTAAGCCGGTTAGGCCTTTTTTGAGCATGGATCTCATCCAAATTTAAAGATTTATCAATATAAAAGGTTTATTGTGGTGGAGAAAACATTTATTAATATGTTAATTCTTCTTTGGGGATGTTGAAGAAAGGTAAAAGAGGAAGCGGAACTTTTAGCGTTCAATTTCTTATTGGTGTCGTAGTTGCCATTGCCTGCATAATTATGTTGTCAATTCTTGGGGCAAAGCTTTACGGAACTTTTGAAAGAAAGACAGATTTGCAACAGGCAAGAGTACAGTTAGATAAAATTATTTATGCTGTTGAACATTTGGAAGAAGGAGTGACTAGAAAAGTTTTAATCGAGGGTCCGAATGATTGGGTTTTAACTTCTTTCGGGGGTAATTTGTGTATTTGTAAACCAGATAAAGTAAAACTTAATTTTGATAAATTAAAATTGGAAGAGGATTGTGGGCTTATCGGCGTGTGTGAAACTTCTTTGGTCGAGGTTGATTCTGTCTGTTATTTGGGAAATGATAGAACTCCAAGAGAACACCCCGTAGGAGAATGTTTGTTAATAGATATTTCTGAAATATTTGTAGAAAAAGAAGGAGAAACTTTGTTGATAAAAACTCCCCAAGAGATTCTTGCTGAAAGCGTATTGGAGAATCTTCTTGAGTTCAGGGATAATTCTGGAAAATCAATCTTAGAAAATTCTGAAGATTATATAAATTCGGATTCTCTTGATTCAAAAAATGAGCTTGAAATTTCTTTAAAGGATTTAATCGTCAAATTTTTTGTTTCTGAGGGAATAGAAAAAGATTGGCGGTTTTTCATATGTGAAGCAAAATATCAGGGGGAGGTTGTTTATGGTTCTCCATGCCCGGCGAATATTTTTTCTTTTGGTGGTGAGATGGAGATTTTTCAGGGGGAAGGTAAGACCCAAAAAGAGATTATTGAAGATAATAGTGGGAAAGAATATCTTATAAAATTGCAGATGGGGGTCCTGGTGTAATTCTTATTTTTTTCTTTCCTCTAGAAATGCGCGATAATCGTTAAAATATAACTCCATCATTTCTGGACGTATTTCGTTTGGAGTTCCATCAAATTGTACACAAAAACCTTCTTTTATAAAAGACCTTAAAAATTTGTTTGTTATGGTGTGATTGTCAGAAAATTTTCTCAGGACTCTTTCTCGTTTTTTGGAGGACATTACGATTGTTGTATTATTGGAGAAAACCACCCCTAGTTCATAATGTCTATTGGCGTGAGAAGAAAAGGATAACTGAAATGTTTTTGGCCCTCTTCTTGAGTAATCTATATCGCCTATTGTAAATCCGGTGTTGCCTGAGATATAGAGCTCGGGAGTAAAGGTATATATGGCATGCATGTTCCCTTGTTCTGCTAGCCACGAGCCGTATAAATCTTTTTTAGAGTAAATCAGTTGCCTTTCATCTTGCGTTTCTAGAGCGGTTTGTTTCTCATTCAACTTTGCGATTTCTTCTTGGAGGGCTTCTTTCCTATCTTCGATGCTTGCAAGTTTTTCATCTTTACTTGGACAGCCAGTCAATCCTGCACAAGCTACCACTCCTGCTAAAACAGGAACTGCTAAACTTCTTACTAATCCATTTCTCATGAAATTCTGAGATTTATTGGGTATAAAAGGTTTATTGTTGTGGTAGGAAATATTTATTAATGTCTTAAATCTGTTTTAGATATGAAAAAAAGAGGAGTTTTGTATTCGAGCAAGAAAGCCCAGTCAGTGTTTTCAGATAAGTTGACTGATGGGCTTTTGTGGTTGATAGTTCTCTTTGCTTTGGCTGCCGCAATATATTTTGGAATTAAAAGTTTAACTTCGTTTTGATGAAAAAAAATAATTTTTTTAAGTTTAGAAAAGGGAATAAGAAAGCTTCGGCTATGCCTGTTGAGATGGTTGTTATAATCATTTTGGCGGTTATTGGTTTGGGAATTGCGATTTGGTTTTTATATCAACAATTAAGTTGGACCGGGATGGTTGATAGGGAAGTTTGTTATCAAAGCGTCGTTCTTCGAGGAGCGGCTTGGGATAAATGGTATAGTTCGGGAAAAGATTTGGTTCCTTTAAAATGTAAAACAAGAAATATTTGTATAACCACGAATAAAAATGATGTTGGAAATTGTAATGGTCGGTGGGGGTCAGCAGAGTTTGATCCTGTAATTGTTAGTAAAGATTTAGTAAAGCAAAAACAGGACATTATGAAGTTATTTTCAAATGAAATGGCTGAATGTTTTCAGATGATGGGTCAGGGGAGAGTTAAAATTTTCCCTTCGAAGACTTTAATAGACACCAACAAAGGAGTTGTGTGTTCTCAGATAATGCTTGAGGACAATGTAGAAACAAGAAAATTGAGTAAGTTTTGGGATATGGCGCAATATCTTTTGTTGCATCGACCTCCTGGAGAGGATAAACTTTCTTATTGGGAATATTTGATTAATGCTGATCCTGAAAGCGAGAGAGTTTTGTTAAGCGCACCAACTACTAGGAGGGGTCTTTCTGAAGAAACAGCTTCTATGAATTTAAGTAAAGTTCATGCAGTTGTTTTTGTTGAGCATGATAATTCAAGAATAGGTTGGTTTACAGGAGCGACAGGAGGAGCTATTGCTGGAGCAGCTTTAGGAAGTGTTGTTCCGGTGGTTGGAACAGGATTTGGAATTGTTGCTGGAGGTATTGCAGGATTTATAGGCGGAGGAAGTATTGGAGATAAAATTCAAGAAGAAATTCCAAACTTTAGTGAAGAGGATGGAGAGTTTTATAGTTCTCTTTTTATTTTAGAATATTCTGTTGAAGAATTTGAGAATAGGGGAATAACTAGTCTCGAGAGTATTGAGAGTAGTTGATTCTTTTAGTTAAATTTATAATTGTTGTTTCTTTGTCTATTTAGATGGCAAGACAAAAAAGAGGTGAGTTTTTATTTGGGAATAAAAAAGCTCAAACAGATTCGGGTTATGGAGATTTGATTTTTATAGTTTTGAACTTGGCGTTTTTTTCTATTTTATTTCTGTGGGTTTGGAGTTCTAGTAATGCCGCATTTGTATATGAAGAAGCTTATGCCAAAGAGATTGCTTTGATAATAGATAAAGCAGAACCAGGTATGCATTTTGAGATTGATTTTTCTAAAGGGATGGAAAAGGCAGAGGAAAATGAAATAGATAAAAAAAATATTATTCTTATTAATGAAGCTGAAAATAGGGTGAGAGTTAAACTTTCTGAAAGAGGATTTAGTTTTAGATATTTTACAGATTATAATGTTAGTTCTTATATTGGTACAGAAAATAAATTGGTGATAATTATAAATGAAAAATCTTAAACGATTATTTTTAGATAAACGAGGGGGGGGGAGACTTCTTTCCATATGGTGGTTTTTAGTTTTAATAATTGTTGGAGTGGGAATCGTCGCCGGAGTTTTAATATTTTTTTCAGCAGAGACAGATGCTCGCCAAGTAGAAAGCAAAATTTTATACGGGGAACTAGCTAGTTGTCTAACTTCCCAAGGTTTTTTGATTGAAGAGGTTCGAGCAAGTTCTAGTTTAGATATCTTTGATAGGTGCAGTATTAAAAAAGAGATTTTTGAAACTAGTCAAGATATTTGGTATTTTGAAATAAATTTTTATGATTCTGGTGAAAATAAAAAAGAGATTGCGAAAACTGGAGCGGGTGCTGTGAGGGATGCATGTTTAATGCAATTAGAGGAAGGAGATACGAAGGGAATAGAATATGAAGGGGGTGCGAAATGTACTTATAGAAATGAAAGCGTTTTGTATTATAATTACGGGGATGATGGAACGGAAATTCTTATTGGGGTTTTGGAAATAATGACTGCTTCAAATCAAAGAGGTAAAAAAACAACATTAGAAAATTAAAATGGAAAAAACAAAAAAACAAATTCTTATGGGAAGTAGGAAGTCTCAGATACCTGCTACGTTAACTTGGTTCCCTGCGATGTTCATCATTTTTTTTGTAATGCTTTTGTATATCGCTGGTGCGGGGGCCTTGGCCGGAAAAGCTCAAGTAACGAAATGGGTTTCTTTTGGAAGAGATGGGGGGTTTAATGAAATAACTACCGCCGAAGTTTCTGAGATAACATATGCTCAGAGACAGTTGTTTATTTTTTTGAACAGCCCGGTTGAATTTGAAGGTCGAGAGATGCAAGTTAAAGATTTGATTTATTCTGAAGAGATTGAAAAGGATAAATTTGAGCTTTTTATAACTACTGTAGAAAAATTTATGGATGAAAATTTTGAGGCTGGGAGAGGTGAAAGATACAAAAAAACTTGGTTTAGGATTTATGCTCCCGATGAAGATATTTGGGATAAAGCGGATGCAAAGAAAGAGACAATTCGAACAGAGGTTTTAAAGTATGGGAAATATCAGTTTTATGACGGGGTGGGAGTTTCAAGTTTGCATGCTGTTCAGTGTAGTTTGGAGAAAGGGCAATTAATTTCTGTTTATATAGAATCAAATAAATTTGTCGTAATGTGTTTGGAGAAGTATTAATGAATCTCCAAAAAATAAAACAAAATAGAAAAGCAAGCACACCGATTGCCATTACTATAATGGTGTTTCTTATTTTAGCATTGACTTCCTCAAGTTTGTGGTTATTTGCAAGTTCTACTGGGAAAGTTAAACTTCAAGTTTCAAAGCAAAACTTTGTTGATGAACTGATATATGGAGAAAATTTAGAGAGTTTTTATATCTCTCAAGAAGGTGAAGGGGCGATTATTAAAAGTTATAAAGAAATTGCTGCCGAAGGAAAATACGGGGTGTTGAGTAACCAGGGAGTGGTTTTTGGAGAGTTATCTAAAAATCTGAATTTAAATATGGAGAAGAGTTTTAGAAAGAATTTTAAAAAGGATATGGGAAAAGCTGTCGAAGACTTTGAGATTTCTTTTGATGGAGATAATTTTTTATTTGAGACTAGGATGCTTTTTGAGATTAGTAAAGAGAAAATTAAAGCAACTTATAATTCAATATTGACTAATGAATTTAATTTGAGGAATTTGGGTTTGGAGAGTTTTCAGAAAATTTATGAAACAAAAGAGAAATGTATCGGAAAATCTGTTGAAGAGACAAAGAGTTGTTATGGGGAAGATTTGAAAAATTTTGAAGTTGGTGTTCAGATGGTTTCAGATTTGGATGAAAGGTTTATTGTGACTTTGATTAGTAAAAAAGAATTTTTTGTAGATGGAAACTTTGAAAAAATAAGTTTTAGTTTTATTCCTGAGGATGATCCCAATTATTTTCCTGTTGAAGAAGATGCCGGGAGTTCTTTATTTTTAAATTGAGATTATAAAAAAGTTTATAAAGGGGTTTTAATTAATTTAATTAAGATGTTAAAAAGAAAGAGGATGACTGGGAAGGGGCAGGCAATGCAAAACCAGACCCTGTATGCAATTATCGCGGTTATTATTCTTGCAGTTGTTGCTTATTTTGTATGGCAATTTTATCAAGGCGCAGACGATACTGGACAATATATTCCTAAGGATTTGTCTTTAGCTATTTCAGCTTGTAGAAATTATGGTTTCTTAGATAGTTCAGTTAGTTTTTGTGAATATAGGGAAATGGAGGTTGTTGACGGAGGAAAAGTCTATGCGAATTGTAATTATGTTCATGAGATAGCTAGGCAAAATGTTGACGAGGAGTTAGGGTTTGATGTTAAATCAACCTGTCAAAAAGATGCAACAACTTTTTGCTTAGAGAAATCTATTGCTGATTTGGGTTCTTTTAGGGCAGATACTGTTAAAGTTGCAGATGGAAAATCAAGCTCAACAAATGTTAATAGTTGTGAGGTGTTATTGAAAAAAGCTGATGAGCCAACTGCAAAGGGGACTTGCCGGGAAGAAGGACAGAAAGTTTATTATGAAGACCTCGTAGATCAAACAAAGATAAAGTCTAGCTCATGTGGTCCGGCCGATGTTAATCAAGTGGTTACATATGCATGGGCATTAAGAACAGATTGTACTAGTGATGGAAAATCTATAGATGCAGATGCTCTCTGTACCGGCAATAAACCCAATGCTAATGATGTTTGTTGTAAGACTGTTTCTGCTTAATTTCCAAAAGATATTTAAATTCTAATTAATTTGTTATACTGAGACAATTATATAAAATGGCACGTGCAGATTCTGAGAGGAGAAACAAAAGGAAGGTTAAGCAGAAGGAGAATAAGAAATATCCCTATAAAAAAGGTGGAAGATTTAGAAGTTCAGTTATTGATGGCACAAAGAATAAATAAGTTCTTAATTAATTATCTCTTGGATTAGTTTTATAGTATAAATGAGTATTAATGGGCCGATTATGAATCCGAAGATTCCGAAAGTTGCAACGCCTCCAAGGATACCGACTAGCATGATTAAGGGATTTATGTTTGTTTTAGCTCCAAGAATTTTCATTCTTATTAGGTTGTCAACGATATTTGAGATAATTAGTCCAAGGATTGTGACACCGATAGCAATTCCATATTGTCCGATTAGAAAATAGTATATCGCAAGAGGCACCCAAAGTAAGACTGGTCCGAGAAGAGGTAGGAAAAGGAAGATTGCAATTATTGCTGAGTAGAAAAGGGCGTGGCCGATGCCGAGGAGTGTAAATCCCAACCATGAAATAATAAAACCGATAAGCGAAACTAGTAGACTCCCATAAATGATCTGTTTTGTTGCTGAAGAAATATCTCCTGAAACTTTTTCTTTATCTTTAAATGGCAGGTATTTTTTAAGATTTTCTGAAAGATATTTCCAGTTAATCAGAATGTAATACATACCGATTAAGATAATGAACAATGAAAGTATAATGGAAGGGAGCTTTTTTGCGGTTTGTGTTAAAAGATTAATTAAGAGGTTCGTTCCTTGTTGTGTTACTTGTTCAAGGTCCAAATGAAGTCTTTGGATTATGGGGGTTTGAGAGATTCCTTTTAGATTAGCGAAGTTTTGACCTTGGATGAAATCTGCTGCCTGAGTAGTTATGCCTGCAATTATTCCTCCCAGGGGTAAAAGGATAATTAAAATTACAAGAAGAATACATGCTAGGGCGGACCAAACTGGAGAAATCTTTCTATTGAAGAATTTGTATAGTGGGAGAGTTAAGTAAGCCAAAACAAAAGCAGATATTAAAGGAATTACAAAAGGTTTTATCAGAAAGAAAGAAATTGCTACGAGAAGAATCGCGATAGCCCAAAGGACATATTTTTTCAGGGGGATCTGTTTTGAAAGATCTAATTTTTTATTTTGTTTTTTCTCACCTTTCTTCTTTTTTTCCATGTAAATATGAGTTAAGGAAGGTTTATAAAAATTGTTTTTTTGTTAAAATAAGAAAAGAGATGATAGAGATAATTTTTTTAATTGCATTGACGGGAATTTGGTTAGCAATAGCGAGTTTTCAGGATTTGAAGAAAAGAGAAGTTATGAATTGGGTAAGTTTTAGTTTGGTTATTTTTGTATTGGGTTTTAGATTTTTTTATAGTTTATTCTCTGATTCTGTTAGCTGGAACTTTTTTTATCAGGGATTAATTGGTTTTGCCATCTTTTTTGTCGTTGGAAATTTATTTTATTATGGAAGAGTCTTCGCTGGGGGAGACGCGAAATTATTGATGGCTCTTGGGGTGGTTCTCGGAATGAGTGAAAGTTTTATTGTTAATTTGAAGATTTATGTTTGGTTTTTAATTTTATTCTTATTTGTTGGGGCTGCTTATGGTTTGGTTTGGAGTTTTGTTCTCGCAGGAAGAAACTGGAAAAAATTTGTTAAAGATTTTAAATGTGGGATTAGAAAGCATCTTTGGAAAGGAATTTTAAGTTTGGGCTTTGCTTTGATTTTTGTTATATGGGGTTTTATCTTTGGGATGAATGTTCTTGTTTACTTAGGGATTTTAGTTTTTGTTTTTTATTATCTGATAATTTTTGCAAAGTCTGTTGACGAAGTTTGCATGATTTGGAAAATAAAAGTTGAGGATTTGACAATTGGTGATTGGTTGTATAAAGATGTTAAAATTGGTAAGAGTAAAACTTTGAAAGCGGATTGGGAAGGTTTGTCTGAAGAAGAGATAAAAATGTTGAGAAATAAATTGAAGGGGAAAAAGATTGAAGTGAGACAGGGAATTCCTTATATACCTGTTTTTTTAATTAGTTATCTGATACTAGTTTCTATTTGGCTTTTTAGAACTGAATTAATGTTGGGGATGTTTGTTTAAGGAATTCTTCTAGGAATAGTTATACTGTTTGGTCTTTTCTTCAGAGTTTTCTTTGCCGGAGATTTTTTTGTTGAAGGTTTTTTCTTCAACATCTTTTGAAGTTTTTGCAATTCTTTTTCATCAGACTTTTGTCTTTTAGTTTCTAAAGTTTCATTATCATAAATTGGAAGGATGTTTAGAATTTCATGTCCTTGAATATTCCCCGATGAAACTAAAACATTTTTTGGTTTGAATTTACTTTGAAGTTTTTTTGCTATTTTTTTACCGAGAGTGAAAGCTTGTGAAGGCATATCTTTGCTGTTTGAAAGATGTTCTTTTGGAATTATAATTGTGTGGCCTCTTGAAATCGGATTTATTTCTAGAACCGCGACTGAAGATTTGTTTTCATCTATTTGGTAACTTGGAATTTGCTTCTGAATTATTTGGCAGAAAGGGCAAGAAGTTTCTTTGGTTTCTTTTTTTGGTTTTTCCTCTTGAAGATTGATTGCTAGTTTTTTTTGTAGTTCTTTTAATTCAGATTCTTCAGCTTTATTTCTTGATGCTGAAGATAAATTTATTTCTTCATTGCCGTAGTTTGGGACAAGATTTATTAGTTCATGGCCTGTTATGTTCGTTGTAGCAAGTTGAATTTTTTTAGGTTTAAGGACGTCTTGCATTTTTTGCGTTACAATTTTTGTTAAACTTTCAGTTTTTTCAGGAAGTTTTTCAGGAGTTTCGATATGTTCCTTTGGAATTATCAAGACATGGCCTTTTTCTATGGGGTTTATTTCTAAAGTTGCAATTGCGTTTTCATCTTCTGCAATTTTGTATGTTGGAATTTTTCCTTGGACTATCGAGCAGAAAATGCATTGTTGGCCTTCAGAAGATTCTTTTTGCTGTTGTGCCTGGCTTTGGGTGAGAATTTTTTCAAGTTGCTCGTTTGACATATTATTTACTTGTTCAATTGCTTGCGCTTTCTTCTCTTCAGGGAACGTAGAATTGATTTGTGCTATTAATTGCTGTCTTACTTGTTGTTCTTGTTCTTTTGTTAAGGGCATGAATCGTGAAAGAAAGTAGGTTATAAAAATCTTTATATAGTTTGTTTTTTTGTTTTAAATATGTTAGGAAAAAGGGGAATTGTTTTTTTGTTGGGGATTTTGTTAGCTTTGCAATTTGTAATGGCGTATAATTATCCAAGTTGGGGTTATGGGGGTTGGGATGTTGAAAGTTTTTTAGATAATCCAACATTTATTTTCATAGGTGTTTTTGTTTTGATTTTCGCTCTTGTTTATATTGCTCTCGGAAGATTCTTTTCGAAGAAGGAAAAATCAATGTTTCCTTGGGATGCAGATAAAACAGTGGTTGAAAATAATGGGGTCTTGGTTGTTATGGCCTTGGTGATTGCTTTCTTTTCAGCCTCGGCGGCAGTTAGAAGCGGATGGATGATGAGTTTTTTTGGGGATGTTGCTTTTCGTTTTCTTTTATTAATGTTATTTGTGGTCATGGTTATACTAGCTGTTTCTTTTTATAAAGCTCTCGAGAGTAATATGGGAAGAACTCCCGCAGCCATCCTTTTCATTTTAGCAATTTGGGGGGTTATTAGGTATCTTTTTGATCCTTTTAGACTTAGAGACTTTGTAGGGGGATTTGATATTTCTTATTTGGTTTACGATATCTATGATTTTGCATCTTCTGTGGAAGTTCTTGGTATCGCATTAGTAATTGGTATAATCTATGCTTTTATTAGAAATCTTGGAGATAAAAGACATGGAAGAAGGCGTTAGGATTCTAGTGCTGTTGAAGAGAAATGTTTAAAAAAGAGAAAAACGTTGGGAGATTAAGATGGTGATTAAAAAAAGTCTGAAAGGGGGTTTTGGATGTATGAATAAAAAATTAATTTCTTTAGGTGCATTAGCTCTTTCGATTGTACCTTTGATTAGCGCATATTCCCCCGGAGAATTGGTGACCGATATAAAGGAATTTATAATCTATATATTCGGATTTTTATTTCAAGTAATCATAGGTGAAGTTTCTCCAGATATAATATCGATGACTAATAGTAATATTGCAGCATATGTTGTTACTATTGCTATTTGGGCACTTATTTTTGTGACATTTGGGGATATAATACAGACCTTTTCTAGCTTTAACAAATGGATTGCTTGGTTATCTGCGTTTTTTCTTGCAGTGATTGCAGCCAATGTTGGGATAATCAGTGGCGGTTTTGTTGAAATTACTCAATGGTTTGTCTGGTTTGGGACCGGGGCTGTTTACGCTGCTTTGGGTGCCGCATTTCTAGCATTTGTTGCTGTTAATCTTGGATTAACTCCTTTGCATAATTTCTTAGCTAATAGAAGGATGATGATGGAAGCAAATTCTTATGAAGCGAAAACAAAGAAAGGTGCTACCAAGGTACAAGCAGCTATAGACAATCTTGCTGATGTTGCAGATAAATTTGAGGCCAAAAGAGGTTAATCTTTTATTTTCCTCTTTATTTTTAAGAGGAATTTTCTTTTTTTTAGTTTTTAGTTTTCTTGGGTATCCCTATATTTAACTTTATAGTAGTAACATATAGAAAGATTTAAATACCTTGGAGCTCTAAGCATTTTATGGTAAATCCATTTAAGAAAATGAGGGACTTTTATAGGAAGCCTTTTGTTAAATCTGTAGTGAATACTGGTTTGTTATATGGGGGTTTGAAGGTAGGTGCTCGTTTAGTAGAGGATCATCTTGGCGCAGATGGTTTGGCAACAATGGTGGATTTGGTTGCTCCGCTAGTTTCAGGACGTTATGCTGTTGGCTGTGTTGATGAGGTGTTCGATAAGGCTCCGGTATTAAGAGATATAGCCAGAGTGGGAGTTACGGGGGCAATGGGTCTTGATATGGTTGATACTTTAGCTAATTATGATGGAAATGTAGATACTTTTTATTGGCTTCAAGACAAGTTAAGAGGAAGTCATGAGTTTATTTCTGAAAATATTACCGGGGGAAGAACTGAAGGTAGTACGGGTGCTTTTTGTGGTGCAGTTGCCGGTTTAATTGAGAGGGGAGTTCATTATAAAAATAAATTGGCTAGAAAAAAATAGAATATGTCAAGTAAAGAATATCAAAGATATATTGTGTCAGATGATAAACATGCTACGCTTTTACATAGGTGTCGAAGGGAATTGTTGCCCAAGCTAGCTAGTAACGGCCACTTGTGTGGTCACGATCCTCAGAGTTCTTTTACATGGCAGCCAAGAGATCTTGAAGGGGCGGAGAATTAAATATCGGCATGGAATGTATCAAAATCCCTCGGGGATTCCAGATACAGGCAAGGCTAGTTTAAATTATGGGGATGCGACGGCAGTCTTCCAAATTCCAAGAGCATTATGGGATAGGGCTCATCGTGAAAATCCTGGCGCGGAATGTTGCGGTGAAGAAGTTGGTCTCGATGATGGGCTTGGTTTAAAGCCAGACTTTTATGTCGGTTGGATTGATAGAATCAATGACAGATTCCATCCAAGAGATTAATTAATTTTATAAACTTCTTTATCTCTTATCTTTTATGTTGAAAAGAGGATTTGCAATTTTTTTATTTGTGTTTATTTTACTGTCAAGTTTTTCATTTGGTTTGAATAATGTCTCAGCAGTAGATATCCCTGTTGATGTGAATCAACTTGAACAACAAGCTGAAGATCTTGAGAATAGATTAGATAATCTGGAGAATACGATGGATGAGATTCAAAATCCAAAGTACGGGAAATGGGATTTTATTGGGCCTGAGATTCAGAAGATTATATTGAAGAATAAATTTGTCTCAGCAGCAGATTCTTTTTTCAAAAAAATAAATATAGTTTTTGTTATTTTTTTTGGTGAGGATTATAATTTTTCTTTAGGGTTTTTGATAGCTGTCATACTGTGGTTTTATTTCTTTATTCAGTTTTCAGAGATTATTAGAAACTTCTCTACTTTTGGTGAAGGGGTTTCTACTGTTATTGGGTTGGCTTTGACTTTAATTATGGCGCAGATGGGTCTCTTGAGGGCAATTGTTAAGGGTCTTGGTTGGTTGGTTGCAAGTCCAGAAGCCTGGTGGTGGAGAACGTTGATATTTATGGGGTTATGTGTGTTTTTTGTTTTTGCCGCGAGAGCAAGATATAAGCTGGGGTTGATTCAAGAAGCTAAAAAAAAGGAAAGAGAAGATATGGAAGAGAAAAGCAATAGGAGATATTTAGATATTATTGTTGATGCTTTCAAGGGAATGTTTTCTTGAGGAGGGAGTGAATTCGCAAAAACATTTAAAAGTCTTCTTTGCCAGAAATTAAAATGGGAATTGCATTAATAACATTAAAGATTATGCCGGCGAGTCCTGATGTGGATTTAGAGGTTATAAAAAATTCTGTGAAAGAGAAAGTTGAGGAAGGTAAAGGAGAGAAAGTTAGTTTTGAAGAGCATCCTGTGGCTTTTGGTTTGAAGTCGATTCAAGTAAGGTTTTCTTTGGACGAAGCGAATGAGTTAGAGCCTATCGAGAATGCTGTTGGAGAGGTTGAGAATGTGAGTTCTGTTTCTGTTGAAGATATGCGGCGAGCATTTGGTTAATTGCAGAAAAGTTACAAAATACTTATAAACTTAGATTTTTTTTGTTGATTATGGCTAATACAAATTATGAAAAGATGGTGGGGAAAATGGCGCAGTCTTCTGGTCAAGATCTTGAGGAGATTAAAAGGAAGGTTGAGGCGAAGAGGGCGAAACTTTCGGGGCTGATTTCTGAAGAAGGTGCGGCGCAAGTTGTGGCTGCTGAGTTGGGAATTAATTTTGATAATGAGAGATTTAAGATTAACGAGTTATTGCATGGAATGAAAAAAGTTAATCTTGTTGGAAAAATCTTGAGGATTTTTCCTGTTAGGACTTTTGAACGAAACGGTCAGGAGAACAAAGTTTGCAATTTTATAATTGCTGACGATACTTCGAATACAAAAGCAGTTTTATGGGATACTAACCATATCGAGTTGATAGAAAAAAGTCAAGTGGGTGAGGGAAGTGTTATTGAGATATTGAATGCGAGTGTTAAGGATGGGGAGATTCATTTGGGGAGTTTTTCTGAGATGAAGTTATCTAATGAGAATGTTGGGGAAGTTAAAACCGAAAAGGAAGTTTCTGATAAACCCATAATTGAATTCCATGTTGGAGACTCTGTTCAAACACGGGCTTTTGTTGTTCAGACTTTTCCGGTAAAGTTTTTTGAAGTTTGCCCAGAATGTAAAAAGAAAGTTAATCCTACTTCAGATGGAGCTGGGAAAGAATGTGGAGAGCATGGAAAAGTTGTTCCCGAAAAAAGGGCTTTGATGTCTGCAGTTATAGATGATGGTAGCGAATCAACGAGAGTTGTTGTTTTTCACGAAAATTTACAAGCTTTGGGTTTGACTGCCATTGATGATGAAATGAAACTAGCAGAGCAAAGAGAAAATTTGATGGGTGAGGAAAAATATTTTTCAGGTTATGTTAAGATGAATTCTTATTTCAATAATCCCGAGCTTGTTGTTCAAAATGTTGGTGATGTTAATGTTGATGAATTATTGGCCGGTTTGTAAGGGATTTTTGAAAGATTTATTAAGTTAGTTTATTTTATTTGAAAATGTTACTCCGAACACACCTTTCAATAGCTTTATTTTTTGTTCTGTTAGTTTTGCAGTTTTACAATTTTTCTTCGCAGATTTCTTTGGGAATCTTTGTTGCTGTTGCTCTGTTCTCTTCTCTTTTGCCAGATATTGATACGAAACATTCGCGAGTTGGAAAATTTATTTTATTGAGACCTTTGCAATATCTTGCAGGACATAGAAAAGTTTTTCACAGTTTGTTTTTTGCTTTAGTAGTTGGTTTGATAATTTCTTTATTTAATAATCTAGTTGCATGGGCTTTTGTTTTAGGCTATGGTGTTCATATTCTTTCAGATTGTTTTACAATAATGGGAATAAGTATTTTTTATCCGTTGCCGAGAGTTTTTAGAGGTTGGATAAAGTCTGGAGGGAAAAGTGACTTGATTGTTTTTATTTTATTTTTGATATTGGATTTGGTGTTGGTTTTAAGATATATTTCTTAGGACATAAATACTTTTAAAGATTGAAATCGGAGAAGATTTATGAAAGATAGACAAAAAAAGATTGCATGTATTTCCTCATTGGTGCTTGGAGTTGGATTATTTTGCGCAAGTGCAGAAAGAGGAGTACACTTTGATAGTCAAAGCTTTTCTAAATTAGAAAGGTGTGAACAAGTTGAAAGAGCTTTGGCTGATTTATCATTAAGGACTATTTCTCTTGCTGAGGCAATTAATCATTCTAGAAATGAAAATCTGTCGTCTGTGTATGGAAATTTTTTGCAAAACCGTGCAAACTTCTATGCAGAATATGAAAATTTATCTGAAAATCCTGAAGTGGATTTGCAAAGACAGCAAAGAGAAATTTCTAGAAGCAGAGCATCTTTTTCTTATTTTATCGGGCTTTTATCTGTCGTGCCTTTTCTTTTAGGTTTGTATAATTATCCTTGAAGAAGTTAACTTATTTTTTTAATTCCAATATCTACATTTTATCACATAAATCTTTATATAGTTAAAGAGGTAAAAAATTTTATGGTAGCAAAAGATTCAGATAAAATTAAAAAAGCAATTTCTGGGGAGGAAGAGAATGAAGAATCTTCTGGGCAGAGCAAAGAGGTCAAAGGGAGTGTGAAGACCGAACCGCAGATTACTGATCTTCCTGGAATTGGGCCTGCTGTTGCGGCGAAGCTTGACAGTGCAGGCGTTTTTGATTTGATGAGTTTGGCAGTTATGTCTCCGGGAGTTTTGGCGGATGTTGCAGGTGTTGGAGCAGCTGTCGCAAGAAAAGCAATTTTAGCTGCAAGGGATTTACTTGAACTTGGTTTTCAAGATGGGGCAGAATATGCAAAAAAAAGAGAGGACGTTACATACATAACAACAGGAAGTAAAGCTTTTGATGAATTGCTTGGAGGAAAAGGAATTGAATCCCGGGCAATAACCGAAGCTTTTGGTGCTTATGGTTCTGCGAAAACTCAATTGGGTTCAACTCTTGCTGTGAATGTTCAATTGCCTGAAGAAAATGGCGGGGCAAATGGGAAATGCGTTTTTATTGATACTGAAGGGACTTTTAGGCCGGCGCGTATTAAGCAAATTGCGACGGCACTTGGGGCAAATCCAGATAAAGTTTTGAAAAATATTCTAGTTGCTCGTGCTTTTAATTCGGATCATCAGATGTTGCTTTTAGAGAAAGTTACTGAATTGATTAAAGCTGGGGAGCCGATTAAATTGATTATTGTTGATTCTCTAACGGCTCATTTCAGAGCAGAGTATTCTGGTAGAGGTCAGCTTGCAGATCGGCAACAGAAGTTGAATAAATATATGCATCAGCTTGCGAAGATTGGAGAACAACACAATTTGGCTGTTTATGTTACAAATCAAGTTATGTCAAATCCGGCACAAATGTTTGGGGATCCAACAACGGCAATTGGAGGAAATATCGTGGGGCACGCTTCGACATATAGAATTTATTTAAGAAGAGGAAAAAAAGATTCGAGAGTTGGAAAATTAATCGACAGCCCCTCGTTACCTGATGGAGAATGTGTTTTCTTTATAACAGAAGCAGGTGTTGTTGACGAGGCGTGAATAAGATGGGAATAAAATATCAAGTTTGGCAATATTGCGAAGGAATTGGGGATAAGAGGGAACAGAAGTTTATTTATTCTCATAATGTTGTTGGAGATAGTTCTCGAGCAAAAGCGTTGGCAGGTGTTTTTGTTTGTGATGCCAAGAGGTTTGTTTTAGAAGAATGTTTGGAAAAGTGGTTAGGGGTTGCGGATCAAAATGTTTTAACAGATAAAACTGGGGGAGAGTTTGTTTCTTTTCGAGAGAGATGATCTTAAAGAAAAAAGAACTGCATCCAGATAAAGGAAGATTAACTCAATTGTAGATAGTTTTGAGAAAGATGATTTCCGAATTGGATTATTTAATGAAGCCTTATAATTATAAAGGAGTTTTTTATAATAGAAGTATAAAAAAAGTTTGGAGAAATGAATTATATTCCCCTCATGAAAGATGGAGTTATAAATATTTTATCCTCTTAAGGCGCCTCGTAGAAGGGTGTCATTATCTTTTAGGAGGTCTCTGGATTTACCTTCTTTTTTGATCCTACCCTGTTCTATTACAACGATGTTATCGCTATCTTTTATAGTAGACAAGTGGTGAGTTACAGCAATTATTGTTTTGCCTTTGAACTTTTTCTTTATTACTCAACAATCTCTTCAGGTTTAAACCATAAACCTATTTCTTTTTTTGCAGCTTCTTCAGAATCTGAACAATGCATCACGTTTTCAAAAACTTGTGTTTCGCTGTGGATTCTTCCGTACTTTCCTCTAATAGAAATAGAAGATGCTTTCTCTGGATTGGTCTTGCCAGCAATTGCCCTAACTTTTTTAATTGCGTTTTCTCCTTTGTAGACTAGAGCAAAAATCCGATCGGTGTGGAACTTTCCTTGGATATAGTCCAGGGTTGATTCGAATATTTGCATGCCCTTTTCCTTTCCGAATTTGGCAATTTTCTCTTCTTTTAATTTATTGTAATGTTTCTCTGCTAATTCTCTTGTGACCTTTACAACTTTTGAAGCGACTATCTTTAGTTCCGTCGCTGACAAAGCAGTTATAATATTTCCCGTAAGGCTTTTCACAAGGCCATCGGGTTTTATAAAAACAAGTGTTGATTGTTCTTTTTTTGAATTTTTTGATTCCATAGATAAAATTGATTTTTTAGGTTTTTAAAGTTTATTG
>Ga0075122_10000696_pt1 | contig 25630 bp, 21 predicted proteins | sample AntAceMetag02UKB_FD_69790 | JGI IMG/M metagenome (GOLD analysis project Ga0075122, IMG submission 69790) | Saline lake microbial communities from Ace Lake, Antarctica - Antarctic Ace Lake Metagenome 02UKB | ecosystem: Environmental > Aquatic > Non-marine Saline and Alkaline > Saline | place...
ACCAGGACAGGGGTGTCAGTCATGGTCATCATCTCCTGTTCATCAACCATTTTGTAGGTCATTCACTACAATATATCAGCAATGTCCGGTTAGGGTTGTTCAGTATTAGTCATAGGGAGTTCAAAAACTTCAGGAGGACATTCAAATAGGAAAAGTCCTTAAGTATCAAATTCAAGCTAATTCCTATTTATAAGGCAAGTTAAAATGAAAAGTGGCCCCACCTTCAGGGTTGTTTTCTGCCCAGATCTGACCATGATGATCTTCAACAATCTCTTTGCAGATAGACAAGCCTAATCCGGTGCCACCAGCACCGGTCTTTGTTTTGCTGCTTTGAATGAATTTATCAAAAATGGATTCCAGTTCGTCTTCTGGGATACCAAAGCCTTGATCCTTCACAGAGACTGATATGGCCGGGGTGACAGAATCCGATTTTGATAAATCTCGAGGGGGCAGGTTCTTGGAGTCAAAGGAAATGATGATACCTTTATCTTCTTCGGAAAACTTAACTGAATTTGACAGTAGATTCTGGATAACCTGACCAATTGTCTCACTATCACAATTGATTTTAGTGCTCACATCCGTATCATCAACCACTATAGAAACCCCTTTTTCTTCATACTGAGAATTGATTTTAGCAATCTCTTCAGTAACAATATTCAAAATATCGTTCTCTTGAAAATTATATTCCTTCTTCCCGGCTTCCAGTCTTGAGAGGTCAAGCAGGTCATTCAGCAGAGCCATCATGCGATTTCCGGATGAAATTATGACCTCGAAACATTCCAGAGTCCTTTCTTTAGATGTGTTAAATCGTTTAATTCCAATCTTGGCATAACTTCTAATATGGTGCATCGGTGTCCGTAGTTCATGGGACATATTTGCCAGAAACTCACTTTTCAGTCGATTTGCCAGTTCAGCTTCTGCCTTGGTTTTCTCCAGCTCTTTCGTCCTTTCGCTCACACGCTGCTCAAGCAGCCTTTCCTGCTGTTTAAGATGTGTTATGTCAGTTAATACTGAAACCCCATATTCTATCTTCCCATTCTTGATGATGGGGGTGCTGGACACTAAAACATCAATTGGGGGCCTGTTTTTAGGCTTGCCGACAAGCTCGTAAGTAAGGGGTTCACCTTTGTTTACAAGGGTTAGCTTTTCTGAAATTTTCAATAAGTTCTCTTCATCGAAAAACATGGTGATACTGCCACCCAATATTTCTTCCTCGGTGTAGCCAGACATTTCACACATTTTTTTGTTTACCCACAACAACTCCATCCCCTTTCCGGCCAAGGCAATGCCCTCTTGCATCATTGTCGCCACAGTTCGGAATCTTTCTTCCGAATCTTTCAATTCCTGCTCTGCCCGTTTGGTATCGGTGATGTTTCTGCATAAGCCTTCAATGGCAACAATATTATTTTCTTCATCATAAATAGGTGTATTCGTTTGTGATATCCATCTTTCTCCTCCGTCAGGGTCAATGATCTTATATTCATAGACTTCTGGTACGCTGCCGTTACATAGATCATCCCATTTTTCGGCAAAATAATCGATAAATTCAGGATGAATGATCTCTTTAATGAGGAGTGGTTTATTTAACCATTCTTCTGCACCATATCCAAAAACAGTTTTCGCAGCACTACTAATATACTTGAATTTCCCGTCAGGGAGAGACATACGGAATGCCACGTCATTTAAGCCCTCCAAAAAGTTTCTATACTGTGTTTCACTCTGCTGCAGCATCTCTTCTGTTTTTTTACGCTCAGAGATATTACGAATAATCCCACTCTCCTGGAAATAATTGCCATCGGCATCGAATTTCATATTTGAGTTGAGTTCAAACCAGAAGGTCGCTCCATTTTTTGCTATTAAACGAAAGTTCAATCCCCGGGTATGCTCACGGTGGGTCTCAATCGCCTCCATAAATGATTGAACAACCAGGTCAACATCCTCTGGATGGATAAACTTGGAAAACGGTTGGCCAATAATTTCTGCCAGATCATAACCCAGGAATGAATAAAAGTTATCATTGACAGCCGTAATTTCTCCATTTTGATTTAACTCATAGATGATATCCGGTACATTTTTAAGCAGCGTCCTCAGCTTTTCCTCACTTTCCCGCAGCTGCTCCTCTATTAGCTTGCGATCCATAATTTCTTTTTCTAAATCTATGGTACGCTCTTTCACCAGTTCCTCCTGGTGATCACGGTGTTGCTGCAATTCAATTTCTGCCCGCTGGTGGTCAGCAATTTTTGCCTGGAGAATCACGTTATTTTCTTGCAACTTGTCCCGACTCTCATTTAATTCTTTGAATATTAACTGATAAGGCTCTTTAAAGCTCGTTTCGATGATCGCCTTATAAATCAAATAAAATGAAATAATCTTAAAAAGATGTCCGAACAGATTATAAAGACCAAACACACTCACATAAAAAGCAAACGCCAGTTCTGAAACGATTGTAAAAGCAGCAGATAAGATTAACAGTCGATATGAAGTCTGATTGAAAAAGCTGCGGGATTTATAAAAAAGAATGATTACAAAAATCAGTACCAAGGAGATAATATATTCACTGATTTTCTTAAAAGGGGTTAAACCCGATCCTTCAATAAAACATACCGGGAAAATTTTCCAATAGAAAATCGAACCAAAAATGAGAGACACTATCACAAGAAAAATAGCAAACAGATAATTGGGATTCAGTTTTCGTTTGAAAAATAGAAACGCCGTCATCAGCGAAACGCTTTCCAAATAGCGGGATGCAATCCAAAGTTGGGTTGGCAAATTCGTATCAAAACCGACGAAGACGCCCATACCTTTATAAGACAGGGTATGGATCGTATCAATGACACCCACAAACAGGTATGCGATGCCCAGAAACAAGAAGTAGTTGTTTTTAATGTAATACCGGGAATTCCAGCCAAAGAAGAAAATTCCAAAAGCAATGACGATACTGAATAGTTCAGAAAGGCTGTGAAAGAGTAAATAGTTGTAAAAAGTAGTGAGGAAAACAACAAACAGTGCTATCGGCAGTACAATAATACTCAAGCTTGTTTTGCTGGTCATGACTTTATTTCGCTACTTTCATCAGTTAAATGTAGTACTTATAATAACAAATAGTTGTACCGCGCAAAGTAAGATTTTTGTAATACTTTTTGACTTGGAAAATCAATATACAAGAATTAAATTTCAATTGCTACTGATTTATCAACCACCTGCACCAGAGGCCATATACCCGAGTGAAAGGGTGAAATGACTTGTAAATTTAACTTAGGGCTTAGACTGTAAAAAAGGATCTTGTCACCGTGCCAGAAACTGATACGCTCTCCCGGGCATCAATCCGGGTTGATGAGTCTCTGGCAGGGTTAAGTAATCTTTAACGTCTGTCATTCCTTTACAGGATAATTGAAATTATCTCAAATCGAGGACTTCAATCTGAAACCTGCAAATTCCACCTGTCGGTCCGTTTCAGGCAGGCCGAGCCCGAAAATGTTAATATAATAAATATTTAGCGCCTGGGCGAAGATGATTTCATATGGGTCATTATGTCAGCTACCCGCGCAAGAGAAAATGACATTGTTACTCCTAAAAAACGAAAGTTAGAATCGAAACCTGAGAAAAAGAAGAAGTTAACACATTGGCGGGGATCAGCTCCACTAATCTTATTATTGGAGAATGAAATGAAAATTGTCACAGAAGAATTCGAAGAGCTATTCAAGGATTATCCACTTTACTCGCAAGAAAACGCTAAAGATCCGCTTGTTGTGTCCAAGTTGTTTGACCACATCAGAGTTACCAGGTTGGATGGCTGGTGTCACTTGAGTCAAGAGCAGACATGACCCCTTCCCTCCCCTTCCCCCTTCCATTAAAATAGGTGTGGGCTCTTACTTTTTTATATGGACATCCCGCTGTGGATAAGGGATTTCGATATTGTGTTTTTTGAAAGTATCCCAGATACAAAGCAACACTTCGCTGCTGACGTTCGACACGCCTTTTTGCGGGTCGTTTATCCAGAAACGAAGTTCGAAATCAACTGAGCTATCGCCGAATCCTTTCAAAAGACACACGGCCTTTGGGTCATCAAGAATCCGAGTGACATTTTTTAAGGAGTCCAAGACAAGTGAGATAACCTTATGTGGATCCGCACCATAGGAGACTCCGAATTTAACTTTCTGGCGAACGATGTTATTTGAATAGGACCAGTTGATCACCTGCTGTGTGATCAAGTCCTCGTTGGGAATCAGGTATTCTTTTTCATCCCGGGTGACAACTGAAACGTATCGCCCCCCCATGAAACGCACCCACCCGAAAGCATCTGCTAACTGAATCACATCTCCTGGTTTTACGGATTTATCCGAAAGAAGAATCAACCCGCTGATATAGTTTCCTACAACTTTCTGCAAACCAAATCCAACACCCACTCCGATTGCCCCGCTAAACAGGGCCAGAGAGGAAAAATCCAAGCCAACACTGTTTAACACCGTTAGAAAAACGAGCACCATCATGGTCACATGGGTTACTTTTGTAAGCATTAACCGAGTTGAGGAGTTTAAGCCGGGGACTTTTTCCAACCTTGTTTCAAATTGCTCGTTCACCCAATTTACCACCTTTAACAAAACTAACAGTATGATAACCGCCTGAAATAAGGACAGCAGAGTTAATCTATTCTGGCCGATGGGAATGCCGGTATCTCCTAAAAATGAGATAACTGAACCAAAGACACCAATGATATTAAGGGCTGTTATAGACCAAACAACGATGCCAACAAACCGTGACCAATAAGGGCTCAATACAACAGATGTCGCCAATTGCACTACTACCCACGCCAAAGATAAATTCAGCACAAGTTTCATCAGGAACGTATTGATCCCTATCTTTTTGAAAATCTCGATGCAGATCAATAACAAGATTATGCTGAAGATGAGTGAAATCAATCTAATAAAATGCTCAACAAAACTCTTTAATAAATAACTGGGTGGAATTCGGTCTCTCGCTTGGTTACCAAGAAAGCGGCCAGTCGGGCGCCCAACCAAAATTCCAATTAAACGAACAAGAACCAGTATCAACACCTGTATTGCATTTTGCCAGGAGATGATGTGAGTACTTATCCACAATTCCCCTATCTGGAACCATTGATTCAATACTTCGTAACTAAAATGTGCTTCCATGTATTTATTGGGAAATAAATAATAAAACTATTTGATTGGGATAAAAGGATCCCTTGAGAAGTGAATCAGATCCTCAGGTATGCTTTATCAATATTGCATGCAGTAACGAAGTTACGCGCTCTATTATTGATTGAAATTTGTCTGATTCAGAAAAACAGGCAATCATGACGGACTACTTTGTTAGCCTGAAAAATATCAGAATAGTTTCTACATTTCAAAGCCATTTCGTTACCCTCAAAGATTTTTCCGGCGGTATCCCAGTTTAAAAAAGGCTTTTTTATCAATGCACAATGCAAGTATAAAAGAATAGGCAGGACCAGTGTAACTTTTGTTGCCTTAAATGTCGATTTCAATAACGCCACTCAGAGCAGAATAATACGCTCTGCCTTTTCTGTTCTGTTTCACTGAAAATGCTTTACCCATTGGTGGAATAAACGTTAAAGTAGAGACTGTTCCAGATTTTTGTGATTTTTTAGGATTATACTAATCGGGGTTAACTCATGAAAGTGGCCATTATATATAATGAAGATGTATATGCTGTCATCAATACATTTGGAGCGCAAAATAAAGAAAAATATAATCCTAGAACCATTCAAGCGGTTGCTGATAGTCTCGAGCATGGAGGGCACAATGTTAAGATTATCGACGGCAATATGAAAGTGATTGACAGTCTCCAGGAGTATATGCCCCGAGTCATTGAGGGCGAACGTATGGGGATTGCGTTTAATCTGGCCTACGGCATACAGGGTGAGAGCCGTTATACACATCTTCCCTCACTCCTGGAAATGCTGGGCATCCCCTACGTTGGTTCCACCCCTTCAGGTCATGCACTGGCGTTGGATAAGGTCATCACAAAAATTATCATGCAGAAACATGGGATATCGACACCAAATTTCTGGGTTTTTTCAAACACTGATGAAGATATGTCCCAGATTATCTACCCAGTGATAGTAAAGCCAAAAATGGAGGCAGTTTCTTTTGGATTACGGGTTGTCCACAATGAAACAGAATTAGAAGAGGCAGTTGATTATGTGATATCTGAATTTCAGCAGCAAGCCCTGGTTGAGCAATTCATACGCGGAAGGGAGTTTTGTGTCGGCATTCTTGGAAACAGGGGCAACCTGGAAAGTTTTCCGGTACTCGAAATCGATCTGGATAACGATCCTGATGCCATCCAGACAGTGGAAGATAAGAAAACCAAACCGAGGGGAAAAATATGTCCAGCCGAGATTCCTGATAAACTTGCGGAAGAAATGGTTCGTATGAGCAGGGAAGCATTTATCGCTCTTGAATTACGGGACTTTGCCAGAGTAGACATTCGATTGGATGAAAGTGGGAATATCTATCTTTTGGAAATCAATTCGATGGCAAGCCTTGGTGCGACGGGATCTTATGTCCATGCTGCCAACATGGCCGGATATAATTATCAGCAATTGGTTAACAAAATTCTAGACACGGCAGTTGTCCGCTACTCATATGAATCTGTTTCCAATGACAAAATGATTGATGAACAACTCAACGACAAGAAGCGGAAGCCGTCACTCGTTGTTCGCCTGCGCAGTTTTATCCGCAGCAGGCAGGGAAAAGTAGAAAAGCTGTTGGAGGACATGGTAAACATTAATACCCATGTCAAAAATTTGGAAGGTGTGAACACGATGGGTCATCTTGTTGGAAAACATCTCAACTCCGTTGGATTCAGCCAGCAGGTCATTCCCCAGGTAGAAATCGGCAATCTTTTATTGTTCAGCAATTCTTCCAACAATCGTCATGATGTGCTTTTCGTTGGAAATCTTGATTGCAACGTTTCATTTACCAAACATCGTCAATATGATGTTGATGACAGCCGCATTTGGGGGACTGCGATCTGGGGAAGCAAAGGGGGGCTGACCGTATTAATATCTGCTCTGCAGGCGCTTCGTTTTATCAGGGCACTGAAAAAACTGAAGGTGGGTGTTTTATTGACTTCTGATGAATCCCGTCAGGGAAAGTTTTCTCAGCCTTATATTGAGCAGATAACATCCAAGGCTAAAATGGTCATCGGTCTGAATGGTGGGGGAATAGACTCCACCCTGGTTACTTCCAGGTCTGGTGCTTCAGTCTATCGATGTGAAATGAATCTGATTAAAGCCGAAAAAGCAGAAGAGGTGGCCCTGGCAGTTGCTACCTTTTCACAAATAACGGCCAGACTGGCGGAGTGCACCGATGAATCAAAGGGCCTTGTCGTTGCCCCCAATATGGTGTCGATTGATGCGAATGTGTCCGACATCACCGCTTTTGCTGAAATGTCTTTGAGCGTCCGCTTTAACCAACTGGAACTGAGTGAGGAAATTGATCACAAAATCAGGCAAATCATAAAAAAACGAAAACCGAACAAGAACCTGAAAATACAAATCGAAGGAGGCGTCAGAAGGCCTCCAATTACCCGCTCCGAGCAGGTGGAGTCTCTTTGGAAAAATTTTCACAAGACCGCAAACCAGCTGGACATCAGGCTACTGGAAGAGCATCGTTGGAGTTCGACGAATCTTTGCTTTTCCGATAGCAGCAAACAGATCATTGATGGCATTGGCCCCATCGGCGGAGTCTCGAGTGCAAAGGGAGAATTTATCATCAAACATAGTCTCTATGAGCGAGCGGTGTTGCTTTCTATGTTTCTCAATGAGCTGACTACCAAAAACAAGAAATGAATATAATCCAGGCTGAAAATAACTTTAAACCCAGCGATGATGGAAAGTCCGCAGAGGCGGAACACGGGATGGTTGCCAGTGCTTTTCCCGAAGCGACTGAGGCAGGGGTTGACATTCTAAAGGGAGGTGGCAACGCGATTGACGCGGCCTGTGCCTGCGCGCTGGCCCTTGGTGTTTGCGAGCCGCAGGCGAGCGGTTTGGGGGGTCAGACAATGATGCTCATCCATTCAGGCAAAAAAACCTTTGCCATCGATGGTTCTTCCAGGGCGCCTTCACTGGCTCACGTGAACGCGATTTATGAAAGAGATCGGGCACGGGGCTATCGAGCAACCACTGTTCCCAGCACCTTGGCCACCCTGGTTTACGTTCATCAGAAATTTGGTCAATTACCTTGGGCAAAGCTGGTTGAACCGGCAATTAGAATAGCGGAGGATGGATATAAAATTACACCCTTGCAAAATAAGCTTCAAGTGAGGGAATTTGATAATTTTAATAAAATTGAATCGGGTTCAGGAAAAAAGTATTTTTATAAAGACGGGTATCCCTTCGCTGAAGGAGACGTATTCAAACAACCTGAATTGGCTGCGGTGCTCAATCAAATAGCAGATGATAATGTTCACAGTTTCTACAGTGGATCGATCGCTAAGAGAATTGATTCAGATATGCGGGAAAACGGCGGACTATTGAGATATGATGACTTGGCTCTAATCCCTTGGCCCATCGAGAGAAAAGCGATGAGTCGCAGATTCAGACAGGTCCGTGTCTTTACCATGCCTCCACCTGGTGCGGGAAGAGTGTTGCTGTTCACACTTGCCATGATTAATGCGATTCCGCAAAAAAGATTTCATAAAAACATAACCAAACGGGCTCATCTACTGGCGGAGATTTTTCGACAGGCTTTACTTGACCGATCAGATCGGCCCTTTGACAGTAATTTTTATCCTCAGGTCAGTGAAACAGAACGGATGATCAGTTCCAAATATGCTTTCCAATGTATTACACAAATTGCACGTTCTGTGGATCCTCAAATCCCGATCCGGGAAAGCTTTGATGAAATGTCAGGAGAAACAACCCATCTGGCAGTCATGGATGAGTTCGGAATGGCTGTCAGCCTCACCCAATCTATTGAAAGGGCTTACGGAAGCAAATCCGCAGCAGATGGATTGGGTTTCCTTTACAACAATTACCTGATGGATTTTGACTACAAACTACCCAGCCACCCCTTTTATCTTCGGCCCAATGCAACTCCTTGGTCAACAGTTGCACCGAGTATCTTGTTCAATGGAAAGAGATTGTGGATGGCTGTAGGAAGCCCCGGCAGTGAACGCAGTATATCCGCCATCACCCAGTTTTTAATACATCTGATTGATGAGGGCATGGATTTAGATCAGGCCATGCGAGAACCACGAATGCACTGCTCCTTAGGTGGGAAACTGAGTATTGAAGGGAGCGGATTCGAGGACAATATCGTGGAATTCTTTCGCTCGCGAAACTACAGAATTGATGAACGAGAGCGGTACTCATTTTATCTGGGGGCAATACATGCAGTCCTAAAAAAGCAGGAAGGAAAAGGATTTCAGGGCGTCGCTGAGGTTCGCAGGGATGGAAGCGCCAAAGGATATTAAGATGGATCAATTACCCTTTCTGATTTCAATACCCCACGGCGGGGACCAGGTACCTGAAGAAGTGAAAAGCATGATAGCGCTGACTCCGGAAGATATCTTCTATGACGGCGATAGTCTGACACGAAGACTGTATGGCTTCGGGGACAAAGTGACGGCCCTGATCGACACACCGATTGCCAGAGCCGTAGTGGATCTCAATCGCTCTCCTGATGACAGGCCACCGAACAATCCTGATGGGATTGTTAAAACAGTGGCGCTTACAGGTGCACCGGTTTATAAAAATGGTTGGTTCCCAGACCAAAAGACAATTGATTTGCTTTTAAATAACTACTATTACCCATACCAACAAAAATTGGACCATTTGGCAAATCATCCTGAGGTCCTAATTGCCTTTGATTGTCATAGTATGCTTCCCTATGCTCCGATGGTCTATCAACACTTGGAAAAAAAACGCCCTCTGATCTGCTTGAGTAACCGGGGAGATCGTCTCGGGCGTCCATTTGACAAACAATCTGTGGTGACATGTGATCCTGATTTGATCCTGCAGTTAGCGAACTGTTTTAGAGAGGCATTTGAAATTCCGGCAAGAGAGGTTCAGATCAACAATCCTTTCAATGGGGGCCATATCACTAGATCACACTATAAAGGAGGAATTCCCTGGGTTCAGATTGAGATTAATAAAAAATTGTATTTGCCTGAAGCGATTTTGAAAGAGCAGTCAACAACCTATATAGAATCCAAATTATCGAGCACTATTGAAATGATTTGGAAAGCATTCCAACTTTTTTCTCCTCAGTTGTTAAGCGTATGAAAGAGTGATCAACCGAATACTATTGAGGTTAAAACTTCTTCTAAAGAGTCAAAAGTAGGCTTTACCTCTCCACTGTTTATTACTTGTTTTCAGGATTTTGGAGCTCTGCGGTCAATTCCTCAAAACTCGCTTGCACGGTTTCAGCGTCTTCAGCAACAGCAGCTTCTACAGCTTCCGGTTCGATATCTAGAGTGAGGGAAACACTTAAGGGAGTGGGAGCCATCACCACGAAATCCCCTCGATCTTCCACGGAAATATCTGCACGTTGCGTAGAGCGCCAGAGAGCAAAAAGTGCTACCAAGCTCATCATCCCCCCAAGACTTCCGTAGAAAGCATCCGGCCCGAAAAGTGCCATCGATAAACCGACCATCGGAGCACCGAGTGCCGCGCCGATAGAATTCACCAACACGAGTGTGCCACTGGCCGCAACCATTTGTTGAGGAGTGAGATAGTCATTGGTTTGTGCGCTGCAAAGCGAATAAAGGGGCAAGGACATTCCGCCAATGATGGCGATGATGGCAAAAAATATTAACCCTTGCCCTGAATAGGTCATCGCAAAGAAGGAGATCGCTCCCCCCCCGACACAAGAGATGATGATGATACTCCGGCGCCCGATACGATCCGAGATCCAACCTAAGGGGTATTGAAAAAGAAACCCACCCAAAATGATTGCCCCCATGAAAAAAGAAACATCTTGAACCGACATACCGATCCCCGTTGTATAAACGGCTCCCATTCCAAAAATGCCACCCATCGTCATTCCAGTGATAAACATTCCGACGATACCAATGGGGGAGACTTGATAAAGCTGGAGAATTCCTACCGATTCATAAACATCAAAGGAAGGGGCGTTGGTCACAGAAATCAGGATCGGTATCAACGCTAAACTGACGAGCAGAGAAACCAACACAAACAATTCATAACTAGAAGGAAGAGCGACATTCAACAAGACCTGCCCCCCGGCAAGTCCCGCTAAAGAGATGAGCATATAAATACTGAGAAGCTGCCCACGCGATTCGTTCTCAGAAGCATCATTCAGCCAGCTTTCCGCAACAATAAAAATCCCGGCATAAGAGAAGCCTGTAATCATACGCATTGCCAGCCATAACCAAGGATTGACGAATATGGCCTGAAGCAGAATAGAGGTGGAAGCCAAGGAAGCCAAGGCTCCAAATATGCGGATATGCCCAACACGAGCAACCATTTTAGGGGCAAGCCAACACCCGAATATCAGACCCATATAATACCCGGACATCACCAGCCCGATGATAATTGTTTCAAACCCTTCCTGAGAGGCCCGTACCCCCAAAAGAGATCCTTGCAAACCATTGCCGAGCATGATCAACCCCATGCCCAAAAGGAGAGGCCAACTATTTGAAAGGACAAGGAACATTGATGCTCTTATTGCTTAGATTGTTGATGAAATATACTAATAGATGATAGGAAATGATAAGAAATCGCTTTTTTGGTGTCAATCTTTGTTTTCCACTTTTTCTTTTTCCTCGCATGCAATCTCATCATTTATATATATCCAGGTAGAATTGACAACAGAAAGATGTACTATTTTGAGCGAATTCATTTAAGCCGGAGTTTATTTAACGACAAATTGGCTTGACGATAGATAATGACCTTTACTTTGCGCAGAAGAGAATGAGTGAAGTGAAGAAAGCATGGGCGACAGAGTTCGCTCTGTCCTTTTTTTCATAAAAATGATGAAGCCAATTTTAGAAAAGTTCGAAGAGTCTTTCAAGGGCTATCCGCTCTATTCACAGGAAGAAACTGAAGATCCAAAAGTGTTTGCAAAGCTGTTTGATCCATGTGGGAGTGCTAGCTGGTTTTTGAAATCCTGCTCAGGCGCTAAAACCATTTTTTACGTTTAAAGTAGATAACCATAATAAAGATCAAAGCTGACATTAAACCCAGAACCACGAAATAACCCCAGCGCCAATCCAGTTCCGGCATATATTTGAAGTTCATGCCATAGATCCCTACGATAAAGGTCAATGGCATAAAAATGGTAGCGGCAATCGTAAGAACCTTCATAACTTCATTCATTTTCATGCTCATGACCGACAGATATGTATCTATCACATTTGTGGCCGATTCCCTATAACTATCGAGGGAGTCAATTATCTGGTGGATATGATCGCGCAAATCCCTGAAATAAAGCAAGGTGGGTTCGCTAACTAGAGGATATTCCTCATCAAGGATTTTTGATACGATGTCTTTCAATGGCCAAATTGCTTTCCTGGCTGCAGTGAAACACTTCTTTAATTCAAATATGGATTTCAAATCTTTTTGATCCATTTGTTCCATTATTTTACTTTTCATTTCCTCAAGTTGTTCTCCAAGCATTTCAAGGACAATAAAATAGTGATCTACAATTGTATCCATCAGTGCATAAGCCAGATAATCCGCCCCCCGCTTTCGAATTCGCAATTTGCTGTTCATAAGTCTTTGATGGACCGGTTCAAACAGGTCATTTTTGGTTTCATGAAAAGCAATCACATAGTTGTGCCCGGTCACAATACTAATCTGCTCCGATTCAATGGATTTGAACTCCTCCTTATACTTGAGATTTTTTAAAATCACAAAGTTCTGATTTTCGTATTCTTCAAACTTAGGCCTTTGATTGGCATTGAGAATATCCTCCAATACCAGCGGGTGAATCTCAAAAATCTTTCCAAGTTCTTCTATGACACTGATATCGTGCAGACCGTAAACCTCGATCCAGGTGACCTGTTGACTGCTATTAGATTCCAAGCACTGTTCCATGGATTGAATTACTATTTCCCGTATTGTGTTCTGACTATATTCAATCAAATGAACAGCTGTCTTTTCAGATTTTTGCTCCCCGACATGGATGAGAGTGCCGGGCGACATACCAATTTTTTCTGATGTTTTTTTGATTGGACCGAATTTCGAGACCTTTATCTACTCCGGTAAGATTCATGATTGTTTCTTTCTGTATAATGACGATAGCTGCAGCTACAAGGCCAAGAATCGTAACAATAGACTGGAATCCTTGGAACCAGAGTCTGATTACCAAAATCAGGCTAATACCAATAAGAATATAACCAGAAATTTTTCGCCAACTATAGCGTATGCTTTGATCTTCTGTTTTTTTTGCGACGATCCGATTCACCAAAAAGTGAATCAGCCATAAGATTATCAAAACCGCAATTGTACTGACTGAATTAAAAAAAACATTCACATCCGGTAAAGCAACCATTTTTAATCTATCAATCCAAACGTTCATAAGGCTGACAATTCGCTGAAGGTTTACGGAACCTATTCTAACCTTTTATCAATACCATGATATATATTTTTCTCTACCCAAGATAGTGATTTTTTGGCCATTTAATACCTGATTAAATAGTACAAAGCTCAAGTTTGCTTTTGCTTTATGACATTCTAAGAATGCTAACGAATCAATAATGTCAATTTATCAAAACGAAATAATTTCAGCCCAAATCTCAGCCCAATATAGCCCATTCCCTAGTGATATAAAAGTAACTAAAAGGAACTTCCGGGACAAACGAATCTTCAATAAAAATTCCTATGAAACAAAGAAATAAACATAATTTGATGGAGTTATAGCAATTGTAGTGATTGATATGGAAGGTATTGGGGGTAAAATGGTGGAAATTGAGTGGATTTTTCCCCCAATTGATAAAATCTAATCTCGGAGATCATCTGAATATTCTTCGACGAATTAAACTTTCAAAAAAATCTTGTCCTAAATGTTGTCCTAAATTGACCACACCACAGGGTGATAAAAGGAAATAAAAGTAAATATCGGGAAGTCGGGTTTTTGGAGCTATTTTTTATCAAATCCACAGGATAGTTAAATTTAAAGGGCTACAGGGCAGGTGTAAAATCTAATATGCTTGAAATGGGGGAAAAATGGTGGAGAATATCCCAAATCAATGGTTGCGGGGATTAGTGGGGAGAGTTGGCACCGCATTGGACGTATTAGAAAATCGAATTCAATTAGCCAAGATGATATTTTTTGGATTGATAAATGTTGCCACACAATTTGGCTAACTGACCCGAACTTAGGAAATTTGTGGTACAAACCGTAACCCATACTGTTAAAAATTTTATAAAATAATAGCAACTTATTAACGGCTTTGAATTACAGGAACCGCTTTTTCACAAACGCATCAAACCTTTCCTTATTCTGCTTGCTGATCGGCAGTCTTTCTTTTCCGAAAATAATATGGGACCGTTCAATGGTTTTGACCTTATCCAGATTTACCATGTAAGACCGATGAATGCGCATAAAGCGTTGAACGGGGAGTTTTTCTTCCAACGATTTCATTGTCGTATGAATGATCAGGGATTGTTTCGACGATTTGATGAATAGTTGAACATAGTCTTTCAACCCTTCAAAATAGAGAATATCGTCGTATTCAATCCGTTTTAACTGATAGTCCACTTTTACGAAAAGATATTCTTCTCCAGATTTAAATGCAGAATCCGAATCAGGGGGTTGCGCGGTAAGAAGATCAAAGTAGGACTTTGCATGGTCTGTTGCTTTCAGGAATCGTTCAAAACTGATGGGTTTGAGCAGATAGTCCAGTGCCTGAACCTGAAACCCCTCAACAGCATATTGTTCATAGGCAGTCATGAAAATAACCTTGCATTGGTCTTCCAATATCCGGGCGAAATCAATACCTGTCAGATCAGGCATTTGGATATCCAGAAACAGCAGTTGAATCGGGTTATCGTTCAGGTATTCGATGGCATCAATCGGGTTATCAAACTCACCGCATAACTCCAGATAAGGGATTCGTTTAATATAACCAACGATCAGTGCAAGCGCCAGGGGTTCATCATCAATAGCCAGGCAAGTTATTTTATTCATGATTACGAATCGGTAAAATTAAGGTAATGGTAAAAATGTCATCTTCGTTGGATTGTCTTATGTCTGCCTGCTGTCCGTAGATTATCTCCAGCCGTTTCCTGATATTTGCAATTCCAAACCCACCCGCTTTGTGGAGATGTTTCTGCTCGATTTTTGGAATACTGTTTTTACATTCAAAGATAATCTTCTCATTCTCAACTTTCAAGGCAATTGAGATAAAAGATTTCTCCCGATGGCTGATTCCGTGTTTGAACGCGTTCTCGATGAACGGTATAAAAAGCAAAGGGGGAATCATGATGATCGGAAACGACTCTAGAATATCCACCGTCAAGTCCACTTTAGGCGATAGACGCTTCTCCATCAGCTCGATATAATTCCGCGTAAACGCCAGCTCCTTATGCAGGGGCACCTCTTTTACATCCGATTCGTAAATCAGGTACCGCATCAATCCGGAAAGAGCCTCCACCGCCTTTTGGGCCTTGCTTCCATCAATTGCGATGAGGGAATAAATATTATTCAGGGAGTTAAAGAAGAAATGGGGATTAATCTGGTTTTTCAAAAACGCCAGTTCCATTTCAACATGTACCTTTTCCTGCTCTTTCTTTCTGCTCTCTTCCTGCATGGCGTGTTTCACCATAGCCATACTGGTACTGAATCCGAGGGTCAAAACCAGCATCAATAGATCTTCAAAAATATGAGGTCCGACGCCAAAAATTCGAATGGGGGAGCCGGGAGGCCTACCCAAAGCCCTGTTTAAGCCAAAGAAGTTGCCCATTGCACCGTTGAGTACTTCTGAAAAAATCAAAAACAGGATGGACAGGGCGATTAAAAAGAGCACAAAGTGCATTTTTTTATCATTTATCAGATATCGCGGCACGATGAAGTGATAATTAACATAATAGACAATTACCAATAGTGATATGGACCTGTAATAATTTATTTTCCAGTGGATAGACTGGGGATCGGTCTGGTTGAAAAGTACCATTGGTAGAACAATGATAACAAATAGCCCGATAACATGCGGTATCCGATACTGGATGTCTTTGCGATTAATCTTCATTTTTCCCGATAACCTTGTGGTCTATTCATGTCGCAGCGCGTCGATCGGATTCAGGGCCGAAGCTTTATGCGCCGGATACCAACCAAAAAATATTCCGATAAGACTGCAGCAGATGAACGACAATAGCACAGAGTGAGTTGTGATGATTATAGGCCAGCTCAATATTTTTTCAATCATGACTGAACTGATCATGCCCAGACCGACGCCGACAATACCCCCAAAGACACTCAGAAGAATTGCCTCGATCAAAAATTGAAACAGAATATCCTTACCCTTGGCGCCGATCGCCAGGCGCAATCCAATTTCACGGGTTCGCTCGGTAACCGACACATACATGATATTCATGATCCCGATGCCGCCAACGATCAGGGATATGGCTGCAATGCTCCCTAATAGAACCAGCATCATTTGTGAAATCGACCCGAATCGTTCGATCAGTTCTGTTTGGGATCTGATTTCAAAGTCATTGTCCTGACTGTCCGTTAAGCGGTGGGCCCTTCGCATCACCGCTTCAACCTGGGTGGTAGCATCATCTATGTCATCTTCCGAATAAGCTGACATGACGATGGCACGAATATGGGTTTGCCGGACAATCCGTTTCATCACAGTCGTATACGGAGCCAGAATCATATCGTCCTGATCCTGCCCGAAGGTATTCTCCCCCTTTTCACTTAGGACGCCAATCACTTTGAAGGGGATTTTCTCAAATCGTATCATTTGGCCAACCGGTTCAACATTGTCAGCGAACAGGTTTTCGACAACAGTCTGACCGAGCAGGCAGACTTTAGCCGCGCTCCGGATTTCCCGGGCACTGAACAACCGCCCGCTTTCCACCTCTAATTTCTTGATAAACGTAAAGCTGTCATTGCCGCCGTAGATATTCGTCGGTGTATTGTTCCCTCCGAAGATGGCCTGCCCGGAGGTATCTATTTCCGGGGAGACAGCGGCGATTTTATCTGCGTTTTTTTCGATATATGCCACGTCCGCCAGGGTCAATGTTTGAGAGGCGTCTGCCCCCTTTTGCACGCCGCCCCGTTTCTGCCGGACCGGTTGGATATGGAGCAGATTCGTCCCCATCGCTGAAATCTGCTGCTTGATGCTGTAATTGGATCCCTCGCCAATGGCCAGCATGGCGATCACCGAGCCGACGCCCATAATGATTCCCAGCATGGTTAAAAAAGACCGCAGCTTATTGCGCCTCAGGGCAGACAAAGCGACTCTTAATAATACAATAAATTTCATTTTAGCATTCGTTTGGGTTAAAAAAATATCTAACCGGCCATTTTTTCCAATTTCAGATCGGCATGTTTAAGTTGATTCAGCTCTTCGACAGCGTCACCCCTTTTTTTAACCTGGAAGTCCTGAACCAGCATGCCATCCCGAAACACCATATTCCGCTTCATAAATCCGGCGATATCCGGTTCATGGGTTACGAACGCAATGGTTTTTCCTTTTTCGTTCAGTTGCTGAAAAAGAGAGAGGATTTCGTATGAGGTTCGCGTATCCAGGTTTCCGGTGGCTTCATCAGCCAGAATAATCACCGGATCGTTGACCAGGGAGCGGGCGATGGCCACCCGTTGCTGCTGTCCCCCGGACATCTGGTTCGACAGATGGGTTTTTCGGTCCGCCAGGCCGACGGCCTCCAGTGCATATTCTGCTTTTTCCCGCCGCTGCCGGGTGCTGAATTTGCTGTTGTAAAGCAAAGGCAGTTCAACATTTTCAATGGCCGTGGTCCTTGGCAGCAGGTTATAGGACTGGAAGACGAATCCCAGTTTTGTGTTTCGAATTTCGGCCAGCTCGTTTCGTTTCAACGATTTAACATCACTTCCGTCCAGCCGGTAGTTGCCTGAAGTGGGTTGATCCAGACATCCCAGAATATTCAACAGGGTTGATTTCCCGGAGCCGCTGGTGCCCATGATAGCTACGAATTCACCGGCGTTAATGCTAAAGCTCACATTTCTCAACGCTTTCACAACTTCACCGCCCATACTGTAATGTTTATTGAGCTGATCGATTTCGATAATTCTGGATTTCATTTTGGCCCTCCTGGACCTTGTTGTTGAACGAATGGGCTGGTTTGAGTGGTGTTTTTGAGCTTTGTTTTATCTTTGTCTATGGATCCTTCTTTCATTGCCGTAATGACGATATCCCCCTCTTTCAAACCGGAGATTATCTGGAAAAGGGTACCATCACTCTTTCCCACTTGTACTGGGACAGGGTGAATGTGGCCCCCGTTTTCTACCCAAACCTGCTTGGTATTTTCTGATGACTCATCTTCCCCCCGAGCCGTTGGTCTGGCTTCCTCCGAAGCTCCAGAAGAGACTTCCCTTCGTCGTGGTTTTGCGCCATCCGGGGAATCTCCATGGATGTTCTTCAGTATGTCTGGACTTGGAGAAAATCGAAGTGCTTTTCCAGCCAGGGTCAGCACATCGGTAATTTCTTCGACATAGTCAGTGATGCTGGCGGTCATTCCCGGTTTTAATTTCAGGTCCGGGTTGTGCGCCGAGACGATCACCGTATAGGTGATAACATTCGACGTTTCAGTGGACTGCAACCGAACCTGTGTCACCGTCCCGTTAAATATGTCTTCCGGAAAGGCGTCAACGGTGAATTCAACCCGTTGCCCCTCTTTCACCATTCCAATATCGGCTTCATCCACGTTCACCTCGACCTGCATTTCCCTCAAGTTATTTGCGATCGTAAACAGTTCTGGAGTCGTTGTGCTGGCGGCCAACGTTTGTCCCTCTTCGTATGCCGTGTCCAGCACAACACCGTCGATGGGGGAATAGATCATGGCATAACTCAGGTTGCGCTGGGCAATTTCAACATTCGCCTCAGCAGATTGAACGGATGCCAGACTTGTCCGGTAATTATACCTTGCCAGGTCAAAGTCACTTTCTGACAACATTCCCTTTTCATGAACAACCTGCATTCGTTTAAACACCGCTTTGCGATAGTCCGCTTCAGCCAGAGCTTTCTCCAGATCCGCTTCAGCGGTTTTGAGGGTGGATTTCAGCGTTGACTTGTCGATTTCCGCAATCAGTTGCCCTTTTTTCACAACGGAGTTGTAGTCGACGTAGATTTTTTCGATGACACCGGATACCTGAGTTCCCACAACGACCGTATTGATTGCCTCCAATGTTCCGGTTGCGGTAACGGTGTTGCATATCGACCCTTTTTGGACCGATACCGTATCAAACTGATAGGATGTTTCGGACTTGCTATAAACCTGAAATCCATAAAAAAATCCGGTCAGCCCGATCATGAGTACCAGGGTAATAAGTAGTTTCCTGCCTCTTGTTTTTTTATTTTCCATTTTAATACACTGAATTGTGTTTGAATTATTGAGTCAACATGGGGTTATCTCGCCTCTGGTGACAGCAAATGATTAGAATCGGATCGGTTCGCCTCGGTAATAGTCTATTAGCTTACGCTGCAAAACGACATTGTACTTGGCTTGGACCAGGTCGTTTTCGGCTGAAACAAGGTTGTTCTTGGCTGTCAGATAATCGACCGAATTGACAGCCCCCTGTTTGAACATCGCTTCGGCAACACGATATGACTCTTTCATGGCATTGTATTGTTCCCGGGACGCCTTATAGCTGAGAAGCGCCGTATTCGAATCCAGGCAGGCCTGCTCAATGGCCTTTCTCAGACTGTTTTTCAGGTCCAGCAAGCTGTAACGATAATTGGACGATACGATGGCGGCCTGTGCGACCAGGTTCTGATTCTGTTTTCGTTGGTACAACGGGATGGATACCGCTAAGCCGACAGTTGGGGTGATGTCGTTGACCGTCTGGCCCAGGATGTCGCTATCTGTGGTATCACTGCTATAGCCGGTTCCCAGTACTCCGTATATCGATACATTGGTTGAGTCATCGGCTTTGGCGGTTTCAATTGCCTTTTCTGCACTTTCCAACTCCAGTTCAGCCGTTCTGATTTCCGGTCGATTTTCAACCGCTGACTGGTATATCTGAACTGCATCTGTTTCGACATGCTCACTAAGTATGGTTTGCACGTCCGGAGACTCAATATCAAAATCGTCATCGACCGGCATATTCATCAGCTGCATCAGGTTGAACAGGTACATACGCTGATCACTCCTGGCGGTAAGCAAATCAACCGTGTCTGAGGCATACTGCGACTTCATATTCAATAGTTCCGATTTGGATATAATGCCCTGGGCTTGCCGGACCGTTGCGTACTCCAGCTGCTTCTGTGTGGAACTTAATTGCACCTCAGCATTCTTGGTTTTCTCTTTCGCAAGCAGAATATTGATGTATGCAGTCAGAATATTCAAGCTGATGTTGTTTTTCTCAGTTTCAATACTCGACTGAGACGCGGCTAGAGACAGTCGGTTTTGTTTGATTGTACTTTGCGCCTTTCCCCCGTCGTATAGTGTCATACTTGAAGATAGCGAGACACTGTAGGTGGTATCACCACTTCTTTCCCAATGCTGTGAACTGCTGTCATATTTATTGTTCCAACTGCTATTGACGTCACCACCTAAAGTCAGGCTAGGATCTTCAGCCGCCTTCGCCGTCTCAAGATTTGACTTCCAACTCCTGATGCTATTTTGCGCTCTTCCAATATCGGTACTGTTGCTCCAGGCAAACTCGATGCAGTTTTCCAGGCTGAACTGCTTCTGTTCCGCATAAGCACTCGCCGAACACAACAAAATGAAACTTAAAAGAAGTATTGTCCTGTGTATTTTTGAAATCATGATCTCCTCAACTAAATTTATTCATAAAAGTCATCATAGACAGGAAAATTTTTCAATTTCAATTTTTTTAGATGAAAGGTCGATAACGTTAGACGAAATGATGGTTTTGAGGGATTAGAACAATTGGTAGGTGGAGGTTTGCTGGTGCCAGTTGATGATGTCTAGATTCAGATGTGCTGAGATGGGGATGTTGTCAGAGCTATTTCCAATGCTGAAGCCCGCCCAAGCAAAGACTTCAATAATATTTCGGTATTTTCGTAGGCTAAACTCATTTGCAGAGAGGACCAAATTATTTGAAATCCGGCAAGAAAATCATCAATACCTTCCCCTGGGCTTGATACCAGCAGCTTAGACTAGAAACAAGTGAATGATACAAATTTTCATTCGATGTTTTGAATCGGATATATTCACAGTAAAGAAAGCAATCTTAAAGCAAAGCAATTAATCCTTTTTTATACCTTTCTGTTATGAATTGATTTCGTGCCAATGAGCAAAGATTTATTCTTCGATTATTGAAAAATTCTTGTCCATTCCTAAATCCAAATTTGGACTAAATCGGACTACCTACAGGGTGATAAAATGAAACAAAGTGACATAACGGGAAGTTGGAAAAAGTGAGGCGAATCTCAGGAAGGATTCTGAAATACTTGACTTTAAAGAGTATAGTTGCAGGTTTAGCAGCTGATATATCTGAAAATAGGGGACAATTGGTGGTTGTTCCGGAGATTTGACACCTTTGAGTTAAATCTGACTATAGATGTCCAAAGCTTATTCTATTGGTATTTTAATGGAAATCTATCTGGATGTTCGATACTCTCAATACTTAAATCGACATCTAAATCTGGCCAGTAAAAATGACCTGGAGACGGTTCTTCAACTTTTATTATTTTCCCAACTGACATATCTTTAAACCAGGGAAAATCCTCGAACGACATAAACAGTTCTTTATCATTTGAGAGCAACCAAACACCATAACTGGAAATGTTGGTTATCTCAGGTAGTGAAGTGGTTTTTCCAAGCGTTTGAGAGTTTCTCATAATTCTCCTCGATCATCTTTTCTATTTCGTGCAACTGCACTCGGGATAGTCTGAAGTTTTTTGCTAGTTCAATTTGTGGCTCAAGCCAGAATTTTGCTTCTCCATCTGATGAATGAATGTGAACATGCATTCTTGTCTCTTCACGCGAAAAGAAAAAAAAGCGGAATCCTTTCTCCCGGAACACCGTTGGGCTCATAGTTCCCTAATTGTGTTTATAGCTGTTAATGGTATTTTACTATAATCGTTCTTTTTAATCCACCCTACAGATTTCGCTAATAAATTGAAATAGGTGTTTGGTTGAAAAATCTAGAGATGTTTTCCAAGCCCAAATCCCAGCCCACATTAGCCCATTCCCTAGTTATCTTAAACGCTCTTCAGTTAACTTACGGGACACAGGAATCTTCAGACAAAAATCTTAATAAACAAAGAAATAACTATGATATGTTGTAGTTACAGCAAGTGATGCAACTAATATGGAATGAATACGGGGTAAAATGGTGGAGGTGGCGGGGATTTGACCCCTACTGTTCATTACTAGCAGTTTCTAAAACACTAGCTGCCCATTGATTAATACTTTTACCGTTGGCCTCCGCTGTGGCGGCAACTGCAGCATGAACCTCTGCAGGAATACGCAACATCAAATTTCCAGAGTAGGGTTTATTCGGTTTCTGGTTAAGTCTCTTACATGCTTCAAGATAATTATCAACTGCATCCTTAAGAGACTGTTCAAGTTCTTCCACCGACTCACCATGGAATCCCACAACATCCCGAATACCGATTACATGGCCAACAAAAATGCGGTCTTCAGCATCAAATTCAACATTAGCAAAATATCCTATTTCATTGATTTCATATCATTTCTCACAGTAATTCAAGAAGCGAGTCCGCCGCGATCTGAAACAGTCGGAATACCCAGTTTTCTAGCCCCGCCTGTTTTCTTCAGTATCGCTACCGTTTTGACGGCAGGCGTGAAATAGCTATCCTTAACGCTCACCACCAAGGCTCTTTACCTTCGCAGCTTAAGGTGGTTTGAAGCCTCCTCCTGTAAAGCGGCTCCGAGGAGCTCTCCCTCATCTTTTGTGTAGTTGCGCACCGATAGCTGATCATACTACTATCTTGTGCTCGTGGCACACAATCATCTGTATAGCGGACCAGGCAAACTTATCTTCTTAACTCTTTTTGGATAAATATATAAAAAATTCTGCATTTATATATTTATCTAGATCAGTTTCTTTATGTCATGAGCATGTATAAAGATTCAGAATTACTTGACTGTTTATTACCCGTGTCCTACATTGGAAAAAGTTAATGAGCATATGCTAATAATAAAATGTTAATGGATGAAGGGAGGCTTCTGGAATGAAATGAAACCGATCATCCAGAAACCAGGGATGTAGATATGAAAATCTTTGGACCGGTTCCATCCCGAAGACTGGGCAACAGTCTGGGTATCAATATTATTCCAGCCAAGGTATGCAGCTATTCCTGCATTTACTGCCAAATCGGGTCGACCAACAGAAAACAGGTAAACCAGGAAGTTTTTTATAATTCCTGGGAGATTTATGAGGAAGTGTGCCGCAAGCTGGAAAAAATTACGGATAATATTGACTATCTGACCTTTGTCGCGGACGGGGAACCCACACTGGATAAAGAGTTGGGTCGCAAAATAGAACTGCTTAAACCCCTGGGATTTAAGATTGCGGTTATCTCAAACGCATCGTTGATAATCGATAAAAAAGTAAGGGAATCTCTTTTGAATGCGGATCTGGTCTCATTGAAAGTAGATGCAATTGATGAGAATACCTGGAAAAAGATAAATCGACCGGTGAAGTCTCTTCGTCTTGAACTGATCCTGGAAGGAATCCTGAGTTTCCAAAAAGCTTTTTCCAATACCCTGTTCTCAGAAACCATGTTGGTCAAAGGCGTCAATGATTCAGAAGAGGAAGTGCAAGGAGTGGCCGATTTTCTCGGCAGGATGAACCCTGATCTTGCTTTCCTTTCTGTACCGATCAGACCACCAGCAACTGACTGGGTCAGACCTCCTTCCGAAAAAGCGCTTGTTCGGGCCTATCAGCAGTTAAGTGACCAGTGCCGGAAAGTCGAAACCCTGACCGGCTATGAGGGAAATGAATTTGGAACCACCGGCAATGTTGAGGAAGACCTACTTTCCATCATGGCGGTTCATCCCATGAGAAAAGATGCGATTGATGAATTCCTGGAACGCAATAACGAAGACTGGTCCGTGATCGACAAACTCCTTGCCAAAGAACACCTGACCCAACTGGAATACCAGGGAAAAACATTTTATCTGAGAAGGTTTTCAGCCTAATCCCCTATCCTGCTTTCCTGATCCTGTTCTTAATCCCGGCTGAAATAATGGTCGGGATTCCTGGCAAAGGTATCAAAATCATTTTCCAATAAAAACCGGGAAATCAGCTCCCCTACTTTTCCGGCAGTATCAATGGGACCGGAATTTGGTCCTTTCTGCACGGCTATGTCCTTCTCGCTTTTTACGATAGCTTCCAGTGTATCCGTACGGATATCAATGATAGCATTAATTCTAATTGTTTTTTCTGAATTTGACATATCTGTATCTCTAGATTTAATGATTCATGCAAGTTAAAAAAATTCTAAAAAACTGGAATAGCTCGATCCAGACAGGCTGAATAATTCCAGGGTCTAAACGCCAGCCTTGAGCTGGAACCATTCTGTCTGGCTGGATCGAAACAGAATTTTTCATGTTTATCAGAGATTCCTTAATTACGGGAGTTTCCGCCGGAATTCATCCCACTTCCATCACCCATGCCTCTGCCGCCACCCACGCCCATTCCTCGTCCTGAACCGCCCATACATCTTCCTCCCAACCCCATTCCCCTGCCGGCCCCAGTCATCTGCCTGGCATTTGGAGAAATCGGTGGATCACTCTGGGAACCGCGGTTAACAGGAGCCGTTCCGCTCATGAACAGTTCAACCGCCTACCGGACGGGTCCTGCACAGTCGGGATGCACAATAATATCCGTTGCGGAAAAAGCCTGCGCTGCCTTTGGGAAGGTGAGCAGTCCCTCTGACACATAGAATATTTGCTTCTTTACTAACTCTTTTCATGATTTCATCAATATGATCGCAATTTCAGTCATTGCAGCTCTCCTTTATTTGAGACAATGATTCCAGTAGCATTGTTTTGAAAATTTGTTTTGATCATATGCTCATAATCGAAACTTAACATCTCTCTCGGGTGAATTCAAGCAGGTTTCCTTAAAATGGTGATTCAGGAGTTTGATCGGGATAAAAAAGGCGGAGAGTTATGATCTTAACCGGGTTTCTTCAGGTTGAAAAAAATTTAATATAACGAGTCCATAGCAGAGCTGGTTGTAATTGAAATTAAGCGTCACTATAGCGTTGAAGACAATTTGGATCTGCTGGTTGAGCCCAAATATCCGTTTTTCCGCAATGAAAATCGAATAAACACCTAGGGCATGTTATTAATGGTGGCCCGCTCCTGGGCTTGGGACGCTGTAGAATATTACGAACGGTTGAAGCCGCAAGAAATATATTCAGGATCTTCAACTGATTGGAAATTCGAAACCGACCCCAGTCAATGTTATCCATAGAAATGCGCCAAACCAATGCGGTTAAGGATTCTGGTGTTTTGTTCCAGGGTTGTCGA
>Ga0075122_10000697_pt1 | contig 25543 bp, 26 predicted proteins | sample AntAceMetag02UKB_FD_69790 | JGI IMG/M metagenome (GOLD analysis project Ga0075122, IMG submission 69790) | Saline lake microbial communities from Ace Lake, Antarctica - Antarctic Ace Lake Metagenome 02UKB | ecosystem: Environmental > Aquatic > Non-marine Saline and Alkaline > Saline | place...
GAGTTGTCCTAGGAATATTTGTTTGAGAACCAGCCCCACCATTTCCTGCAGGAATATCTTCTTTATCTAAAGAACTAATCATAAAAAATCCCCCAAGAACCAATAAAACTATAACAAGTGTAGAAACCCCCACAACAATCCATATTTTCTTTCGACCTCCCGAAACTACTGGAAGAACCGGGTTAGAAACACCACCCCTAGAAGATTGTTCGGCCACATTATTATCTACCATCTTTATTTTATCAACCCCATTTTGTTTTTATATTCTTCCATTTTATTTATCTTAACAAGCAAGCTCACAGGCTTTCGCACAATTTGATTTAGCATCTGAACAAGCATTACCATCTCCACTCGCTGCAGAAGGGAAATTACTATTTGTGCAAGAAGATGAAGACACCGCATAGACATCATAATTCACACTATTACAAATCCTATTACGCCTAAATGCATTATATGAATCATAAAGATATAACCCATCATACAAAGTATCAATAACTTCATTATCATTAATATTATTAGATTGCCCAACATAAATATAAAATGGTCTGAACACTTTAAAGAAATAATTATATGTGAAAGAATTTCCATCCGCACTATAGAAATAAATACCATACTGGGACCCAGTCGTGCCCAAATTGATAAACCGATTACCATAAACCAATCCATTATTACCATATTGAAGCCTTATCCCATAAGCATTCGTAGACCCAGAAATATAAGTAAAATTATTATGATGAATATTGAAATCATCTGAATACTCTGCATAAATACCAAAACTGTTACTATCAATTTCAAACACAAGGTCTGATAATTCAAAACCAGTCACCATATCGAGAGTGTTTACACCATCTAAGTAAAACGCCCTATCTCCTCCAGTAACAGACATATATTCTCCATTACCATCAATATGAACATCATCTGCAGTAATCGTAAAACAATTAGCCCCCATTGTCCCCCAATCTCCCGATGCTATATAATACTCCCCAGAGGCACTAATAGTCCCACAGCTAGTTAATGCAGTAGTACTACACGCCACATGAGCCGCACAATCAGTCACTTCCGCACAATCTGTAAAAGCATCACAATCATTATTCAATCCATCATCACAAGTATTTCCTACCGCTGCAGATTCTGTTGCCCCAGGATTCACTGCAGGATTAGTAGCCGCACAATCTCCCGATAAAGTAACTGCACCAACATGAGCCGTATCCGAACAAAATGCACTAGTTATAAGAGTAGTCCCATAACCGTCCCCGTCTCCATCAAGATAATAAGTATTTGCAGGATAAGTGGTATATTCATTTACATTTCCATCATTACAATCATCATACCCATTAGCACACTTACCTGTAGCATCACAAGTTCCCATTGCCTCCAAGCAATATCCATCAATATCTCCATCATTACAAGGCAAGGTATCTGAAACACAAGAGCCAGCAGTACATGTGCTTCCAGCAGCACAATAGGTTCCAGGACTTGGACAAGTTCCAGGACAACCCGTAGAAGTAATCACAGTTCCACAAGCAGTAGTAGATACTGAAGCACAAGTAGGACCCTCAGCAGGATAAGTACAAACACCAGTTCCAGTATTACATGTAGCACCTACTGCCGTCTGGCAAGTTCCAGGAGAATTACAATCCCCATTATCCTGACAACCCGTAGGAATTTGAGTCCCAGCACAACCCCCTGCAGTACATTGGTCATTTTCAGTATTAGGATTCCCGTCATTACATGTAGTCCCATCAACAGCATTTTGATAAGCACAACTTCCATCAGTACAGGCAGCACCCAAAAGAACTTTACAAGTCCCAGGAGAAGTACAATTATCTGCATGAGTACAATCTGGAACATCCCGACTTTCATAATTCTTTCCAAGCTCATAAAGAATATCCGGAATAACTGCTATTTTCCCTGTACCTACATCGATTTTAGAACTAGAAATCCCTTCTTTACTAGAACTACCGACGATAAAAATAGGCGCAACTGAAACAGAATAGGGGGCAGGATAACCTCCCACAGTAAGGTTAAATGAATATGTCCCTAATTGATTAGGCGCGGGAGCCGGCACAACACTACCATAACTATCCCCCTCAAAATTAAATGTAATTCTCATATCCCTCATCTCTGCAGTCCCCGCGTTTCGCTTTACTTGCACCATCGCTATACCAGTTTCAGAATCATAAAATGTATAACCCCCTGTAGTCACAACATCCACCCTCGTATCCGCATTAATCCCCCCAAACTTATCTTGGATCATAGGAATAATCGCAATCCAAATAATCGTAACCGCAGCAACAGTAATTAAAATAATTAAAACCGTCGCGACAATCGCAGATATCCCCTTATTCCCCCTCATAGATTTTTTAAAGAAACATATTATTTAAACTTAAGGCTCCAAACTAAAACTCGCATACTCAGAAATCTTCGCCAACTCCCTTATATCCTCTAAAGTAACCGCATTAATATTCTTCTCATATTCATAATAGTCTTTAGCATTTCCTGCAGCCTCTTCCATAATCAAGTTCACCGCAGTATCATTCGAACCCTCAGACTCAACATACCGATTACCAATAACTTGAACTTTCGCCTCTTCCAATTCATTCTCAGTTATCTCCCCCATCTTCCCATACTCTTTCAAACTAATCTCAATTACATCCTTAACTTTTTCAGGATCAGTCCCAGCCCAAATAATCATATAACCATAATTCTTACCTAAATCCAATTCAGACTTAACTCCATAAACAAGTCCTCTCTTTTCCCTAACCTCACTAAATAATTTAGAAGACATTCCCTGCCCAAGAATCGTAGAAAAAACTTCCGCAGCATATCTCCCAGCCTCACTAGCAATCGGAAAGTGGAAACCCAACGCAAGATTCGCCTGATGAATATCTCCTCGCTTCTCTACATCTTTCACATCCTGAAATTTTATTTCTGGCTTTTCAATTTTCTCGCCATCCCTATCAACAACAAGTTCTTCTGCCAATTTCAAAACCTCTTCAAAATCATTATTCCCCACGACACAAAGGATAGAATTCTTTGGAACATAAACCGAACGATGCTTCTTAAATAATTGATCCCTAGTCATGCTCTTCACAGTCTCCTTTGTCCCCCCAATAAAATCTCCAAACGGCTTCTCATACAAATTATTCTTAATCTTATCCAAGACATGCATCCGTGGATTATCTCGATACATCTTAATCTCCTCACAAATCACATTCCCTTCCTTCTCAACTTCAACCTCAGGAAAACTCGCATTAAAGAAAATATCAAAAATAACATCCATAGCAACATTCAAATGTTCGGAAGGCAACTTCACATGATATGCAGTAACTTCCTCATGAGTAAACGCATTCAAATCTCCTCCAACCTTTTCAACCTCTCCCGCAATTTGTTTCACATCCCTCTTATCTGTCCCCTTAAAACAAAGATGCTCCATAAAATGCGCAATCCCCTTTTCCTCAGAAGATTCATACACCGCACCAAACTTTGCAGCAAGCATAACTGTCGTCACAGGCACATCTCTTTTCTCATGCAACACAGTTAACCCATTCTCCAAAATCTTTTTCTTAAATTCCATAATAATTTCTAACAACAACCCTATTTAATTATTCTTATTCCCTATAACAACTATCCTTTCACCATTCATCCTAAAATCTTTCTCAATCAAAAAGTTCTCTTCCAAAAAATCCATGATCCATCTTCTCTGAACTACAAATTTCTTTCGTCCACCCAAACTCTCGGTTGGCAAAGTCAAAACAATCTTCTCACATTCCTTTGAAATATCTAAAATAAACTTCTTCGAAAAATCTCTTTCTAAATTCTCCAACGCATCAACAACCTGAAACATAAAAACAATTTTTTTTCCAGAAGCTTTTTCTAAAACAGATTTAACAAAATCTAAATCCATTAAATCCCTATGAATCGCCCGCGCACTATAATGATTCTCATCAAAAAACTTATTCATATTCCCAACAAGTTGTCCACTCGCTTCTACTGCAAAATAATTAACATCACCAAAGACTTCACGAAGAAAAGGATAAGAGTACCCATTCGCACCTGCACCAAGGTCTACAATTGAGCTAAATCCAGGACCGGGATAAATCTCCCTATAAAATTTCCCATAATCTCTTTTCTTCGAAGACATATGTGCTTTCAATAAATCGTCATAAGTTCCTTTTCCCTTCAAAACCTTATTCGTTAAAAAAACTCCAAAATATTTCCGAAGCAAAGCTCGAGATTCTTTAACATCGCCCTTAGCCATTTCCGCAGCACGTTCAACAATAGAATTAGGTAATTCAGAAAACTCTTTTTTCTTTTTTATCTCAGAAATTAATTCCCTATCCATATTAAAAAATTACCTCCCTGAGAAACACAGAAGTTCCAAGAATAAATAATACTACACCAATTAATTTTGCAATTAATTTTTCATCCATATAATTGGCAATCTTAGCAGAATAAAAAGCACCCAAAATCCCTCCGAGCGCCCCCCATATCAAAAAAGAAATTGGGAAGGGCTGGATTATAAAATGAGCCACCCCTCCAAATAATGCAATAAATATCATAAACACAATTGAAGTTCCAATGGCTTCATGAACTGAATAATTCAACAAGAGAAGTAATGCAAGTGAAATCATCAGACCGCCTCCCGCCCCGAATATTCCTGCAATTAAACCGATAATGATTCCTGCTAACAAAGAATAAAAGAGTGGATATTCTGAAGATTTTTTCTTAGTAATTTTTTTATTCCCTTTTGCAAAGAAAATAATACCATCTACCATAATAGCAAATCCAGTGATACCAACTAAACTTCCAGAAGATACAAATTGGGAAAAGTAACTCCCAACCAGGGTAAAAACAAGTGCCGGAATAAGAATAATTAAAGATTTTTTAATTCTAATTCTTTTATTTTTAAAATAAATCGTTGCGGCAAATAATGAAGCAAAAATATCAATAGTAAGAGAAAGTCCTATCGCGACATAAGCATCAATATTCAGAAAAAGAATAAGAATCGGGGCCGCAATAACAACTGCACTTGCCCCCACAAATCCTGTAATAGCTCCTGCACCCAGACCTGCAATCAATAAAACTAATATTTCATAAATCATTCGACTTCAATCTCTCGTCTCCAAGAGTACTCTCCCGTAGATTGATCTTCAAAAGATTTAATTTTCAAACCTTTCTCAAAAAGAGGACAATTCAAAACAAAGGTTTCAAACTCCCCACCTTCTCCTGCAGGATGAATTTTATATTTTTCTTTTAGCCCACCAACCTCCTGGACAAATTTCTTATCAATCTTTCGACCAAGCCACGAGCCATCCAAAGGATATGCCGCAACAGCAGTTATAACAATATCAAAATCATTCTCAATCAACTCATTCAAATATTCTATCTCTTCCCTATGCCAGAGAGGATTAATGCTTTCGAGTCCAAGCCCTTCACAAATCTTCCCAATTCGAGAAGCCTGATATTCAGAATGAAGCGCACCAGTTACAACACCTTCAACACCATATTTTTCCTTAGCGAGACCAATAGCATCAGTCAAATCTTTCAGTTCCTTTTCCTTTTCCCCCAGAGTCTTATGAACCAAAAGCGGAATCCCCATAACCTCAACCTGCTTCTCTGCCTTCTCAATCGAAGGAGTATGAAACATATAACTATCGGGGTTCTCAGACTTCATTACAATAGCACAAGCCAGCTCGTTCCCAGCTTGCTTAGCTAAATATGCCGCATAAACCGAATCCTTCCCACCAGAAAATAATATTGCTACTTTCATAAACTATTAAGAAAAATTCGCTTTAAGAGTGTTATCTTTTCTTCCATTTATTTCTAGGCCTTTTCAGAAGCAAAAATAAAAGAAGCAAAAATATAAACAGGGCCCCGCCACCAATCCATAAGGCAGTATAGAAATCTTGAGTTCTTTCTGTAGAACTTTCCCCGCTAGAAGCAGTTTCTGCCACGAATAAATCATCAATTGCTTCCTGAGTCTCTTCATAAGTTAACTCTTCTAAGTCTTCAGCATTTTCATCATTCGAAACAACATCATCAACAGAATCCACATTTTCCCCATCTACAAATTCTCCCCAACCATCTGCAGCACTAACAAGCCCAACTAATAGAACAACCATCAACAATAGAACAAACACCTTTTTCATAACTTTCTTAAACTACACTACTTTAATAATCTTATGGCGTCGACAAACCAATCGCCTTTTTACCAAAGGGCCGAACAAGAATATCACGAGGCGACAACCGATGAAGAAAGAATAGCTTGCCTAGAAATAATGATGAAGGAAGTTCCAAAACATAAATCCTCTGAAAATATGAGAAAGAACTTAACAAATCGTTACAAAAAATTAAAGACAAGTCTAGCAAAACAAAAAAAATCAGGGAAGGGAGGACAAGTCGGAATAAAAAAAGCAGACATGCAGGTTGTTCTAGCAGGATTTCCAAACTCAGGAAAATCAACACTATTCAATACTCTTACCAAGCTAAAAGCAAAAGTTTCTCCCCACCCATTTACCACATTAAAACACCAACTCGGAGCATTTAAATTTGAAGACGCACAAATCCAGATAATCGATATCCCCCCATTTCCCAACCATGATAAATCGCTAATTAATTCGACAGATACTATCCTCTTTGTTCTAGAAAATTTAAAACAAATCAAAGAAGCCGAAAAATTCATTTACAGATCCACTGCGAAAATAATTCTCATAATAAACAAAGTGGAAGATTATGACAAAAGAAAAATAGAAGCAAACCTTAAATCAAAATTCAAGAAGTATTCGTACCAAATAATCGATTGTCAAAATCCCTCAAAAACTGAACTTGAAAAATTAAAGAAAAAAATCTTTGAAACATTTCCTATAATTAGAATCTACACAAAAGAACCAAGCAAAGAACCAAGCAAAGAGCCAATGATCATGAAAAAAGATTCAACGTTCGAAGAAGCAGCAGAACGAATCCTTAAGGGCATGTCAAAGAAAATTAAAAGAGCAAGAGTTTGGGGGCCCTCTTCCAAATTTGGAGGACAAGTAATCGGTCTGGAACATATATTAAAAGACAAAGACATAATTGAATTTCAAACAAAATGAAACCCGCAAAAATCTTCTTCATTCTCTCACTCCTAGGAATTCTTATCCTAATGTTCCTAACCCAAATTGACAGAAGCCAAGAAGGAACAATCAAATCAGTAAAATATTCAGAAAATAAAATAACAATCCAACTAGAAAACCGAAATGAATCATTAATCATTTTCAACACTCCGCAATTAGACTTAAAACCTAAAGACAAAATTTCCTTTCAAGGAAAACAAGAAATCTACAAACAAGAAAAACAAATTATAGTAGATAAAATAATAAAAGAATCTTAACCAAATCGGTGTTGAACATAATCAATCAAATCTCCCCCGGCAAGCTTCAATGTTGAGGGTCCGTGCCGAATATAAAACTCCTCTTGATCTTCCCATCTCAAAAAAACTCTTTTGTCGGAGGGAAGACAATCAATTTTCAGAACCGAATTCTCACAATAAGGATAAACTTCATACCGAATATAGGGCAAGACACTATTACCAATCTGATTTTTTAACATTGAAGTAAAATACAATCTCAATTTATCATTTGAGAGAAATTGGTCTTCCTCAATTCCCACCGCATCCCCTGAATCTCCAACACCTACAAGCAAAGAACCCCCTTGAGTATTTAGGTAAGCAACGATTGTCTTCAAAACCGCATGCTCAATATTTTTATCAAAATTCCCTGTATGTAAATTCTTTCGAAGTGTAGATTTAAATTCCAATTTGTCAGATTCTCCCCCCCTAACAATCCCTTCAATATAATTGGGAGCAAGAATCTTAGATTTAGTAGCCTTAGAAAAATTAAAACGCCTATCAAGAAAATTAAAAAGAGAAAGACTAAAGAAATCATTTTTCCCTGAACGCAATCTTAAAAATCCGGAGAGTGAAACTATTAATGCCCCAAGAAAATTAACCGCCATATCTTTCATTGTATCTAAAAGCCCTAATTGTAATCCAAAACCAAACAGAGTATCTACTATAAATTCAAAAAGCTCCCACAAAGCACCCAGAGAAAATGCAAAACAGAAAGTAAAAAACAAAACTATCGAAGGACTTGGCTTTATACAACCTGACCTATCTAAAATATGAAAAATTGTTAACCCCACAAAACCCATCGCAATCGCAGCTCCAAAAGTTAATAGAATATCCCACCACCAAAATTCAGAGTACATCCCACGAATACTTCCAAATACCAACAAACCAAAAATAAAAAGAAAGGTTATAATCTCTAGGCTAGCTGGGAGATTTTTCCCAAAAATATTACTAAAAATCATAGGAAGAAAAGTTACAAGAAGACCAAACAAACTCATTACAAAAATAAGATCCCGCCCATTAAAAAAAGCAAAAATTAAAGTCAACGCCAAAACCAAACGAATAAAATTGACTATAGCAATATGAACAAATCCTGCAGAACCCTGCGCCGCCCCATTAAACTCCTTACCCATATAAAAACACCATTAAGAGAATATAAAAGAATATAGAGCCTCCAAAATATATTATGCAATGGAATTGATTTTAGCATTTATCTTAGGAATCCTCTCAGGAACAATCACCGGCTTAATTCCTGGGATCCACATAAATCTTATAGCAACAATTTTATTGACTTCATTACTCATAACCCAATTTCCCATAACAATTATTTTAGTTTTCATTTCTGCAATGGCAATCACACACACATTCATAGATTTCATTCCAGCGATATTTCTTGGAGCCCCCGACGAAGACACCGGACTCGGAATTCTCCCCGGACATGAATTTCTTCTAAAAGGCCAAGGACACCAAGCAATAAAACTCACAATAATAGGCTCCACAATTGCAATTCTCTCATTAATAATCATAATTCCAATCTTCCTATTCTTCGTCCCAAAAGTTTACCCATTCATCGAAAGAATGTTAGGCCTTTTCCTTATTTGGATTGTAATACTCTTAATCCTCCATGAAAAAGAATCCAAATTCAAAGCCCTGCTAATATTCATCTTGGCCGGCTTCTTAGGGTTGATTTCTTTCAATTTGAATATTCAACAACCCCTACTTCCATTATTAACCGGCCTGTTCGGAGCATCAACAATAATAAATTCGATAAGGACAAAAACCAAAATCCCCGAACAGAAAATAGAAAGACTCGCCATCACAAAAAAAGAACTGATAAAACCAACAATTTCAACCGCGATTATTTCTCCATTTTGCTCGTTCTTCCCCGGGCTTGGAAGCAGCCAGGCCGCAATCATAGGTTCAGAAATAATGGGCAAATTAAACAAAGAACAATTCCTAATCCTCCTTGGCTCAATCAACACATTAGTAATGTCAATGTCCTTCGTAACTCTCTTCTTAATCCAAAAATCAAGAACTGGAGCTGCCGCAACAATTTCCCAACTAACCCAACTAAACTTTTCACAATTACTAATAATTCTAACCACCATTTCTTTAGCATCAGTAATCGCAATTCCACTAACTCTTCAAATCTCAAAACGCTTAGCAAAAAACATCCATAAAATACCTTATACAAAAATTTCGATAATAATCCTAATTTTCTTAACAATAATAATAATTTTCTTTTCAGGAATTTTAGGACTTCTTATTTTTATCACAGCAACATTTCTCGGACTCACATGCATAGAATTTCAAACCCGAAGAAGTTTCCTAATGGGTGCAATCCTAATCCCTACGATTCTATTTTACCTCCCTTTTTTCTGAACCTGCGAAGAAAACATACAAACATTCTCGAAGGCTTGCTTTCGAATTCTAAAGATTTATTAATCTTGTTTTCTAAACAAAACTATGGGAAAAGAAATTATATTCGTCGGACTCGTTGCAATCGCACTAGGCCTCTGGATTTATATACAAACCGGAGAATGGATCCCTGCATCAGTTCCAACAATCATCGGACTCATATTAATCTTATTTTATGGGGAAGAAGATAAAATAGAAAAAAGGAGGGATAAAAAATAATGGCAGAAATAATCACAACTACAACAGACACACTTCCAGGAAAGACAGTCTCACAAGTTCTAAGAATCGCTAAAGGAAGCACAATTCGAGCAAGACATGTTGGACGAGATATCGCAGCAAGCTTCAAGAATCTAGTCGGAGGAGAAATCAAATCTTACACTCAAATGATTTCACAATCACGAGAAGAAGCTTTCAACAGAATGATCAACGATGCACAAGAAGCGGGAGCAGATGCAGTGATCAATGTACGATTCGTAACTTCGATGGTAATGCAAGGCGCAGCAGAAATCTTAGCATATGGTACGGCAGTTAAACTGAAATAAAGAAGCCGTGACAACATGAAACATCTTTGATGTTTCTTACGAAACAGCAGTTAAGCTAAAATAATTACAATCCCCAGCAATCCAAACATAACTTTTCTTTAGGTAACCCTATCGCCTTCTCAAGAATTTCAACATCAGCAAAATGCAACCCATCGAGACCTCTAGTTACCCTTATATCCTCAAGACTCATCTGCCTTGCAATACAATCCTCATCCTTTTTAATCGACTTCCCATATTTACAAGCACAAACTAAAGGCGGACAAGCAATAATCGCGTGAACTTCTTTCGCACCAAGCGCCTTCAACCTCTGAGTCTGCTTCCGAGTCTGATTCCCCTTAACAATCGAATCGTCTACAATAATAATCTTCTTACCCTCAATCAACTCTTTTATCGGAATTAATTTTTCATCCGCTACCGCATGTTGCGCTTCAATAGTACTCGGGGTAAAACTCCGCCCACTATAATCAAATTTCTTAAAAACCTCAAGATAAGGAATCCCCGAAGCATTAGCATATCCTGTAGCATGACACCTACCCGAATTAGGAATCGGTGAAACAACATCAGCATCAATTTTATATTTCTCCGCCATCAACGCCCCAATCTTATTCCGAACCAACTCAACACTTCTTCCATCTATAAACGAAGCAGGATGCGCAGTATAAATCCACTCAAAAGTCCCATATTTAACAGGGCCCAAATCAAACTGCGCTACAAAATTTATTCCATCAGCGTTCAACAAAACGACTTCCCCAGGATTAACATCCCGAACAATTTCAAAACCAGTATTGATAAATGAAACACTTTCAGAAGAGACCGCATAACTTCCTTCCTTCTTCCCCAAAATCAACGGTTTTCTTCCCCACCCCCTAGCCGCATAAATCCCCTCAGAGGTGAGCACAATCAAAGCAAAGTCTCCTTTCATTTGCCCGAGCAAACTTTTAATACCTTTCTCAAAAATAAATTCTTTAGAGATTATTTTTGAAATCAAAACGGCATCGCTAATCTCTCCAGGATTATGATACCCTGAAAAACTTGCACCTCCTGCCAAAAGATTACTTTTTATTTCAGAATAATTAAATAAATTTCCATCGACACATAAAATCATCCCCCCCCTCCGAGACAATTCGGAAACAGGCTCTCGATTTCCTGAGACGCAAGAAATAGCACTATTACCTTTTAGCCCTTCCATCCAATCTTTAGAAAAATTTTGTTTAACAAGCCCCTTATGGGTTGAATTTTTCAATTTCCCTTCAGAATTTTTCCATGCCAATCCACAATAATCCTCTGAACGATTCTGCAAATAAAAAATTCCGGAGAGAGCATCACGAATACAATCACCATTAGAAACCACGCCAAAAATTCCTGACATAAAACAAAAAGGAAAAATGCCTTTTTAAATTAAATTATAGTTAAGTCTCACTAAAACCAAGCCTTCAGATCTACCTGTTTGTCAAGCTCCTTCCCAAAAATACTCTCTATATACATCTTTGTCAATTCCATCCCTTCTTTTGTATAAGGAGAAATATTGTAAGTAGTTGCCAGATCCATCGCAGGATCAAGATATTTCTTTATCGAACCCTCACTAATAGTAAAAATTATCTTTCCCCCACATTTCGTACAAACCCCCGATAAAGGGACCCTCCTAAATTTCTCATTGCATTTCACACACCTAAACTGCTGCTGCGCAAACTTTCTAAGGTTCCCCCTAATATCCCTAATAAAGTGCCTTTCAATAATCAGTCGAGCAACATCCTCTGTATCAACCGCACGAATCTTCCCAACCAATTCCATCTGACCATTAACTTTATCCTTCATCGTCGGCAAAATCTTATAGGCTCCATTCAAAACACCCACATTAAAATCAGTTGAATCATGAGTAAACCCTGTCTTTGTAAATGGATTCTCATCATTCGCCAGCCGATCTTTAACTGTCTCAATCTTACACTCACTAGAATGCTTCCCTTCTTCAGCCAATCGATAAACTTCCAAAGGATAATGGTCTCCCAACTCAAAACCTAAAATCTGATCATCAACTTCTCCAGCACGAATATGGGCATTCAAAACCAATGGAGCATCCTGAGTCCCCCCACGATGACTAGGCAAAAACTTCCGAGAAAAATTTATCAAAACATCCATTAACAACATCACCGCAGCCTCATCACCATCACAATCCCGACGCATTGCCGCATGCATATAAGGAGAAGCAGTCAATCCCTGCAATTCATTAAAACCAATAATCCTTCCAATAACTCCTGCACAATTATGTGGCGCCATACAAGCAACTAACTGCCCAACCAAATCTTCCTTAGACTTCAAATTATAATATCTTGGAAGACCATACAACTTTTCCAATTCTTCATCAACAAAACTCGCAATATTAAGGAAAACATCATCTGCTTTTTCGTCCGCAGTTACCGAACAAGAAGGCAAAACAATATCATGGGGCTTCAATTCGACAATCTGATTTTCATCAACCAAATCATCCCCATAAAGATCTTTATCATATCCTAACTCATTCAACTTTTCAACACTCGTTCGAATCTCATGCGGCTTAAAATGCGTCAACGGAATTTCAGTCCCATCATAACGAATCGTCCCATCCTTATTCACACAAAGATTATATTTTGACCGAAGAATCCCCTTCGCCAAATTCTCAAAATCGTGGCCATCACTACTCGTCCCACGAATTCCCTTTATCAACGGTGGAATCTCCCAATTTTCATACCCCAACAGTTCTTGTGCAACTTTAAAATAATGCTTCGAATCAATTTTCCGATTAGAAAACTTATAGCAATTCTCCTCATGATTCTTACACTTCTCCTCCTTCGCCACCCGACAATCCTTACAATAATACAACCTTTTAGTTTTCTCCCCACATTTCTCACAAATAGGATAAATCGTTTCATGCCCACACTCACATTTGAAAATCGGCCAATCAGATTTAATATGTCCCACTTCAACCGCAGCTTGAACACTCCTTAATCTCCCACCTTGATCCGAAATCGGGAACAAAACGCTCGGACTTCCTGTCAATTTTCGAAGTTTCGCTTTTTCTGGACGGCCCATACGAGTCCCAATAAAATCCCCCGCCTTATCTTTAATTTTATATTTAGAAAGTAGATTCACAATATCTAAAGTCTCAGTACTTTCATTGGCTTTTTCAATAATTTTCTTAACCCCTTCCTTCAAACTCTCTCCAGCTTCCATAAACGGCAATCCCAAATTCACAAGCAAGGACTTGGCATCGCCATCAATAACCACATTATCCAAAACAACTTGGTGCTCCACACCCAAAATTTCTAACGCACGTTTAGCCTCCTTAAATTTATCACGAACTGAACTTTCCCAAGGCAAAACCAATCGCCCACGCCAAACCGCATTCTGCATCCAATCCATCAACCACAAAAAATCTTCCTTAGAAATTTGATTCCAATAAAAAATGTGTGAAGGATGCAGAGGTAAGGAATATTTCTCACTAATATCTATTGCCTCCTCAATTGAAACATCAAAAGCATCACCCTCAAATTTCTCGCCAGTCACATCCATCTTCTCCTCGAGTTCCAATTCCCACCATTCTTCAACATAACCAGGTTTAGGTAACATAGCATTCCTATCAATAACATCCCCTAAAGGAAAAAGAATATCCCCAATATAAAGAATCTCTTCAACATCTTTGTACAATTCCTTAGACTTCTCAAAATCATTAACTCGTTTGACAGAACCATCCATCATCTTAACAATCGGCCCATCAATCTGATCACAAGAAGTAACAATACATCCCTTTGTGGGTTTCTCAATTTTCAACTGAGTCCCATGAGATATAAATCCATTTGTAATTCCCATAGTCGCTGGATGAATTGAAACTGCCGAAAAACCAGCAACCCTGCTTCGTCCATATCTAAATCTAAAACCACCAGACTCTGAAGGATGACCATAAACCGGACGCCCCGCAACCAAATCTTTAATATAAGTCGCAACAACATCCCCCGTCCCTTTCTCTCGCTTCTTATGAATCTCTAAATATTCATCCAACCAATCAAACCCTGTACATTTCAACCCATGCTTCTTCGGACTACTTAATCGCTTAACCCCCTTCGCCGCCTTCTGAGCAAGACCTTCACTAAATGCCAAACACATCCCCCCTCTAATAAAATTAGAAGGAACCCGCGGCAAATCCTTATAATTAGATACTTCTCGCTTCTCCGTCGGATCTCCTGCAATCTGGATAGGCAAGTTTTTAGCCAAAAATTCCATTTCCTCAACAGTAGGAAAATACTGTAAATTCGTAACCCTCTCATGATAATCAATATTCTCAGTAACATACCTCTTAACCTCTCTATCGTCAGGATCATATTTAGCATAACCAAAATGTTCCCTCAAATAATCAATCAACATCAAAACAACACATGTCGCGGTAGTACCTGCTGAACGAATCGGCCCACTAAAATTAGCGATAAAATAATCCTTTCCATCACGAGTCTTCCCCAGAGTAATTCCAGTATAACCTTCAATCGGCGAAGCCACAACACCTAGAGTAATATAAGCAAACCCGACACGAATCCCGCAATCAATCGCCTCCATTTGGTCTTTAAATTTACAATATTTCTCCTCGGCAATCTCACGAGCAATATCAAAAGCAACAGTAGTATCTAACTGGCCATACTTCTTCTCCAATTCAAGCATCCTATCACTAATCGCTTTAATAGGAATATCTGGATAAATTGTCGTAATCAAACCTACTGATTTTTCAGCCATTGTCATTGCCAACGGAATCTCGACCTCATCTTTCGGATCAAATCCTTTCGCCCTGGCCGCATTCGCTACTACATACTCCTTATCAACGCCTTCTTTCAACATCTTAAAATAAGCATCAGTATCCCAATCATACTTTTCATTAGACTTCATTTTTTTCCTCCAATTTACAAACCAATTCGGCGCCATCTTCCCATTCAATCTCTTTCAACTCATCAGAAAAATCCAATATCTTAATCGCTCTAGTTTTCAAATTAAACAAAGGAACTTTACACGGATCAGGGACATTCCCTACCTTCTCCTCGAACGGAGTTATCGACTGCCAGCATGAACTCGCAATCATCATTATATTATTATAATTTGAAACCTCTGCACGATGTTGATCTGCGGTCGCGATAATATCTGGAATCTTGTCTATTACCATAGGATCTCCCTTCTCACAAGGAATATAATCCATCCCCCCATGAATCGGAGCAAGATGCCTTCTCTTCAACATTTCACGAACAACTCTCGTCGGAGAATTATGCCCAAAGTTAGTCCTAATCTCAGGAATCTCATCAATAAACCGATTAATACTCGCCCCATGATACATCAAAATCTTAAAACCCCCATCAATTTCAACAAGCGCCGGATTCGGAACTAAAGTCAAATTATCAATTTGATGTAAACCTTCAGCAAATCTCTCACCTATAATCGGCTGTGGCTCTCCAACCCAAACCGCATCGTGCTGCCCCGGACACATAATAATTTTAATATCTTTCCTAATCAACTTAACAATCTCCTCGACCTTATCATACTGGCCCTTTGAAGTTTTTTGAATCAAATACTTCTCCTGCCCCGGATAATGACCCACCCCATCAATATTATCTCCAGTCAAAAGCAAATACTTCACCTTCTTTGCAAGTGCCCTCTGTTTCTCATCACCCTCCTCCCCATTCAACCATTTAACAAACCTCAAAAGATTCTTCTCCAAAAACATTGTAGAGCCCGCATGAAAATCTCCAGAAAAAGCAACATACTCATCAAATTCACTATATCTCTTCTCAGGCAAAGACGCCTCAGGAAAAATCACATCATTCGCAAACAACATCTCTGAAGTTCCAGAAACATTAAACGCAACAATATCATCATTAAGCAAATCCCTCGCTTTCTCAAAAACTTCTTTCTTATTCTGATTGACCAGAACAATCGATGTCCCAGTCATATCCTCAACCTCAAGAAACAAATTCTTATTCTTAGTCATCCTCTTCCCAGAAATAGCCGCGATAATAGTGTAACTCCCCCGATTCGGCCCAATCTTCCGAATAGAAGTCAAATTCTCAAAATCCCGCGTCTCCAACATAGATTTTATAGATTCATAACGCGAACGAAAATGCTTCACAAAATCTTTAACCTCAATTTTCTTCTGAGGAAATGCCGGCGCAGAAATAAGTTTAACCTTCCCACAAATATCATCCCCAGATTCTTCTTCAACTTCTTCATCAATCTCATCACCTTTTTTATAACCCATCCCCTCAAAAAAATTATGCATCTCATCCTTTCCCTCTTCAGCAATCAACAAATTCCTAAATTTATCAAAATGCGCCTCAAATAATTTCTTATTAATCACTCTCTCTCCAATACCTAAATTTCCAATAACATCAATAACATTCCGCGCCCCCTCATCGGTCAAACCAGAAAGTAACTCCAACATCTCCTTATCAAGAAGAAAGCCCTTACCCATACAAAGTTTTAATATTTCTGATGCCATTTTAAAAACGAGGAAACTACATTCCGATGGGAATTGTCCTCAGTCCCTGCCCTTTTTTGAGCTTACAATAAAAATAAATCACTTCTCTTTAAATAATCTTAGTCTCACTTTAAAGCAACAACTAGATTCCCAAACTATCAATCAAAATATTCTCTACCTTATCAAATAAATTTGAAGGAACAGATAACCTAATTTCTCGAGTCCGCCCATGACGTCCTTTAGAAATAACCTTCGCATTAATCAAACCCAACATATCAATTTCCGCAATAATATCTGAAATTCTCCTCTGAGTCAAAGAATCCGTCTTCGTCTGATCACAAATCTGCTGATAATAATTATAAACATCACCTGTATAAAATCTCTCTAATCCTCCCTTCCTCGCATTCCGCGTCAACTGTAAAATAGAATAAAGAACCAACTGAAACTGTTTCGGTTCAGCCTCCACAATATCCAAAATTTTATCCCTCTCCATCTTCCGATTAGCCAAATCAATATATTCCTCTCCAATACTCTCATTCCCCTCTCGCTCACTAAGTTCTCCTGCAATCCTCAATAAATCCAAAGCCCGCCTAGCATCACCATGCTCTCTAGCCGCATAAGCCGCACACTTTGCAACAACACCATCAGCAACAACACCCTCTTTAAACGCCTGATCACAACGCTCATTCAAAATATCCTGCAATTGAATCGCATTATATGGTGGAAAAACAAACTCCTCTTCACCCAAACTCGAACGAACCCGGGGATCAATATTCTCTAAAAAAGTCACATCATTAGAAATCCCAATAATCGAAATCTGCGCATTACTCAACTCTGAATTAAGCCTAGTTAATGAATAAAGAAAATCGTCAGAAATCTTCTTAACTGCCTGATCTACCTCATCCAAAATAAAAACTATCAATTGTTTTTTACTATCAATTAATTCAATAAAACGAGACCAAACCTTACTTGTTGGAAGCCCAGTAGCAGGAACCGAACCACCCAACTGGCCAATTAATGCCGCAAGAATCCTATACTCAGTATCAGCAACCTTCTTCAATTTACAATTCAAATACTCAAACCTCACATCAACATTCAATTCTTCTGACTTTTTCAACAATTCATCCCTAACATACTGAACCGAAAGCGTCTTCCCAGTTCCAGTCTTCCCATATACAAAAAGGTTACTCGGACGCTCACCACGAAGCGTAGAAGCCAATATACTAGCTATAGATTTAATCTGATCTTCTCGATGAGGTATGGACTCGGGGGTATAACGGACCTGTAAAACTCCCTTATTTTGGAACAAACTATTATTAACCGCCGAATTAAAAATTTCTCCCAATTCAACACCCATTTTCAACCACCATAATTTAGATTATTTTTTCAACTATTTAAACTTTCATATACTTGAAAGGATGCCTCCAACACCTCCATTTCATTTGGAAGTAATAACCCTAATAAATTACATTTAATTTTTGAATAAATTAAATTTTTCCGTCGATAACACACTTTTTTCACTAGAAACACCCTGACCCCCTCATTTCATCTCCAAGAGAAATCTTCTAAAATATTCTTTTATTATTCTTCCCATCTTTTCTTCTCAATTCAATCATTGTTCTTCAACATACTACATTACAATATATATATAATAATATATATATATATAATATATATAATATATAATATAAATACTTATAAATAAAAATTTAAAAACAAAAACCTAAAAAATCATAAAAAGATTTATAAAACTTTCCATATGCAACCATAGGGTCAGAGGTAAAGGGTAATAAAGTTCGCACAATCCAAAATTAACATATTTACCAAATTTATAAATTATTAACAAAGATCCCAATTTAACTAATTACTTCACTACTATACTTTAATAAAAATACCAAAGAAAGATTTATAAACAATTCAGAACTAAACTACTTATGGATAAAAAACCTTTCAAAGCCCTTCTAGGAAAACAAGTTGTAACAAAAGAAGGAAAGAAATTAGGGATGGTGAAAGACATCACATTCGAGGCTAGAACAGGAGAATTAATCCACATAGTCCTAAGAGATCTAACAACTTACACTTCAAATTTATCACTAGAGAGAACAAAAGACAGGGAGGCATTAATTCCATACAATGCAGTAATCGCGGTCGGCGACTTCATCGTAGTTTCAGAAGAAGACTTATTATAAGAATATTTGCGACCCAAGGCAATAAATATCTTTTACTATAACAAGTTTTATAAACTCAATTTATCAAAATTAAACATGGCAGAAATAAAATTACTCGGAGCAAGAATTTCAAAAATATCTGGAGAGCGAAAACCCGAATTCTCTGGGAAACTTGAAATCGGAACGAACATAAAACTTATAGATATAGATAAATTAAAAGATTCTAAAGATTCTCTAAAAGTAGATTATGAATTGATAGTAGATTACAAAGAATTAGGGGAAATCTCAATAAATGGGACTCTATTCATTTCATCCGATTCCAAGACCATAAAAGAAATTCAAAAATCCTGGAAGGATAAAAAGTTCGACACAGAAGAACAGATGCAAATTACAAATTTAATCATCCGAAAAGCCTCGATTAAAGCCTTCGAGCTTGAAGATGAACTCGGACTTCCAATCCACATTCAGCTTCCCTCATTAAGTTTGAAGAAGCAAGAATAATTCTAACCAATCAATTTATATAATAATTTTATTCTAGTAATTTATGCTCGTATCGCATAATGGTATTGCACGCGGCTCGAACCCGCGGCCTTTCGAGGCATCCCCGTTCGATTCGGGGTACGAGCGTCAGAAATCGAACGGCTCGCCGTTTGCTTCCGCAGCAAGCGAAGCGCGACCAGAAGCAGCAAATGTCTTTGACATGCAGCCGATTCGGGGTACGAGCATTCAAACAGACAAACCAACAGACAAACAGACACATAATTTCTAAATAGTTTCACCCTTAATCTTCTTCAAATACGCGTCAACCGCGCTTTTCTGAACCGGGATGCCGGCCACAGTAGCACTTTTAACAGGGGTATGAGCCGAAGCCGGTTTAGGAGGCTTCCCAGGATCACCACCACCCCTAACTTTCCTCAAGTAATCATTCACTGAGGTATTCACAACAGGTGCTTGAATAGGCCCCTTATCAAAAAACGCGAAATAAACAACCGCACCAATAATTAAAACCACTAATAAAATCCCTGCGATAACCATAATCCAAAAACCTATCTTGCTTCCTTCATCCCCCTCTGAATTGTTTTCCACAGTCCCCTGCGCAGAAAGATCTCCAGAACTTACCAATAAAGAGTCATTTAAAAGTCCCCCTAACAAATCATCTCCACCTCCACTACTATTATCTAAAAATACTGTAATCCGATTACTCGAGGTTTGATGAACCCCGTCACTAGCCACAACCCTAAACCTCTCAAAATCTACAAAACTAGACTTTAACCAAACATACATATCATCCCCATCAAAAACGACACTAATGTTATCTGCTTCAGGAGCACTATAAGTCAGTGTAGTCCCATCAGGATCCGCAAAATAATCATCGAGATAAATTGTAACATTCCAATTTGGAATAAGCAAAATATCATCTATCTCCCTAATAAACACTGGGGGATAATTGATATCTGGAACAATATTAACAGTAAAGTAATTAGAGTCCGTCGTTCCATCATCACCCATAGCCGAAAGCACAAATTCCAAAGAACCATTATACCCTTGTGCCGGATTAAACCTAACATCACCACTAGGTTCAATAGTATAATTAATCAAAACCCCACCATTATTACTCTGTCCACCAGTATAACTAAACCCTACATTAACATCAGAATCCAACTGAAAATGGTCCGCGATAGTGAACGCCGTATTCCACGAACTATTAATCTCAAAGTCATAATCTGAGATGTTCTCAAGGAGTGTTGGAGGAGATTCAAAAGCAGTATAAGCAGAACTATTATAGTATCCTATAGCCATCTTCGAAAAATTCTTCGAAACAATTCCCTCATAAAGTAAAGAGGTAGAAGTTCCTGGAATATGCATATCTAAGGTCATATCTAAAAAACCAAACAAATCCGTATTTGTAGGAATGTCAATAAAATAGGGTGCCGTTGCACTAATCTTTTCTTGGAACTTCGCCATCGCTGTCGTATTGTCAGCCACATCCCAATCAATAAGATCTCCTTCATCAAGACCACTAAAGAAAGAAAAGACTCCATCAAAGGTATCCAGCCCATAGAGGGTAGCCTTCGCAGCATCAGTGAGGTTAGCCCAAGTAGCATTTACCCATGTTTGATTAAGGTTGTCTGAATAGGTATTGTTCCCATATAAGAAATAAACAGATCCATCGTTTAGTTGTCTTTTCACCACAAACTCCTTACAATCAACACTTGTCTTTCGGTAGGTATCTAGAAGAAATACCATACCATCCACAACAAATACTTCATCCCAAAGCGCACGAATATCTACATCACCACAACCATCGACCTCTGTACTCGGCTCCCACACAACATTTCCCATAAAACTATCCTCTAGAACGAACAACGCACCGAGGGAAACCAGCAAAACTACCACTATAATCAACTTCCACCTCAATTCCATGACCTATTTAGATAAAACCAAAATATAAACTTAACGCCTGCCCCAAAAGATTATAAAACCGAATAACTTTATCCAAACATGCCCCAAATTTCCGACCAGAAAAAAGAGAAGATAGCAGAACAGATACTTTCGCACCTCTATTCTATATTCCCCAAACAAGTTTTCACTTCAGACATCGCAAAAGAGCTCGCGCGTGACGAAGAATTCATGAAAGATATGTTATTTGATCTAGAAAAAAAAGAATTAGTAAAAAAAATCGATAAAAACTCCCAAGGATTTCAATATTCCCGAAGATTAAGATGGAGAATCTCAAATAAAGCACACGAAATTTACAAAAACCACCAATAAGTTCTCAAAACTAATTCAACTATGAAAAACTATTTCCAATCATGCTAATAAAAGAACTATATTTCGAAAAACAACTAACATTATAAACAACAAAGTTCTAAAAAAGTAATGGATCCAATAAAAGAGGCATTTTCTAGAATAAAAGAAGACATCTTGTTGTTAAAGAATGAAATTTATGGAATAAAAGATCAAATAAATGAAATTCAGACAACTCAGACACATATTTACTCAAAAATAGACCAACAGACAGACATACAGACACATAATCAGACATATATGCCTAATTCTACTCCTAATGAGCAAAGTTCCATAGGAAATGGGGGGGTTCCAACAGACAGACAGACAGACCAACAAACACACCAACAGACACATAATCTATCTAATAATCCAGACAATGAATGTTTCCAATACCCCCCTCAAAGTTCGCACAATCTCCCAAAAGACCCCATTTCACAGTTTGCTAAAGCTAATGAGATCCTTAGTTCTTTAGACGAGATCAAGCGTGAAATACGCCTTAAATTTAAAGGTCTAACCCCTCAGGAAATGCTCGTTTTTAGCACATTATACAGCCTAGAAGAGCAAAATACTGAAGAGATAACATATCGAACCCTTGCCGAACAACTACAGCTCAGCGAGTCCTCAATACGTGATTACATCAATAAATTAACCAAAAAAGGCGTCCCAATAGAGAAAATCAGGCAAAATAACAAAACCATTCTTTTGAAAGTCTCTCAAGACTTGAAAAATGTGGCCACATTAGACACAATCGCGCGTTTGCGTGATTTGTAGTCTCATGAAACGTCAACTTTTGACGTTGCTTACGAGAATTATAGTCTTTATGAAACTTCAACTTTTGAAGTTACCTTGACTACAATTCAGCCAAAAACTTTAAATAGTTATTCGGATATAAGATTACATGGAGGAGATTACCAAGGACTGGTTAGTCGGTTTTATTGAAGGGGAAGGCAATTTTAACGTTGCATTATCTAGGAGCTATAAAAAGAAAAACCCCTCGTATCCTTTTGAGTATTATCCCATCTTACAGTTTAGAATATTCTTACACAAGGATGATGCCTTTGTATTACAAAAGATAAAAAACTTTCTTAGCGTCGGTAAAATCTATAAAAAGGATTGTACTTATGCAAGAAAACAGGGCACAAATACTCAAGATCAGGTATGTTATTACATTACTTCTTCCAAAGATCTAAGATTTTTAATGAATTTTTTCAATAATTGTAATTTTCACACAAAGAAAAAAATGGATAAAGATGCCTTTTTTGAGATATTAAATCTTAAGTTAAATAAGGATCATTTGAAACCTGAAGGATATAATAAAATTATTTCTTTAGCCAACAATATGAATTCTAAAAACAGAAACTCTAAGAAGATTTTCGGTTCACCGAATAACTAGCTCTATCTTAGTTTCTCACTTTCCTATCCAAGATCCCCCTTCGATACTTCATATAATAACCCTAAATCTTCCCTATTTAGGCATGTCATTTGTCTCGATTATAGGCCAAAACTCACCTTTAACGAATCTTTGCGGTTCGCTTTAGGGTGGGTCCAAAGGACTCACCTTTTCACTTAAAGCCACTTTTCTTGAGCTGCTCAAGAATCTCACTTTTCCAATGAATATGATTTATACCTTGAAGGCCTCACTTTTCCACTTAGTTTGCCTAAAAAACCACCCAATTTTACCTATCTAACTCTCACTTTTCTAGTTTTTGTCATTTTTTTGACCCTTTTACCTTCACTTTTACGCTTTTGACCACCATTGTACGGATTTCGTCCGGAATATACAACCTTTTCTTACCATTTACCTCTCTTGACTCTTCAATTAAGCCTTCACTTTTCTGTTTTATTGCATTAATTTGCCCCCTAATTGTACTCTTATCCTTGCCAAGCAAAGCAGCCAGATCTTCATAAGATAGCTTCATCTCCGAGTTTAATAGGGCCCATACGATCGCTCTCTCCATTACTGTTAAATTCTCTAAAACGTCTGTTTGAACGCCCGTTTGAACAGGTGTTTGGACAGCACTAGGCAATGCTTGTTTTACCGCACCTGTTTGTGTTTGTTTGGACAAACCCTTAGAAATCTGTGGACCAAAGAAAGAAACGAAGTCTTTTAGCTCCATAAGGTCCTCATGAATCGTCAAAAGTTGATCTTTAATGCTAGAAATTTCACCCCCATGTGACACGTGTTTATCGTCGAGATGCTTGATCCACTCTCCAACTTTATTAAAGTCTTTCTTCACATGATTGAAAGAATCTTCTACTTCCCCCCTCAATTTCTCAACCCTCTTTTTGTGTCCAAATAAACCCAACATCTTAATACTTTTTAAACAACTTTCTTTATAAATGTTTCCCAATGTTTGGACAACCAACAGCAAAAGATGGCTGTCCAAACAACAAAAGGCCCCAAAAACAATGAAAAAAGCCCCAAATAACTAACTGTCCAATTCATAAACACTAACTTTTATCGTCGATAAACTCTTTAAAAACTTTAAAAACCTATATAAATCACTTAAACAGCCGTCCAAACACCAAAAAAGGTTGTTTTAGCACCCCCTGTGCACAAGAATGTCCAAACAGCTGTCCAAAATCACCCTAAAATCACCCCCAAAACAATTATAAACTTTGATATCTTGGCTAAAATATGCAATTAAAAAAGAAGTTGATGTACTCTGGATTGATTTCTGCAGCCGCATTGGTCACTTCAATTATCCTGCCAATTATCCCTTGCCGAAAGTCTGCTTCGGTCTTCCCACCAATCTACAAATGGTCCCATTGTAGCCTAAATCCTGACAAAGTTTCAAGCCTAAATTCAGTCACAGAATACTTCGGATATACCCAAACTTTAACTGATTCTTACATACTCGTACTCTTAATTTCATTCGTGCTAGCAATGGCATTTTTCCATTTCACAACACGAAGAAAAAAACGATAAGGAGGTAAACATGGCAGATAATACAATTGTAGGAATCTTCGCTTGGGTAGTCGGTGTGATCGTAGCACTAGCTGTTGGATCAGGAATGATTGACACGACATTAGTGATCCCAGGAATTCCGGAAATTGTCACAGTTGTTGCTGGTTGGGTCGTAGTAATCGGTGCAATCATCAGCGTAATCCTAGCAGTTTTCAAGAAATAAACAAGCTAATTTTTTATTATTTTTATCTGTCCAAACGGCCGTTTGGACATTCTCTTTTTTACACAAATTTCCATTAATAATCCTGCCAAATTGTAAAAGGTACTTTGAACAAAGCTAACCTAAGTGCACAACCCCCAGGCATGGAGACAAAATCTAGTAGCCCCTAGAGAGCAATAATCCTTAAAAACTTCAACAACTTTCACCAAACATGCCACACGATCTTTACATCGAGTTCGATTACTCCATTCCAGAGGCTTCTGCAACAGTCATAGACACAAATATCAAAGAAAGTTACATCAGCGATTTCCTCGCAGAGGTAGTCCATGCACAAGTCGCAAGTGCCCCAGACCACCGAAAAGCAAATGAACGAGACATTTACAACGTTCTCATCAGATGCGACCTTTCTTACGACCACATAAATGTGAGTTCAAACACAGGCAACGAAGGCCTAACAACAGGAATCATAGGACACTCCATAGACAACTGGCGCTTCTCAGATTCGCTTCTAGAACAAATCGAGAAAAGTGATGATTTCGTAGGCCCCCAAAGGCCGATTTTAGCAAAAGTACGCACAACATAGATTGTATGCCGTTCTTACAGGATAAAACGAACGGAAATGGTCCGTT
>Ga0075122_10000698_pt1 | contig 25540 bp, 18 predicted proteins | sample AntAceMetag02UKB_FD_69790 | JGI IMG/M metagenome (GOLD analysis project Ga0075122, IMG submission 69790) | Saline lake microbial communities from Ace Lake, Antarctica - Antarctic Ace Lake Metagenome 02UKB | ecosystem: Environmental > Aquatic > Non-marine Saline and Alkaline > Saline | place...
GGCGAAAAAACTTTATGTGTCGTGGTTGCTTCTAATAAAGGGTTATGTGGCGGTTTTAATTTGATTTTAGGTAAACGGATTTTAAAATTTAGTAATAAGATTGGTTTAGACCAAATAGAATTTATAACGATTGGTCGACGAGCCGAATTGATTGTTCGACGGTTAGGTAAACATCCGATTGCTAGCTTTGTCGATTTACCCGATGATTTATATGAAGATAAGGTTAATCCAATTATTAAAATTATCACTGAAGAATTTGGTGAAAGATTTAAAGATGTTGTTTTAGCTTATAATGGTTTTGTCTCGGCTTTAGTTTATAAACCAATCGTCAGAGGCTTGTTGCCAATTAAAGCTATCAATGTTCGTCATTCAATTGAAGAATTAGGTGAAGTCGAGAAAAATGAACCAGTCGTAACTGGTTCGATGGCGCAATATTTATTTGAGCCAGATCCAGAAGAAGTCTTAAATGAAATTTTGCCAGCTTTGTCAAAAATTATTGTTTATCAAGCTATTCTTGAATCTCGAGCTTCAGAACAAAGTGCCAGAATGATTGCGATGAAAAACGCTTCGGATAATGCTGGTAATTTGATCGAACAATTATCAATTGGCTATAATCAAGCCCGGCAAGCGGCGATCACACAAGAAATAGCCGAAATTATAGGTGGTAGTATTTAATTAAAATTTTTTTATGTCTGATAAAAATTCTCTGAAGTTAGAAAACATAACCGGAAAAGTGTCACAAGTTTTAGGTCCAGTCGTGGATGTAGAATTCTCGGCTGAATTACCACCGCTACTATCGGCGCTTAAAATAAAATTAACTGATCGTGATTTGATTTTAGAAGTATCACAACATTTAGGCTTGAAAGAAGTGCGGGCAATTGCGATGGGTTCAACTGATGGCCTCGCTCGGGGGACTGAAGTGGTAGTTTCTGATTCTTCAATTACGGTACCAGTTGGAGTCGAAACTTTAGGCCGAATGTTTAATGTCATCGGCGAGCCGATTGATGGTAAAGAAGCTCTCAAACCAGACATTAAACGTTATTCGATTCATCGACCAGCTCCTAGCTTAATTGATCAATCTTCAGAGTCTGAAATTTTAGAAACAGGGATTAAGGTTATTGATTTAATGTGTCCGTTTACGAGAGGGGGTAAGGTCGGATTATTTGGTGGAGCCGGAGTTGGTAAAACGGTGATCATTCAAGAATTAATTAGAAACATTGCTGAGGAGCATGGTGGCTATTCGGTGTTTGCTGGTGTTGGCGAAAGAACCAGAGAGGGGAATGATTTGTATCGCGAAATGGCCGAGTCTGGGGTCCTAGCTAAAACGGCTTTGATTTTTGGCCAAATGAATGAACCACCAGGAGCTAGAGCCCGAGTTGCCCTCTCCGCTTTATCGATGGCTGAATATTTTCGGGAAGAAGAAAAAAAGGACTTACTATTGTTTGTCGATAATATTTTTCGTTTTACTCAAGCTGGAGCCGAATTGTCGGCTTTGTTAGGACGTTTACCAAGTGCGGTGGGTTATCAACCAACTTTAGCCACCGAAATGGGTGAGCTTCAAGAAAGAATTACTTCAACTAAATCTGGTTCGATTACTTCGGTTCAAGCGGTTTATGTACCAGCTGACGACTTGACTGATCCCGCGCCAGCCAATACTTTTGCCCATCTTGATTCAACGGTTGTGCTTAATCGGTCTTTGTCTGAATTAGGTATTTATCCAGCCGTCGATCCGCTTGATTCAACCTCAAAAATTTTAAATCCAGATTTAGTCGGCGAAGATCATTACAATGTCGCTCGCGGAGTTCAACAAGTGCTTCAGCGGTATAAAGATTTACAAGATATCATCGCTATTTTAGGCGTAGATGAATTATCAGATGAAGATAAACAAACCGTGTCTCGAGCGCGAAAAATTCAACGTTTTTTGTCGCAACCTTTCTTTGTGGCCGAACAATTTACTGGTCAACCGGGTCGCTATGTATCTTTAGCCAAAACGATTGAAGGTTTTAAAGATATTTTAGCGGGTAAGTATGATGAATATCCAGAATCAGCTTTTTATATGAAAGGTGACGCTAGTGAAATTAAACACCCTGAATAATTATGGCTAATTTTTTAAAATTTTCAATTGTTACTCCAGATCAAGTAGTGTATGAAGATGAAATTAGCCAGGCGACTATTCCAACTAAAGTTGGCGAGATCACTGTTTTGGCTAATCACACCCCTCTGGTTTCGACTTTAAGTTATGGTGAATTACGAATCAAAAAAAGTAGTGGTGAAGAAGTGGGTTTTGCTGTCTCGCAAGGGGTAATTGAGGTTAGACCGGGAAGTGAATTAATCGTTTTAACCAATTTTGCTCTTCACGCCAGAGAGATTGACATCGCCGAAGCCGAAAAAGCGAGGGCCCGAGCGGAAGAAATACTTAAAGATGAAGAGGCTTTATCAAAAGAGGATTTTGCTCATTTTGAAACATCTTTAATGAGAGAAATTGCTAAAATAAAAACTGGCCGTCGGTGGTTGAAGTAATCTAAGTTAACAACTTGATCGCATCGATAATTAAACTTGGTTCGTTGTTGCGGTAATTTATTTTGCCCCGACAAGCGACACAATTATCAACTTGAAGTAAATCTTTAAACTTTTCTAGTCGATCTGAAAAAACAACTGTTTCTAAAGTATCTTCCATGTCGACAAGGCGAACGAAAGCCATTTGGTCGCCCTTTTTGGTGATGATCATTTTTATGTCTTCAATTAAGCCACCGACTGTAGTGGTTGTACCATTTGGTAAATGCTTATTGTAATTAATTGTATTTTCTTTTTTATTAAATTTATCTTTAAATTCATCTAGCGGGTGGCCAGAGATAAAAAGACCAAGTAATTCTTTTTCCCATTTTAAAATATCTTTTTTAAGAGCCGGCTCGGCGCTTGGTAATTTAAAAATCGGGATTGAGGTTTGGTCTGACATTAAACCAAAAATAGATTCTTGACCACCATTTAATAAAGATTGCTTGGCAAAAGTTAAAGCTAGATCTAAACCAGTAAGCATGGCTCCGCGTTCTTCTTTGAGACAATCTAAAGCGCCTGATTTGATTAAAGCTTCAAGTGATTTTTTATTTAAATTACGATGATTGATTCGTTCTAAAAAATTAGCATATGAGGTAAAAGGTCCACCTGATTTTCTTTCGGCGACAATCGCGTTGGCAATATCCTCGCCAAAGTTTTTGATGGTATAGAGACCAAAACGAATAACTTTATTTTGCTTATCGTTTGGATCATCAACGACCGTAAAATAACCAAAGCTCGAATTAATATCGGGTGGTAAAATCGCTATGCCCAGGCGTTTGGCTTCACCAACATAAACGCCGATTTGCTCGATATCGCCTGATTCAGCTGTTAAACAAGCACACATATACACAACTGGATAATTGGCTTTCATATAAGCTGTTTCGTAAGCGACTCGGCCATAAGAAGCCGAATGAGCTTTGTTGAAAGCATAGGCGGCGAAGGGTTTAATTCGATTCCACAAATCTTCAGCCGTTTTTTTCTCGATGCCGTTTTTAATACAACCGTCTTTAAACTTTTTTTCTTGTTCAGCCATTAAAGCTGGAATTTTTTTACCCATGGCTTTACGAAACTTATCAGCCTCAAGCCAAGTGTAACCAGCTAGTTTAATGGCGGTCATCATCACGTCTTCTTGATAGATTAAAAGACCATAACTACGATTTAAATCTTCAGCTAAAGCCGGGTGAGGGTAGTCGACTAATTTGGGATTATGTTTTCGTTTGATATATTCGGGAATAAACTCCATTGGACCTGGGCGATACAGAGCCACCATGGCATTAATATCATCAATATTGGTTGGCTTTAATTCTTTAAGCCATCTAGTCATACCAGCGCCGTTTAGTTGGAACAAACCTTCGGTTTCGCCACGAGCAAGAAGAGCAAAAGTTTTTTGATCATCAAGAGGGATATCCTCAATATCAACGATTTGGTCATAAACTTTTCTAACTAATTTGACGGCATCAGCTAAAATGGCTAAGTTACGCAGGCCTAAAAAATCAAACTTAGTCAAACCAACGCCATCTTCACCCACGGCATACATATCGTATTGAGTAATGATTGATTGACCTTTTGGATCATATTGCAGAGGGACATAATGATCCAGTGGTTTAGGCGAAATAACGACACCAGCGGCATGAACCGAAATATGCCGAGCTGAGCCTTCAATCTTGCGAGCTAAATCGATAATTTGTCTCGTATCATTTTCATTATCATAAGCTTCTTTTAATTCAGGAATCATATCTAAAGCCCGATTGATAGTCATGGCAAAGCCTTGTGAACCAAGAGGAATTAATTTAGAAATTCGATCACCGGTTGCATAAGGGTAACCTAAAGCGCGAGCAGTATCTCGAACTGAACCACGAGCCATCATGGTGCCAAAGGTTCCAATCTGAGCTACTTTATCGGCGCCATATTTTTCTCGAGCGTAATCAATAATTTCATCTCGCCGATTATCAGCAAAGTCCATATCAATATCGGGAGCGGACGGTCGTTCGGGATTAAGGAAACGCTCAAAAGGTATTTGATACTCGATTGGATTTAATTTGGTGATATCAAGAGAATAAGTGGTCATGGAGCCAGCCACCGAACCTCGAATATTGTAATAAATACCATGTTCGCGAGCGTAGCGAATAAGATCGCCAACCACTAAAAAGTAATCAGCGTAGCCTTTCATTTTGATAATATCTAATTCGTAAGTTAAGCGATCAAGCGAATTCTGGTCTTGGTCTAAACCGCGTTTTTTCATGCCAATTAAACATAATTTTTTTAACTCATCGTCAGCTTTGACATTTTCGGGTAAGGAAAATGAGGGGAAAATAAATTTACCTAAAGTAAGTTCAACATTACACCTGTCGGCGATTTTTAAAGTATTAGCGACCGCTTCGGGAAAACCAGCGTATAATTTTTCGGCTTCAGCTGGAGAGATAAAAGAATAGTCACCATTTTTCATCGACATCGTACTTTGACCAACTTCGCTACCGGTATTAATCGCAATTAAAGTATTATGAGCTTCAGCGTCGTCTTTATTTATATAATGAGAATCCCAAGTGGCAACGAGTGGTAGATTAAATTCATTGGCTAAAGTTTTTAAATGTTTATGGACTCGATCAATGTTTTCGACTTCCTGATGATTCATCACTTCAAGAAAATAATTATTCGGGCCAAAAATATCTAAATATTCGGCAATAATCTGACGACCAGTTTCGAGATCGTTTTCAAATAAAGCTTGGGATAGTTCGCCCGCTGGGCAACCAGATAAACAAATAAGACCTGCCGAGTATTTTTTTAAAATTTCTTTATCAATTCGTGGTTTATAATAGTAACCTTCAAGGTGGGCTAAGGTGGTTAGTTTAATTAAATTCAGGTAACCAATGTTATTTTCGGCAAGTAGAGTTAAATGAAAACGACGTGAATCAATGCCGGCTTCTTTATCCTTTCGGCCACGTTTAGCTACGTAAGCTTCAACTCCTAAAATTGGTTTGATTCCTTCTTTAGTTAAAGTTTCGTAAAAATTAATTAAACCATACATGGTGCCATGATCAGTCAAAGCGACGGCTGGCATATTGTATTCTTTAGCTTTTCTGGCAAAATCTTTAGCTTTAGACAGGCCGTCGAGTAAGCTAAAATGGCTATGAGTATGAAGGTGGACAAAAGACATGGAAGTATTATAGCAAATCTTTCTCGAAAGGCAGATTGTGATATTAATTAAGCTATTTACAAAATCATTTTAATATTGTAGTTATTATATTAAATAGAGTACCTTTACATCTCAAGATTAGATTTAAGTACAGCTTTAAGTCCTTCGACATAGCTCGGGATTTAAAGCTGGGACCAAGTCGGTGAACGGTTAGCTTAATTCAGGAAAAACTAAAAACGCAACTAAGCGTAAAGGAGAAAGCATTATGTCTGAATTTTCATCGGCCTGTTATACTGCAGGTCAATTAAATACTATGGTCAAGAATATTGTTGAGCAGGTTGGAGAGGACGGACCCGGTCTGCTTCTACAGGGAAAGTTGAAGATTGAAGTTATTAAGGACTCAATCTTTAACTGGCTCGACATCATCACCGTCCCGGCCACAACGAAGAAATTTGTCGCCAAGAAGAATTTCTCCAAGGAGATCAAATTATACGAAATCTGGAGTAATTTCACTAATTGGTTTCTCGACGGTGACGGCAAGGTTGAGAGACCTCAAGGTGAGAGTGAACTTCGTTACGGTGTGCTCACTGAGAACGCGATCGATGGTCTAATCATCAACGAGTTGGGTGGTGAAGCGAAAGCTGAAACCACCCTCTCTATTCTGTACGGACTGCTCCAGAAGCAGGCAAGTGGTGAAGAAGGTGTTTTGCAGACCGATGGTCATGCAAACATTTTCTACATTCGTGACACTAGTGGCATTCTTCGTGCGGTGCCTGTGCGCTGGTACAGAGTTGGTGGGTACGTGGACGCTCGCTTTGTCGAGAGCCCGAACGGCTGGCGTGTTGGTGACCGCGTCTTCTCTGTCAATTCTTGACCTTTGTATTTAAGGCTCTTTGATCTTCGATTTGCTTCGGCGAATCGAGGGTCTTTTTTTAAATTTGCTATACTTAAATTATCTATGCTCGATAACTATGTAATTGGTATCGATGAAGCGGGACGAGGGCCACTAGCTGGCCCTGTCACTATTGGTTTGGTCGGATTACCTTATAACTTGCAAGCTGAATTAAGCCAAACATTTTTTTCGGCCGGTATTCGTGATTCAAAAAAATTAAGTCCCAAAAAGCGAATGGCTATTTTCGAGCAATTAGCTCTGAAACATAAGATGGGTGACTTAATGATTAATCATATCCATATCGAAGCCTCCGTCATAGATAAGCAAGGTCTTAGTTATGCCATTAAATCAGCTATTTATCGCGCTCTTAAGCCATTTACCCTTCAAGCTGAAGCCGTGAACGTTAAACTAGACGGGGGACTTAGAGCGCCAAAAATCTTTCTTAAGCAAGAGTCGATTATTAGAGGTGATGAGCAAGAAGTCGCAATTGCTCTAGCTTCAGTCGTGGCTAAAGTTTTAAGAGATAAATTGATGATTAAAGCTGACGATAAATTTCCTAATTATGGCTTTGTAAAACATAAAGGTTATGGGACTAAAGCTCACATTGAAGCGATTAAGAAATATGGCCCATGTCCGATTCATCGCTTGAGTTTTTTGACCAAAATCAAAATCGATAAACATTAAATATAACCAAAAATTGATTTGATTCTTGCCTTTTTGGGGTTATTAATATATAGTAGCCATATGTCTGTACGAATGCGACACACTAGAGCTCACACTGGCAATCGGCGAAGCCACCATGGCTTAGAAGCACCAAGATTGTCTAAGTGTCCAAAATGCGAAGCGCCTCATTTGCGTCATCGTGTTTGTTTGAATTGTGGCACTTATCGGGGCAAAATGGTGATTGATGTCGTTGCTAAAGCTGAAAAGAAAAACGCTAAACAGAAAGCCCGAACCGAAACTAAGTAGTTTCGGTTTTTCGTTTTTGGTTATTTATTAAATTTTAAATTAGATCTTTTCAATATGGCTAATCGTCATTTATCACGAAGTATTGCAATGCAAGCCCTGTTCGAATGGGATTTTAGAGATGGCGAAATTAAAGAGTCAATTGAAAAAATTATTGATAGAATTACAGCTGATTTAGCTCCTGGTTTATCTAATGAAACTTTTGCCAAAGTTTTAGGCAGTGGGGTAGTGGCTAAATGTGATAAATTAGATTCGATTATAGAAAAAGCCGCGCCTGATTGGCCTCTTAATAATATTGCGATTGTTGATCGCAATGTTTTGCGTTTAGGTCTATACGAGCTTATTTTTGGTAATAAACAAGAGGTACCCGAACGAGTAGCAATTAATGAATCAATTGAATTAGCTAAGACTTTTGGAGGAGAAAATAGTGGCCGTTTTGTTAATGGAGTCTTAGGGGCGGTGTATAAAGAAATGGGCGAGCCAGGTAAAAATGACGTACCCAATAAAAAGAAAAGACCAAAAGATATTCCTTATGAACAAATGCCAATTGAAAAATTAGGCGGGGCGGTAGTTTTTTGCCGACAGGATGATCAGATTTACCTCGGGTTAGTTCATGATATTTTTGGTTATTGGACTTTGTCGAAGGGGCACATTGAAGCTGGCGAAACAGTTGAAGAGGGAGCCAGGCGTGAAGTCAAAGAAGAATTATCACTTGAGGTAAAGATTATGGCTCCCTTAGGAGCTAATGAGTATATTGCGTCTGATCCAGAGAAAGGTAAAATCAGAAAACAAGTTAACTATTTTTTGGCTGAATGTTTGCCAGCTAATTTTGCTAAGCTTAAAACTGGATCTGATAAAAGTGGCCTTGATGATGGGCAGTGGTTTTTATTGCCGGCGGTCCTTGACCTAAAAATTTATGATGATATTGTACCTTTTATTGTTAAGGCTATTAAATTAATCCAAACTGAGGATTTTGTGACTAGTTAAATTATATGGAAAAAGATTTTATAGATTTTGCGAATGCGATGAATATTAAATTTAATGATTTAAGCTTGTTGCGACAAGCTTTTACTCATCGTTCTTATTTAAACGAACATCGCGAGATTGAGTTAGAGCATAATGAGCGCTTGGAGTTTTTAGGTGATGCGATATTAGAATTAGTGGTCACGGATTATTTATTTTTTACTTACCCCGATAAACCCGAAGGTGAACTAACTGCTTATCGAGCGGCTCTCGTCAATACTATTTCGATTTCGGAAGTGGCTAAAGATTTGGGAGCTAATGATTATTTATTATTATCACGAGGTGAAGCCAAAGATACTGGTCGAGCTAGACAGTATATTTTAGCTAATACTTTTGAAGCTATTATTGGCGCAATTTATCTTGATTCTGGCTATGATCAAGCCAAAGAATTTATTGCCAGCACTTTACTTTACAAATTAAAAGAAATAGTGGCCAAAAATTTATGGCAAGATGCGAAGAGTTTTTTTCAGGAAAAGGCTCAAGAACAAGTTGGTATTACTCCGTCGTACGAAGTGATGTCTGAGAGCGGTCCTGATCATAATAAAAAATTTACCGTTGGTGTTTATTTAAACGAAAAATTAATTGCAACCGGTGACGGTCATTCCAAACAAGAAGCTGAACAAAAAGCAGCTAAGGCTGGGTTAGAACTTAAGAATTGGTCTTAAAAAACCATTACCAATCTTTTGTCCACGACTTCGCATATTATATTTACTAACTTATGGTAGAATTTTAGCTATATGCGCCTCTTATCTTTAGACTTATTGGGATTTAAATCTTTTGCTAAAAAAACTAGTTTTTCTTTTTCGGCTCCGGTGGTGGCGATCGTCGGACCGAATGGTTCGGGCAAATCTAATGTGGCGGAAGCTTTTCGCTTTGTTTTAGGTGAACAATCAATGAAATCCTTGCGAGGAAAAAAAGGTGAAGATTTAATCTTTAATGGCGGTTTAAGAGAGTCGACTGGAAATCGAGCTAGTGTGACGGTGGTTTTTGATAATCATGATAAAAGTTTGCCTTATGATTTTGATGAGGTAGCAATCACGAGAACTGTTTTTCGAGATGGTATAAATGAATATCGGTTAAATGGAAGTGTGGTTCGGTTGAGGGATGTCTTGGAATTAATGTCAACAGTTGGACTCGGGTCTTCGGGGCACCATATCATTAGTCAAGGTGAAGCTGATAAATTACTTAATTCTAATCCGAAAGATCGGCGAGAAATCATTGAAGACGCTTTAGGTTTAAAAATATATCAATGGAAGATAGACGAAGCTAATCGTAAATTAAATCAAACTGAAATTAACATTAGAGAGGTGGGTTTATTAAGACGAGAAATTACACCTCACTTAAAGTTTTTAGCTAATCAAGTAGAACAGATCGAGTCGACAATTAATTTAAGACGAGAACTCAAGCTTCTTTATTTTGAATATTTATTCCGTGAAGAAGAATATTTAAAACGCCGAGAGATAGAAATTATTGATCAAAAGAAACGACCACAAGCTGAATTGATAAAAATCAAAGATCAATTAGCTAGTGTGTCGGAGGTCTTGTCCACTCCAACCGAAAAATTAAGACGAAAAAAAGAAATTGTTGATAAATTTAAACAAGAGCTTATAAAATGTCGAAGTGAAAAAGATAATCTATCGCGTCAGTTAGGTAGGTTAGAGGGTATGATGACGGCTCGAACAGAAATAAAACAAACTCATTTAGATAATCAAGTAGCTATTTCTTGGGCTAAAGTCAATGACTTAAAAGAAAAATTTAAAAATTTAATAACCAATTTTGATCAGCTAAATTCACTGGCTGACTTGAAACAAAAATTAGATTTGTTACTTGAATTATTTAATCAGACCTTAGGGCAGTCAACTGATATGTCTAATTCAGATCAAGAATTAAATTTAATTAAATTAAATCAAGATGTTTTGTTGATCAATAATCAATTAGCAAAAATTGAATTACAAGAAGCCAAATTATTATCAGAAGAAGCTTTAGCGCGCGGAGATTTAGAAGCTGAAAATAAACGCTTACAAAACGCAGAGCGTCATTTATATGAATGGCGAGCCAAGCAAAGTGAAGTTGAAAGTGAACTTAAGTCTTTACAATATGAAGAAACTTTGTGGCAAGAAGCTAAAGAGCGTTTTTTGGCTGAAATTGAAGAAGGCGTAATTTTGGTTGATATCGAATTGAGAGATTATCGCCGACTCTTAAAAGACCAGTTAGATTTAAATGAGACGAGAGAAAAACAAATCTGGCGTTTAAAAAATATAGAAAAATTAAAGTTAAAATTAGAAGATAGCGGTGTCCCTAATGAGGGAGTGGTTGAAGAACATAAAGAACTTAAAGATCGAAATGAATATTTAATTAAAGAATTGGCCGATTTAGAACAAAGTGCTAAAGCTTTAAAACAGATTGGAGCTGATTTAGAGCAAAAGATTGCCACTGAATTTGCTAGTGGTCTAAATAAAATAAATAAAGAATTTAGTAATTATTTTACTTTAATGTTTGGTGGCGGAACAGCGAGATTAGAAACCGTCGTATTACCTAATCGAGATGGATCAGAAGAGGTAAATAAAGGGATTGATATTGTGGTTAATTTGCCTCGTAAAAAAATTAAAAATTTAAATATGATGTCTGGTGGAGAACGAGCTCTAACTTCGATTGCGTTACTTTTTGCTTTATCTCAAGTTAACCCACCACCGTTTTTGATTTTAGACGAGACCGATGCGGCTTTAGATGAAGCTAATTCTAAAAAATACGGCGACATGATTGAAAATTTAGCGACAGAGTCACAATTGATAGTCATTACTCATAATCGAGAAACGATGTCACGAGCGGGAGTACTTTATGGAGTGACAATGGGGGGCGATAGTACTTCTCGTTTGCTATCGATTAAATTTGAAGAAGCGGCTAGTTTTGCTAAATGAGATAAGTTTAAAAAATTTCCCCTTTTAACTTTAGTTAAAAGGGGAACGTTTTTGGTGAAGATCAGAGGCAATAATGCCACCAATCATCATCCTTAGTGACCGGATCGGGACAAGGTTCAAATACTCCTTGTCCGGTGACGGGATCCCAAGCTTCTGCGTTCGTAATCATTACTTCCTCTCCGGTTGGTTAAAAGATCTATCACAAAAGCCCTCTGTGGTGGAGGGCTTGATGATATATGATTCGTTTAATTTAAGAGTTTAAGAATTAGACATAAGCAAAACCTCCACCGATGATGTCAGTTTGAGAATGAGGTTATTGATATTTAACTTATGATTCATATTTTTAATTTAACAAAATTGTTTTTATTTGTCTAGAGTTAATTATTTAACTAATTCATAATCAACTTGCCGTTCTTTAAGATTAGTTTTAGTTAGTTTAATTTTGACTCGATCACCTAATTGATAGGTGGTTTTAGTTCGCCGGCCAACTAGAGCAAACTTTTTTTCATCATAATCATAATAATCATTTTTAAGAGAGCCAAGTCTGATTAAACCATCAGTTTTGGTGGTAATTTCTTCGACAAAAATACCCCATTCAGCGACCCCAGAAATAATCCCTTCAAAAGTTTGACCAATTTTGTCAGCCATAAATTCGATTTGTTTGTAACGGATTGATTCTCGCTCGGCTTCGGCGGCTCTTTGCTCCATATCAGACGAATGAACGACTTCACGAGCTAAACTAGCGACCATTTTAGGATCTGGAGTTTTGCCTTGTAAATAAATATTAAGTAAACGATGAACCAAAATATCAGGGTAGCGTCTAATCGGAGAAGTAAAATGAGTGTAATAAGTAAAAGCTAAACCCCAATGACCAATGTTAGACGTCGAATAAATAGCTTTGGACATCGAGCGAATAGCGGCCTTTTGAATAATCGCTTCTTCAGTGGTGCCTTCGGCTTGAACTAATAACCGATTTAATTCAATTGGGCTAATAGCTTCATTTTCAATTTCGAGATCATAACCCAAGGGAGATAAAAAGTTTTTTAACCGGGTGATTTTTTCGATATCAGGATAATCGTGAATACGATAAACAAAAGGATTGTTTTTGTCGGCACTTTTGTTTTTATGATAAGCAAATTCAGCCACTTCTTTGTTGGCCAGCAACATAAAATCTTCGATCAATAAGTGAGCCTCTAGTCTTTCTTTCAAATAAATAGCTAACGGTTTACCGTTTTGATCAAGTTTAAATTTAACCTCCGTATCTTCGAAAGCAATTGCGCCGGCTTTTTTCTTTTTTTGTCTTAATCCGCGAGCAATGTCTCGTAAATAAAGTAAATTGTCAGCATAAACACTAGTTTCTTTTTTGTCTAAAATAGCTTGGACTTCCTCATAACTAAAGCGACAATCAGAATTGATGATGGTTTTACCAAACCACCGATCAGAAATATCTCCCGTTTGGTCTATGGTAAATACGGCCGAAAAAGCCAAGCGATCCACTTTGGGCATCAAGCTACAAATATTATTAGATAGAGCTTCGGGCAACATTGGAATTGTTCGGTCGACTAAATAAATCGAAGTAGCGCGCTTGCTGGCTTCTTGGTCTAAAATTGAACCAGGATTTAAATAATGAGAGACGTCAGCAATGTGAATGCCAACTTCAAATTGGTTGTTAGGTAATAGTTTGATTGATAAAGCGTCATCAAAATCTTTAGCGTCAGCCGGGTCAATCGTAAAGGTCGGTGTACTTCTAAAATCTCGACGATGTTTGGCTTCGGTTTGTATTTCGGCTTTCGCTTGATCAGAGATTCGCCTTGCTTCTTGTTCTAAAGAATCGGCAAACCGAATAGGTAAACCTTTGTCGAGGACGATTGAAGCCATCTCGACTTCATGTTGACCAGGTAAACCTAAGATTTCAATAATTTCGCCAGTTGGTTGTTTGTCTGTTATTGTCCAGTTAACTATTTCAACTAAAGCTTTTTGATTAATTAAATCAGTTTTTGTTTTGGGCCAAGAACTTTTAGCAATATTGATGGTTGTATAAAAACGAGGGTCATCAGCTAAAAGTTCCAGACCATCTTTACTGACCTGTAAGGTGCCGGTAAAAGCAATTTTTCGACGAGTTAAAATCTTTGTTACTTCGCCGGTTGGCTCAGTGGAAAAACTAGGGTGACGTAAAATTTCGACTTCATCACCATGTAGGGCGGTGTGAATAAAAGCTGGTTCTATTGTGACAGTTTCTTGTTTTTGGTCATCAAAAATAAAACCAACACCTTTTCTAGTTAGACGTAAGGTGCCTGTAAAATTAGGCGATGACGATTTATTTGATTTAGTCATGTAGGTACTATAACAGTAAATTGACGTTTTTAACAGATTCTGTTACGATGGGTCGGTATATGTTAAAAATCAGATTACAACGAGTGGGCCGTAAAAATGATCCGTCTTTTCGGATTTTAGTGGTGGATTCACAAAGTGGACCAAAGAGTGGTAACTTTATTGAAAACGTTGGATCTTATGACGCTCGTCGCGGTAAACCAAATTTAAAAGCGGAACGAATTAATCATTGGTTAAGCCAAGGAGCTCAAGCTTCAGATACGGTTCATAACATGTTAGTTAAATTTAAAGTGATAGAGGGTCAAACTAAAAATGTTTTACCAAAGATGAAGCCGGTGGAAAAATCAGATGTACCAGAAAAAAAAGATGAACCTAAACAAGTTGAAACTGAAGCTAAACCAGAGCCTGAAGATACTGAGCCTAAGACTGAAGATAGCCAAAAAGAAGAAGTTAAAGCTGATGAGCCAAAGCCAGAGGAAGTTAAAGTTTAAGTTAAATTAAAATTTAAAAAAGCGCTTAGCGCTTTTTTTTGACAGACTAGTTTTTTTTATTTAAACTTATAGGAGCGACAATAAGACAAGGGTCGTCTATTGTCTATATTATTAAGTTAGTTTAAGTAAAAATACAATGTCTGAATATACTGATAAAGACTTTTTAGAAATGGTAGTTAAAGCGCTGGTTGATCATCCTGACGATGTCAAAGTTCAGCGCAAGGTGGATGAAATGGGGGTGTTAGTCACTCTTGACGTTCATCCTGAAGATATGGGTAAAATAATTGGTCGCCAAGGTAATACCGCTAAAGCGATTAGAACTTTACTTCGAGTGGTGGGTATGAAAAATAACGCTCGAGTTAATCTAAAAATTAGTGAACCAGAAGGTAGTACTAGAGTTAGACCAGAAGCCCCTAGTCAATCAGCTTCGGCTTCGGTTGACCAAGCAATGGAAGACTTGAAGATGTAATCTTTTTAGTCAAAATTATAAAAAAGTCTAAGTTTTAATAACTTAGGCTTTTTTTGATTTTATGGTATAACTTCAATATTATGACTACTTTTCATATCATTACAATTTTTCCTGATCTAATTAAACCTTATGTACAAGAATCAATTTTAGGACGGGCGATTAAAAATAAAAAAATCTCAGTCAAAGTTTATGATTTGCGTGATTTTAGCTTAGATAAACATCATAAAATAGATTCTAAACCTTATGGGGGCGGTCCAGGGATGGTATTTGAAGCCGATCCTATTTTGCGAGCCGTAAAAAAAATTACCGGACGGAAAAAGAAAGTAAAAGTCATTATTTTTTCGCCTTCGGCTAAAGTTTTATCTAATTCGTTGGCTAAAAATTGGGTTTCAACTTATCGGGATATAATATTAATTGCTGGACGTTATGAGGGAATAGACGAGCGAGTTAAAAAGATTTTGCAAGCCGAAGAAATTAGTCTTGGTAATTATGTTTTAACTGGTGGGGAATTACCAGCTTTAGTTTTGCTCGACGTTGCTTCTCGTCAAGTGACTGGAGTGTTGGGTAATTTAGAATCAATTGAAGAAAACAGAGTTTCTAGTCGCGAAGTTTATACCAGGCCAGAAGTTATTACTTATAACCACAAAAAATATCGCGTCCCCAAAGTCCTCCTATCAGGCGATCATAAAAAAATAGAAGCTTGGCGCCTTAAACGGCGGTCGGTTTAATTGATTTTTAATTTTGTTATCTTAACTCTAGAGAAGTTGAGATCACCTGCATGTTGGTGATGAGAGGTAAAGCCAACCTGACAAAAGTCTGATCGAGTCGATAAGAGACGCATAATTATCGATTGGCGATCTTGCTTACAGGCCCACTTTTTGTTTAAGCTATATCTGGTAGAGACTTTTTTAGCTTAAGCGATGCTCGTCCTGTAGATTGATGAGGTGGTAATAGCTCTTAAAGGTTTTACATCAATCGAAACGACAACAGTTCGTAGCTGTTAGTCTTAGGGGTCCAGCCGGACAGAAACGGCAACTTCTCGCGGGTACGATTCATTCGTACCCGCTTTTTTGTTGACTTAAATCTAATTGTATTCTATTATGTCACGTGGGATTTTGGTCTGTAAGTAAAAACAAAAAAAAGAGGATATTAAAGCGTGGAGACTTTTTTACAAGGCCCGCTCAAAGCGCGGGTCACAAGGTTTAAGGGGCAGGGTCAGCGCCGGTTGGCACTGGCTGAAGTTCACAAAATAAACCGAGAACTTGGAGGAATCCAAGTTTGGTTCTCGGTTAATTTGCCTACCTGGGAGGGGATTTTACCGCCCGAGGTCGGACAAGAGGTGATCCTTAGTCATCTCGAGCATAAGCCGTCAGGCGCGTGGTGGGCAGAGAGAGCTCACCCTTGTGGGCACTTGCCTCACTTGCCTCGCACCAAGCAAGACTTGGTGGTGGTATCCTCGGTATCCTCATAGTTTTTATCGAAGCCCCTTGATGTAAAATGCATCAGGGGGCTATTTTTTATGAAAGCTGTCTTTCTTTTTAAATAATGTTATACTATTTGAGTTATTAATTTAAAATATAATTTTTATGGCAGAAGCAAAACTAACCGGTTTATCTAAGCCGATGACGTTAAGTCCAGAATTAGAAGCTGTAGTTGGGTCTGGTCCAATGCCTCGTTCAGAGGTGGTCAAGCAATTATGGATTTATATTAAAAAGAATGATTTGCAAAATCCAGCTAATAAAAGAAACATCTTAGCTGATGATAAGTTAAAGCCAATTTTTGATGGTCAGGCTGAAGTAACTATGTTTGAAATGACTAAGTTGGTATCTAAACACTTATCTTAAGTCGATAGTAAAATTTTAATTTGAGATTTTTTAAGGTCTAAAGTTAGTTAGATCTTGACTTAATTTTGATATTTGGTAAACTGTTTTTACTTACAACAAGATTGAGTTACGACTGATTGAAGCGCATCTTGCATTATCTCGACAATTAGTTAAGCAACCCACCAATAAAGGTTGTTTTTAATTGTTTTTTGATTGGCTTGTCCAATCAATTTTAAGTAGTTTATTCAAATTACTTAATCTAAGGCATCAAGCCTTATATTGTCTACTTCGATTCAGAAGAAATGCAAAAGAATACTTATCATTTCTCTTGCTCGATGTCGGCAGTAAATATTACTAACGACTTTTTAGTTTAAAGTTATATATATGCTGTCACAAAAATATTTTAAAGCGGCTCGTCCAAATTTACATGAATTACCTGATTTAATGGATGTGCAACTTAAGTCTTTTGATTGGTTGGTACGAGAAGGGTTAAAAGAATTATTTGAAGAGTTTTCTTCAATTCAAGATTATTCAGAGAAAAAATTCCGATTAGATTTTACTAGTTTTGAATTAGATCAACCTAAATTTGATGAATATTACGCGAAAGATAATAAATTATCTTATGATGCCCCACTTCGGGTGAAAGTAAAATTAACCAATAAAACTTTAAACGAAACTAAAGAACAAGAAATATTTTTAGCCGATTTTCCTTTGATGACCGGGCACGGTACTTTTATTATTAACGGTATTGAGCGAGTAGTGGTGCCTCAACTCGCTCGTAGTTTCGGAGTCTTTTTCACTGATAATATTTTACGAGGTAATAAATATTTTGGGGCTAAAATTATACCAGCTAAAGGCGTGTGGATTGAATTTGAAAGTGAGCCAGATGGAGCAATTTATGTTCGAATTGATCGTAAACGTAAATTTCCAGTTACTTCTTTGGTTCGAGTTTTAGCTGATATTACTGGTCAAACTTTAACTAATGATCAATTACTTAATTTATTTAAAAAATCAGAATTAGCCAAAACAGCGATTGCTAAAAGTTTAGAAAAAGATCATGCCGAAAGTGTTGATGATTCTTATTTAGAAATCTATAAACGCTTAAGAGATTCAGATTTAGCCACTGTCGCTAATGCTCGCGAATTTGTCCGAGGGTTGTTCGAGCGAGCAAAATATGACTTTTCGATAGTTGGCCGGTTACGTTTTAATGAACGATTTGATAAACCAACCGACATTAAAGCTAGAGAAAATCGCATTATTGATTTAAGTGATATTATTTTGATTTTAAATCAAATTGTTAGTTTAAATAATACTAAAGGCGCTAAGGCTGACGATATCGATCATTTAGGTTTTAGACGAGTCCGATCGGTTGGAGAAATGATGCAACAAAAATTAAAAGTCGGAATGACTCAAATGAGACGGAATATTCAAGACCGAATGTCGACCGTTGAAGCGACGACTATTTTGCCAGTTCAATTTATTAGTCCAAGGCCACTTCAAGCTCGGTTGAAAGAATTTTTTACGACCAACCAATTATCTCAATTTATGAGTCAAGAAAATGTCTTGGCTGAAATCGAGCACTTGCGAACTCTTTCAGCGATGGGACCAGGTGGTTTAACTAGAGAGCGAGCTGGGCTTGAGGTGCGCGATGTCCATACTTCTCATTATGGCCGAGTTTGTCCAATTCAAACTCCTGAAGGTCCAAACATTGGTTTGATTTTACGTTTATCTAGTTTTGCCAGGGTTAATGAATTTGGCATTATAGAAGCCCCATACCGCAGAGTTATCAATGGTAAAATTACCACTGAAATTGTTTATATGAATGCTTTGGAGGATGAAAAATACAACATTGCTCATGGAGGAGTGCCTTATGATCAGGATGGTAAATTATTAGGGGAACAAGTAGAAGTAAGAACTAAAACTAAACCAGGATTAGTTCCAGTTTCGGAAGTTCATTTTATAGATGTGGCTCCTAATCAAGCTTATTCGATTGCCACTTCCATGATTCCTTTTTTGGAACACGATGATGCTAACCGAGCTCTGATGGGGTCTAATATGCAACGCCAAGCGGTGCCTTGTTTAATTCCTGAGGTGCCTTTAGTTTCGACTGGGATGGAAGGCAAAGTCGCTAAAGATTCTGGCCGTTTGTTGTTTGCTAAAGCAAACGGAATAGTTTCAGCCCTATCTGGTAGTAAAATTGAAATTAAAAAAGATGATGGAAAAACTGATGTTTACCCCTTAATTAATTTCACTAAGACTAACGATAATTCGATGTTTAATCAAAGACCAATCGTGTCTTTGGGTGAAAAAATAAAAAAAGGTCAATTATTAATCGATACTTCTTCAACTGTCGGCGGACAAGCGGCTTTGGGTCAAAATGCTCTCGTGGCCTTTATGTCTTGGTACGGAGCTAACTATGAAGATGCGATTATTATTTCTGAACGGTTAATCAAAAAAAGTAAGTTTTCTTCTGTTTATATTGAAGAATTTCAAGCTGATGTGCGTGATACTAAATTAGGGCCAGAAATTACGACTCATGATATTCCTAATGTTGGTGAGGTTAAATTACGAAACTTAGATGAAGATGGCATAATCCGCATTGGGGCTGAAGTTGAGCCTAATGATATTTTGGTGGGTAAAATTACTCCGAAAGGAGAGACAGAATTGACTCCAGAAGAAAGATTATTGCGTTCGATTTTTGGTGAAAAAGCTCGTGACGTTAAAGATGCGTCGCTTCGAGTCCCTCATGGTAAAAGAGGGCGAGTAATTGGTATCAAAATATTTTCTCGTGAAGCTGGCGATAAATTAGATTCAGGTATTATTAAAAGAATTTATATTCAGGTCGCTCAAATTAGAAATATTTCAGTGGGTGATAAATTGGCGGGTCGTCATGGTAATAAGGGAGTTATTTCGCGAGTCTTGCCCGAAGAAGATATGCCTTATATGGCGGACGGAACACCGGTTGATGTGATTTTGACACCGCTGGGTGTACCTAGTCGTATGAACTTGGGACAGATTTTTGAAATGCATTTAGGTTTGACAGCTAAAACTTTGAATTATCAAGCTATTACACCTGTTTTCTTAGGAGTGGGCGCTGAAGAAATTAGAGAAGAATTAGAATTGGCTGGTTTTGACAGATCGGGTAAGGTGACTTTATATGACGGTTTTACTGGTGAAAAATTCAGTCAAGATATTGCGATTGGCTATATGTATATTTTGAAATTAGCTCATATGGTGGAAGATAAGATTCACATGCGATCTATTGGACCATATTCTTTGATTACGCAACAGCCACTTGGTGGCCGGAGTCAAGGTGGAGGGCAAAGATTTGGAGAAATGGAAGTCTGGGCGCTTGAGGGTTATGGCGCCGCTTATTCGTTGCGTGAAATGTTAACAATTAAGTCTGATGATATTGTTGGCCGATCTCAAGCTTTCGATTCTTTAGTTAAAGGAGATTATATTAAGCAACCTAATATTCCAGCTTCGTTTAATGTTGTTTTAAATGAATTACGAGGATTAGCTTTAGATGTCGAACTGAAATTTAAATCAACTAATGACGAAGAATAAATTAGCCACTATTAATTTAAAATTAGACTTATGCCTTCAACAACTATCACAGAAAGTAATAAAAATTTTGACGCGATCACTCTTAAATTAGCATCACCAGAACGGATTAGAGAGTGGTCTTACGGTGAAATTACTAAACCCGAGACTATTAATTATCGAACCAGTCGATCAGAGCGAGGAGGTTTATTTGATGAAAGAATTTTTGGACCAGAAAAAGATTTTGAATGTTATTGCGGTAAATATAAAAGAATTCGTTATAAAGGTATTATTTGTGAAAAATGTGGCGTCGAAGTAACTAAATCAATCGTGAGACGAGAGCGAATGGGTCATATTGAACTGGCTTCACCCGTGGCTCACATTTGGTTTTTGCGTAGCATTCCGTCACGAATTGGAGCGTTACTTAATTTATCTATTTCGGATTTAGAAAAAGTAATTTATTTTGCGGGTTATATTATCACTAGTGTTAATGAGCTAGAGCGACAAAAAGTTCTAAAACAATTAGATAATGAATATAAAGTTCGCGTTAAAGAATTAAAAACTGAAGCCGATAAAGAAGGCTTAAAGGAGGCTTTGCAAAAAGCTAAAACTCAACTTAATGCTTTAAAACGTTGGTTAGTTTTAGATGAAATTACTTATCATCGTTTGTCACTTAAATATGGTCAAGTGTTTGAAGCTAGTATTGGGGCTCAAGCCATTGATGATATCTTTTCGGGAATTGATCTTAAAGAAATGGAAAAAGAAGCCTTACTTCAATTAGAAGAAGCTGGTTCGGTTGAACGAAATAAATTACAAAAACGATTTAATTTAGTTAAATCTTTAAGGCGAGCTGGAGTTCGTCCAGAGTGGATGTTTTTAAAAGTGATTCCAGTTATTCCACCAGCGCTTAGACCGATGGTGGCTCTTGATGGAGGACGTCATGCAACTAGTGATGTTAATGATTTATATCGACGAGTGATTAATCGTAACAATCGTTTGAAAAAATTAATTGATTTAAGAGCTCCAGATGTTATTTTACGTAATGAAAAAAGAATCTTACAAGAAGCGGTCGATGCTTTGATTGATAATACAATTAGAAAAGCGGGAGAAAGTGCGATGAGTCAATCTCAACGTCGACCCCTTAAATCTTTGGCTGATAGTTTGCGGGGTAAGCAAGGACGATTCCGACAAAACCTCTTAGGTAAACGAGTGGATTATTCTGGTCGTTCAGTGATTGTGGTTGGTCCAGAACTTAAATTATCACAATGTGGTTTGCCAAAACATATGGCTTTGGAATTGTTTCGCCCTTTTGTGATTGCTAAAATTTTAGATCAAGAATTAGCTTTTAATATCAGAGGAGCCGGGCGGTTGATTGATGAAGGTATACCTGAAGTTTGGGCAATCCTAGAAGATGTAATTAGAGATAAACGAGTCTTTCTAAACCGAGCTCCAACTCTTCATCGCTTAGGTATTCAAGCTTTCAAGCCAGTTTTGATTGAAGGTAATGCTATTCAGATTCATCCCCTCGTTTGTCCAGCTTTTAATGCGGACTTCGATGGTGACCAAATGGCGGTTCATGTGCCTTTGTCAGAAGCAGCGCAACGTGAAGCCAGAGAAATAGTGGCGGCTAATAAGAACTTGTTTAAACCAGGTTCTGGTGATCCGATTGTCTCGATGCAAATGGATATTGTCCTAGGCTGTTATTGGGTGACTAAAATTATGCCACCTGAAAATGCTGGACCGATAAAAATATATCCGTCACCAAATACCGCTATTATGGCTTATGATTTTGGAGAAGTTACCTTACAACAACCAATTAAATTAGTTGGTGGTAAATCTAGTAAATACGGCGAATTAGCTGGTCAGATTTTTGAAACTACCGTTGGACGAATTTTATTTAATAACACCTTACCGTCTGATTTTGCGTTTATTAACAAAGAAATGACAGGAGGAGAAATGAATAAAATTGTTAACCAAATTATGGCGGTCTATGATTTAGATGAAGTTCCAGATATTTTAGATAAAATAAAATCGTTTGGTTTTCGGTTTGCTACTAAATCTGGTATTACTTGGGGAATAGACGATGTTGAAGTGCCGGTTGCTAAAAAAGAAATTATTGATAATGCGTGGAAACGAACTCATGAATTAGAGGATCAATTCGAAGAAGGCTTATTATCAGAAAATGAACGTTATCGATTGTTTATTGAAATTTGGAGTCAAACTCGAAGTGAAATTGAAAAAATTATTCCATCAGTGCTTAAGCCTCATAGCTCAGTTCACGATATGGTGACCTCTAAAGCGAGAGGGTCTTATAGTCAGGTAACTCAAATGGTCGGAATGAAAGGTTTAATTGTAAGCCCGTCTGGGCGTCAAATTGATTTCCCAGTTGTGCCATCGTATAAAGAAGGATTGTCACCACTTGAATATTTCATTACAACTCATGGTTCACGAAAAGGTTTAGCTGATACGGCTTTGAACACCGCTCGGGCTGGTTATTTAACTAGAAAATTAGTTGATGTGGCTCAAGATGTGATTATTTCTGAAGAGGATTGCGGTGACACTATTGGTAAACATATTAATGAAAGCCATATTCTTGGTTTTGATTCTGGTATTGCCAACAGTATTAAAGGCCGGATTTTATTATCACCAATTAAAACTAAAACAGGTGAAGAGTTATTTCCGATTGGGCATTTAATATCTCGGTCTGATGCTGAAGTAATAGAAGGGCATAGTATAACTGAAGCGCACATCAGAACACCACTTAATTGTAAGTCGGGGCGAGGAGTTTGTCGTAAATGTTATGGATCTGATCCAGGTCGGTCGAATTTAATTAAAGTTGGCGAACCAGTTGGAATTGTGGCGGCTCAAGCGATCGGTGAACCAGGTACTCAGTTAACTATGAGAACAAAACACGCCGGAGGTGTTGGTTCGGCTGGCGGTGACATTGTGGGTGGACTACCGCGAGTGGAAGAAATCTTTGAACGACGAAAACCAAAGGGAGCCGCTTTAATTTCGGATGTTGAAGGAGAAGTGATTTCAATTGTGAAAGAAACCAAAGAACACATTATTGAAGTGTTAGTTGATTTAGAAAGTCGCAAAAAATCGGCTAAATCAAATACGATTGAATATTCAATTTCACCAACTAGAAGTATCTTAGTTGAAAAAGGATCTAAAATAAGCAAAGGTCAATTATTGACTGATGGTTCGGTTGATTTGTTGGATTACTATAAATTAGCTGGTCAAACGGCAGTCGAAGATTATATTATCAAAGAAACTAATGCTATTTATCAATTACAAGGAGTAGCTATTTCTCGGAAACATATTGAACTAATTATTCGTCAAATGTTTTCACGACGACGAATTAAAGAATTAGGCGATAGTAAATTCCGAATTGGTGAAATTGTTGAAAAAGATGAATTAACTCAAGAGAATGCTCGGTTAAGTGCAAGTAAAGAAGAATTAGCTGTTGGAGAATCAGTTGTTTTGGGAATTTCAGAAGTAGCCTTAACGACTTCTAGTTTCTTGTCAGCTGTTTCTTTCCAACATGCGACGCGAATTTTAATTGATACAGCGATTAAAGGTGGAGTCGATAACTTGCGCGGACTTAAAGAAAATGTGATTATTGGGCGCTTGATTCCAGCTGGAACTGGTCTTATTCCGAATTATAATGAAGACACTTTGACGGAAAACGGTTTTTAGTTTGCGGTTGATCTTGAAGATTTAACAATCTTTAAGATGTAGATTATTTTTAATCTAATTACTCATCAAAGATGTCATCATCCGTTCAACAAATTAAAGATCGCCTTAATTTAGTAGAATTTATTGGTCAGTACGTTAAATTAGAATCAGCGGGTTTAAATTTTCGAGGTAAGTGTCCTTTTCATAACGAAAAAACTCCTTCTTTTTTTGTTTCCCCCGCTCGTGGTACTTACCATTGTTTTGGTTGTAATAAAGGTGGTGATATTTTTTCTTTTATTCAAGACATGGAAGGTCTTGATTTTAAAGAAGCTTTAAGTCTGTTAGCCGATAGGGCTGGAGTTAAATTGGAACCTAAATTTAATTCCTTAAATCAACTAGATCGTTCTATCACTGACTTATTAAAATCAATAATGATCTCGGCTACCGATTTTTATCATCAAACCTTACTACAAGATCAGACGGCTTTGAATTATCTCTTGGAGCGAGGTTTGAGTTTAGAAACAATTAAATTCTTTAAATTAGGTTTAGCTCCAGCTGACTGGCGCCCACTTCACGACCAGCTTTTAAAACTTAATTTTAAAGTTGAAACAATGGTTAGGGCTGGTTTGGTGATCGAAGCTAAAAAAAATTCTCAACGATCAGTTTTTTATGATCGCTTTAGGTCAAGAATTATGTTTCCCTTAAATAATGATCATGGTCAAGTTGTGGCTTTTTCAGGTCGAGTGATCGGCCCGCTCTCGGATGATAATAAAGTGGCGAAATATATTAATTCGCCTCAAACTGATTTATATGATAAATCTCGATTACTTTATGCTTACGATCGAGCCAAAGAAACAATTAGACGAGAGACCACGGCCATTTTAGTTGAAGGTCAAATGGATGTGGTTATGAGTCATCAGTCTGGTCTAACTAATGCGGTGGCGGTGTCTGGGACGGCTTTGACTTCGCTTCATTTAACTTTATTACGTCGGTTAGCTGAAACAATTGTCATGGCTTTTGATGCCGATGAAGCCGGTTATAAAGCGGGTAAACGAGCTGTCGGCTTAGCTTTTGAAGCTGGTTTTGAAGTTAAGGTTGTAGTGTTACCAGAGGGGACTGACCCAGCTGATCTTGCTAAATCTGAGCCTAAAGAATTAATCAAGACAATGAATCAGCCGGTTGATGTAATTGGTTATTATTTAAATCAATTAGAAAAAAAAGCAAAAACCCAGCGTGAATTATCGAAATTAGTCCGGGCAGAAATTTATCCTTTGTTACAAAGTCAAAAATCAGTTACGAGTCAAGCTCATTATATTAAAATGATCTCTGAAGCGACCGATTTGACTGAAACAATTGTTTGGCAAGATTTTCAAGATTTTTTACAAACTCAGTCTTTAAATGTGAAAAAAGAATTAGGGCCAGAAGTTTTAGTCAAATCAAAATTTAGTCAAGTTGAGCGAGGTTGGGCCCATTTGTTTGGCTTACTATATTTAGAAGCAGACGGTAAATCAATTTTAGATTTAGATTCTGTTAAAAGATTGATAGAAAAATTAGGTCTAGATGTTGTGACCAAGCAAGAAGAAATTTTTTCAGAACGAAAAGAAGAATTGATTTTTGAAGCTGAAGTTTTATATGGTGATGATTTTAAAATTAGATCTAAACATGTTGAAGCTTTAATCAATGATTTAATTAAACTTTATTGGCAAGATAAACTAAA
>Ga0075122_10000700_pt1 | contig 25426 bp, 21 predicted proteins | sample AntAceMetag02UKB_FD_69790 | JGI IMG/M metagenome (GOLD analysis project Ga0075122, IMG submission 69790) | Saline lake microbial communities from Ace Lake, Antarctica - Antarctic Ace Lake Metagenome 02UKB | ecosystem: Environmental > Aquatic > Non-marine Saline and Alkaline > Saline | place...
TGCCATAATTTCCTTTTTATTCATTGTTCGAGTTGGCAATAAAGGTGCTTGAAACCTATATTACAGGTGCAGTTTATACGATTAGTGCGCGTTGAATGGGATTAACCTAAAAATGCTCTCTATGATTGATGCAAGTTTTTTAACAAACGTGTCTTACGCTTTCTATTTTCAAATGCGCTTGCCAATGCATCTCAATAAGGCGACTTGGCATTTGGAGACTTCACCCCAATGAGATTCCAAAATATCGTCTTTTCAAGCAAAAAATTATTAATCTGTGGGGTACAGTACCCTTTTGTAAAAAATTGCGCAAGCCCATTTCACTTTTTTTCCTACAAATTATCAGATGCTCACAGATACACTGAAAACAAATAGCAGCAACTTCTGATTTCCAAATCTGTATTGACTTAACCAGTGGCTCTTCAAAATCCAATCCAGGCAGAAAAAAGAGACATTTCTCTGTCCGCAAATCAAAAATCAGGAACCATAGTGGTGATTTCTTTGGGGAGTATATAGGGAGGGCTGGCGGAAAACAGCAAAAATTTGAGACTTGGTTTATAATTAACCCGGTGGATTTAATTGTCCGCAATAGGAGATTCCAACAAAACTCGAAATCCATAGAAATCAATACAGCTAATAACAACATCACTAAAGTCGTAGCCCATTTATCTAAAGGACCAGGTAATTGCACTTGAAAATCTAACTTGGAACCTGAACTGCATGTTGGAGTCTTGCCAGCTTTCGTTTTCGCTTAAACCTTGTTGTTTTGATTCTAGACCCTGACACCTGAAAACCAATTTCCATCTACCATCTATTTATAATTATTGATGCTAGAGGGAAAAGGCAGGCTTGCATACTCACGTTTCGCCTGATAGTCTCTCGCAAGAGGTGCGATATATTCAGGCGCGTCGGATTGTTTTTCCCAAGTAAGAGAAAAGTATGGAATCAGATTTTCAACTTAAGTGTACTTTTTGTGGCAAGAGAACGTGTGAAGCCGAATTATGCAGGCAACGTACAATTTTTGACTGTCACTATAACACTGTTAAAGACTGGCACCAGTTCAATAGTGCGAGACTTTAAATATCCCGATTTAGACTATGGCAAGCTACGATATCATCTTTGTTCATCCCCCCGCCCACTATGATTTTAGACGCAAGCCCCTGTTTACCGGCGCACTGGGAAGATCGGTAGAGACCGTTCAATTCACGAAGGTTCCGATAGGTATGTTGAGCCTTGCAGAATACCAGGATCGACATGGGTTCAAGGTCATGATTGATAATGTCGGGGACCGCATGGTGACCATGCCGGAATTTGATGTTGAGCTGCATATCAAGAACTGGTCTGCCCAGATATTTGCCATTGGTTTGCATTTTCAGCAGCATTCACAGGGAGCCATTGAAATCGCCCGACTGTGTAAACAATACCATCCACATTCACTGGTGATACTGGGCGGATTGACCGCCACCTGTTTTCATGAAGAGATAGTAGAGAAATTCGAGTGTGTGGATGGTGTTATCAGGGGTGAAGCTGAAAAGCCAATGTTACAGTTTTTGAGAGCCTATGAAAAAGAGGGCCGGGTCACCGCTACCCCAAACTTGACATATCGAGACAACAATGATGAGATCTGCGTCACGCCGATGATGGATGGCAGTCAAAGCCTTGATGAATTTGAATTTACACGGTTTGACCTGATTGAACCCAGGACTTCCATTTATCCTCAGGATTCCGTCCACCGTTGGAGTCTGGAGGTTTGTCGTGGCTGCATATACAATTGTACTATTTGTGGCGGTTCAGCCTACACCTATAAGAAATATCTGGGGATGCGCAAGCCTGCTTTTCGAAGTCCTTCCAGGATTGTCTCCGATATTAAGAAACTGAACGATCAGGGCATTCGGTTTATCGGCTTGTTCCAGGACATGCGCATGGCCGGCAAAAAGTACTGGCGGGAGTTGGTTGCCACTTTGATAAAAGAGCAACCAGACATCGAACGGCTTTCTCTGGATTTGTTGGTCCCGGCTGATGAAGATTTCATCCGGGAGATTGCTAAAATCGGTAGCCAGGTCATCTTCCACTTGTGCCCGGATACCGGTTCAGACAAGGTTCGTCGTTTGTTGGGCCGGCACTATTCCAATGAAGCCTTGTTGGAAACGATGAGAATCTGTCACAAGTACCGGATCCCAGTCACCAACTTTTTCTCAGTCGGTCTTGCAGGGGAAACAGAGGAGCAGATGTATGAAACCTGGAAACTCTGGTCCAGGCTGGACCAGATGGACCATGAGGCCCGCCTGAAAGGTCAATTTGGGGACGAAACAATCCCCAGCGGAGGACAGATCCTGGGACCCATCGTGCTGGATCCCGGGTCACAAGCCTTTGATGCCCCAGAAAAATTCGGTTTCAAATTGTTGTACAAGAACTTTGAGGAAACCCACAAAGCCCTCTCCCAGCCCTCATGGCATCAGTGGCTAAACTATGAAACATTGCAACGAGACAAAGATGCCATACTGGACATGATATTCCAGTCCACAGAGTTTACCATAGATCAGAGAGAGAAATATGGTTTCTTCGGTTCACAGGAGGCGTATTACGAACGCTGCCGCGTTGAGGCAGATCGGGTGATTGTCAAAGAACTGGATAACATCGCGAATCTTGACAATCCAAAGGAAAAGGAATTTCGGATTGTTTCCATGCGCCAGAATCTGGATAACCTTGAGAAACAAAGAATGGTCTTCCTTGACTGATCATTCCTTTATTACTGCCACTCTGGCCTCATCAATCCCGCACAAGGGGATAATCAACAAAGTTCCAGGTCAAAGTGCAAACACTTGATCTCAGATCCAGGCGCCAGATTTCCGACCTCTTCCGTTAAGAAAGCCAAACCATTTACTTCTGAAAAATTCAGAAAATGCGATGTTTTCTGAGAGTCCGGGTCGCTCACAATCCAACCCTCATCCGTCAACTCCAGCCTGGCCCGATTTAGATAAAGTCTTCCTTTCTTTGACTTGAATGGCGTGACCAGAGTAGCAGCGATCAACCGATGTTGAAAATCAGACCGCCCGCATGCTTTTTTAAGTGCCGGAATTAAATACAAGAGGCAGTTGGTCAAAAAAGCCGCCGGATATCCAGGCATCCCAAAAAGTAGTTTCCCTTTTTTTTCCATTACCATCAAAGGTTTGCCTGGTTTGATGGCTGTCCCTTGAATTAAAGGTTTGTAATCCTGCTCATTAAATATTTTTTTGATGTAATCGTAGCGGCCCATAGAAACACCACCTGAACTGACAACTATATCGCATGTATCCGTCAGGGTTTCCAGCGCTTGCTGTATTGCCTGTTCATCATCTTTAACCTGAAGCTGGGTCGTTATCTCAAGGTGAACGGCATTTAGCAGCGATTCAAGTATATAGCAGTTGGTATTGAATACTTGCCCTTTGGCAGGCTGCTCGTCGACATCACAAAGCTCATCCCCGGTGAGCAACATTCCGACTTTTACCGTTTTGTAAACCGATACTTCCGGTATACCGGCGTAGAACAATGTCGGATATATCGACTTGTTAAGAACCGTTCCGGCCCGCGCCAATTGTTTTCCGGCTGCTGCTTCGGAAGCAATTTCATTGATCAAGTCGCCTCTCTGTAAAGGCACTGATGAGCAGACCGATTCGGATTTTTCCTCACACTGTTCGACTTTGACCATACAATCTGTGCCGTCAGGCACAGGGGCACCGGTCATGACTGCTGCACACTCTCCCGGCTGCAGTGAAAATTCAGGCATGCGACCGGCGCCAATATCCCCTATTTTCTTGTACCACGTCACCTCGTCGGTGCAAAACGCATATCCGTCAATCGCGCTCAATCGAATTTCAGGAAAATTACTCCTAGTCGAGAGATCTTGGGCCAGCACGCGGCCAAATGATTTTTTGGTTGGAACAGTCTGGGTCTGTGGCTGGCGGATGGCATCTAAAATCTTTTTTTGAGCTTCTTGAAAAGGTAACATATTCGCCTCTAAAAATTAATTGCCAACAGCAAAAGGACAAACGGGAAAGTGACACTTTTTGCAGAAATGACAAAGACCGCCGTGGCCGGCATGGTAAAAATCTTCTTTGGGGATTTTTTCTCCGGCCAACAGTCGTGGCAGAAAAACATCCAGTGCAGTAGCTTTGAAATAGATTGCGGCGGCCGGTACAGCACAAATGGTTACATTGCCCATATATCCAACTGTGAGATTATTCCCCGGTTGAACAGGGTTGCCTTTGTTTTCATAGTTCACACCGGCATCTGCTAAAGCAGCCACGGTTTGATCATCAGGGTCGACGGATGTTCCGCCTGTAACAAAAACAATATCACACTTTTTTGCAAAATCCGTTACGACCGCACTTATTTCATCTTTTTGATCCGGCAGTATCTTTTTTTGAACGGTCCTGACACCGTACTTTCTTAAAATCCGGCTGATTTTTGGAATAAAGGCATCCTTAATTCGTCCCTCAAAAACTTCGTTACCGGTAACGATAATGCCCGCTTTTCTAAAAAGAAACGGTTTGATATAGATCAGCGGTGTTTTGAGAATCGACTGTATCTCTTTTATTATCTCACGGTCACAGAAAAGCGGGATGATCCGAAAAGCAGCCACCTGCTTATTCTCAGTCACGGGAAAGTTCGAATGCAATGTTGGGAGAGATGGAATTTCAAGCGCGTTGATCTTATATAAACGATCACGATCAACCTTCAATAACCCGTCACATGCAGCGTAAAAGCTGATCTTGCCCTCACTCGGTTCAGAATCGAATCTAATATTCTCTCCGGCGATCAATGGGGCTGAGATCAAAGCGGCATCGTCTTCGTGAATTTCATCCTCATCTCCCGTCATGACAAAGATGGATTTTTTACCCAGATCTTTCAGATAGGGCACATCACCTTCCGTTATGATATGCCCTCGCCTGAAGGCCCTGCGTTTTACGTTTTCTGTTACATTTACTTCCGTAATGTCATGACCCAGAGAAAGGCCGATCGCATCTTCCAAAAATACCTTTTTCATGTTTTTTTAGGTTGGGAATACTCGTCTGTTAAAAAATTAATCTTGAACTGATAATATAAGATCATCCTCAATTTAGGGACCAAATTCTGATTCGTTCCGGGCGATAATTTCTTCCATTAAGGTCAGGGTCTTGATGCCCCCCATCATCATCACTGGTATATCAACCTGATTCTTGATGCTGTGGCACCGTTCCCGATAGTAAGCCTCTTTTTCGATTTTATTGATCCTGGTCTTAAACTCAGTTTGGTCAAAGGTCTTGCCTCTCAAGCCCACACTGACTTCAAGCGAATCGATGCCCGCCTGCCTCCCTCAAGTAGGGATGGATTTGGCATGGCATCCCATGACCCAACTACGCGCCTTTTTCACGAAATCCGCTACTTCATCATCACTTCGAAATGTCCCACGATTTTCGATACCCCAGTGCGTCATGTCTTCCGGTTTTCGTAGAAATTTTTTCGGTGGTTTAAGCGCCGGATACCCCAAAACCATCATATCGTAGATATCAAAATTTTCAGGAATGCCCAGATAGTTCTTTATTAAACAGGAGTTGTAGGGTGTCTGGACTGCTGAATACCATTGTGCTCCCAGTCCAAGCGCAGCAGCAGCGAGGTGCATATATAAGAATGTACTGGCAAGGCTGGACTGGTAGATAAGTCGACGTCTGGTTTTGTCATTCTGAACTGCCATGGGTAATGCCTCCATCGCTCGCGGGTCACCGAAAACAATAATGTAGACGGGAGCCTCTGAATAATCACCGGGCTCATTGGTCATCCCCTTCAGTTCCCATTTTTTACCCTGCGAGACCGGCCTGACTTTTTCCATATCCAGCGAGTCGTTCCAGTAGGAAGCGGTAATGTCGACAATTTTTTTCTTATGCTCTTTCTCTTTCAGAACAATAAATTCCCATGGTTGGGTATCAAATCCGGAAGGGGCCCAGCTGGCCAATTCGATGATTTTTGTTATCAGCTCATCGGGAACAGCGTCGCTTTTAAAGCGTCGGGTACTCCTCCTGTTTTGAACCAGTTCCAGAAGGCTATCGTAATCAGAATTTTCCATTTTCGACCCTTGCAACAGTTTTTATCAATATCCCCATGGCATGATGGGGAAGAATTCGATTAGCTCCCATGAATCGGCATCCGTATAGCGATAGTTGAGCCTGAATCTGACAGACGGAAATATATTAGACAGCTCCTGCAAGGATGCAACAGGGGGTGCCCAGGCGGATTCGAACTCCAGACAAGCGGTCGGTTCAACAAAGGTTTCCGGCACAACGGATATAATATCCTCACTGCTGCCCCAATGTGTCAATTGCCAGTCGTATTGAGAGAAAAAACCGACCTGCTCGTAATTGGCGATCGACTGATTGAAAAGCGCAATCCCGGTGTTTCCATCGGACAGCTCCTGTGGACTTTCTTCCTGCGATTGTTCTGACAGGGAGCGTCTTAAACGTTGGATTTCTTCTGTAACCTCTTCTGCCGATGATTTCTTACTTTTTCCAAAATAGAGATTGTCGACGACCATCCGAGACGTTTCCTGATCCAGTGTGCTTCGTCCCTCAAAAGAGGGTCTTTTGGCGTTGAGGGCGGAGAGCGCTATAATTTCCGGAGTTAACGACAGCTGCAACTGCCGTGGCCTCATCTTGATTGAATTCAGCGAAAATTGCGGGGGACACGCCTCTCCTGGAGCCTTGGATTGAAGATGTACCAGGATTGTTTTGGCGTTTGTTTTAAACCGGAGTTTATTTGTAATATATTTAGTCATGGCGAATGGTCTTAGTTGTTAATCGACGTCAAGCCGTTTCAGGCCTTTTTCCAGAGTTTCGTTTGTAAAAAAATACAAAACAAGAGCCAGTGCCAGATTAGCGGCGCAGAAATAAAAAGCGTATTCAAAAGCAGCGGATCCCATCGACGATTCAGGGAAGAGGTGCTGCATGAGGCTCGCGAGAACCTGGAGAAAGACAGCAACGCCGGCCATGGTGAAAAAGTTAATCCCGGTCATGGCTGCACCAGCCATCTCAAGCGGCATCCGCTCCTTGATGTGGGCATACATGATCGGACCGGCACTGGTTACAAAACCGAAACCGAAAAAGAGAATAGACAGAAGAGCCATACTGGCGCCCGGCCTCAAACGGGCGAGCGTCACCAGAATCATAATTTTACCGATAAATCCCAGGCAAATAGGGATTTTCCGCGAATACAGGATCACATCAGACAGGTAGCCGAAGGTAGGACTGCCTACAACAATGCCGATACTCATCAAAAATAAAAGGTTACCGGTCTCAAGAGGGGATACCTGGATGGCCTTCATCAGATAAGGGCCCGCCCATAGAGCCTGCACAGCGGCAAACACCCCATAGCGGCTGAAAGTACCAAATGAGATAATCCAGAAATCCTTCTGGCTGACCAGGTTTTTGATGTTTTCAAATGTGTTTTTTCCAATCCCGCTGCTATCTGAAACTATCTCCTCGTGTACAAGAATCGGTGGGCGGTCTCTGACGACAACAAGAAAAAGGATAGCAACCAGAAACGTAACGCCCGCAAAAACGAGAAAGGTTGTTCGCCAGCCAATGATATCGACCAGAATCACCAGCGGTGTTGCAGAAACGAGATTGCCCACTGTCCCAATCGACATCACCAGAGCCGACAGGGTGGCAAAGCGGGTCGGCCCGAACCAGAGGGTTATCAGCTTTAATGAGCCCATCAGGTTGCAGGCCATGCCGGCGCCGATCAACACCCTGCCAAAAACCAGCATGGAGAGTGAATCTCCGATGGAAAAAACCAACGCCCCGCCGACAGCCACCATTGTCAAGCCCGTCATGGTCATCCGTGGTCCGATCTTGTCCAGATACAGGGCAATCGGAATCTGCATGATGGCGAAGGCATAGAAGAAAGCCGCTGACACCAGACTCAATCCGTTTGAGTCCAGCCCCAAATCTGAAATTAAATTGGGAGAGATCACAGCGATTGATGATCGGTAAAACTGTGACAGGACAAAACTCATGCAAGCTACTAAAAAAACCAGCCAGCGACGAGAGATTGAGATTTTCATATTGAGTTTGGAAAAATCAAGAGCAGACCGGCCATTTCAAAGGTTGTTTCTCCTGCATATGACAGTACCAATGATTCACTTAATTATCTGATTTAATAACCTTTGAACTTTGTTCCTGCTGCTGCTGCTGCTGCATCATCTTGTTGTATTCATCCCGCATTTCTACCGCAGCTTTGTCCATGGCCGGAGGAAGCGCCGTCAGGGCTGAATCCAGGCTCTCAGCCATCAAATCGGCCTCGATGGGGATCGGACCACTCGGACTGATCAGATCCGCGTGGCCGATAAAAACAGTCTTGCGGGCAGGGTCTTCCGAACCGTCCACTTTCACCGGGATCAGCTTCCTGATTGAAGCTGATTTCAGATCGGTATAAGTCTCCTCTCGATAAAGATTGTTCCTGTCAACCTGAAAGGAAATTCCTGTTTGCGTTCCTTTTGATTTCATACACTCCTTTTCTGGAAAATGGTTATAGAGATGGCCTGGGTCAGAGGGACCATCCTCGATTATTTCTCAAAGTTTAGATTACCGTTAATATAAGCTTTTTTGCAGGATAGACAAACCAGTTCTCCCTCCCCAGTACAATATTCATTTCTGCAATTGGATCTGTTTTTATGGCATGCACCACACCGTTTTACAAGTTTGCCCCCGCAGTTTTTGCAGGACTTTCCAATAATTTTTTCCATTCTGCCAAAAACAATATCAACTCAGTTGCTGCAAAAAGACGGTTATTTCTGTTCGGGATGTTTTTCATGTTCCCTGGTTATCCAGTTCGACGTGTACTGCAGCAAAAGGCATACCTTGTTCTGTGGCAAGTTTAAAATAGTTTTTCTGTTGAATGATCGACAACGATTCCAGATCTTCGAAGCCTCTTAATGCCAGTTTTTCTTTAATGAAATAGATCCATTGCCGACTTCTTTCCCGGTGATACATTCTTTCCCTGATTGCAGAAGGGGTCAGTTCTACTATTAAGATGTAGATCGGAAGCCTTTTCAACCTTGTCAGCAGGCTTTGGTAATCTGCTTCAAATCCGTCCTCAAACTCCCATTCAAGTAGTTTTAAAGAGAGATGAAACCGTTCCAGAATAAACAAAGAATCACTTCCTTCCTTTAATTTATCCTCAAGATAATCAAGAAACCGGTGGAGATACGCCAATCTCAGGGCAGAGACCCGGGGCATGTGAATATGCTTCCAGCTCAGAAACAACTCTTCTTCCTTGAATTCAAATACTGCCCGGTTCTTAAACTGGTGTCTCAAGAATCGTCTTAAGGTCGTCTTCCCCGAGCCGGCAATTCCCTCAATAATCACAATTTTTGTCTCTTTTGGAATCTCTATTTTCATCTTGGTCAGATAACTCTAAAATGATTGATGGAATGATACAAGTGTGACGGCTATTGGTGTTGCAGTTTTTCCGGTGGCAGACGGATCGCTTCATAAGGCACTGCCCTATCATCCATGATCTGTTTAATTGCACGATATGATTCTTGACGATGCAACCGCTGCCAAGCTAATATTTCAATCCCGGACCCGCTTTTGCAGATAATGCCCGGTCTAAGATCATCGTTTCCCGATACGGTGTTAAATGGCTTGTTTCATATTTACAGATAAAAAATTGACAAGTAAAGAACGAAGACGGTTAAAAAAGGCATTTTACAGGCCCTGATATTCAAAATCGGTCAGCAGCTTTATGGACATATTTTTTGCTCTCACCAACCAATTCCGGGTGTCCAGTTTTGTTTTCTCAATCATCACCGTCCCCGTTGTTCTCTGGCTCTTCACATATTTTTATCAGTAGTCCTGCGATGCTGGCCGATATCTGATCGTAAAACTTCCTTTTAGGCTCTTTATGGGGCAGAAGTGACACGGTAACCCGTTAACTAATATAAACAAGCAGCTAATAAGATTCAAGTACCATAATGGGTCAATCTTGGCGCATTTTTCACCCCTGGCGCTTTTAAATACCGTTTAACACCAATGAAGTAAGGTCTGAAACCGTCGGCCGGATATCCTTCCAAGTGGCATGCCCGTTGCAGCAAATTGCCGATGATCAAGATTATGACTTCAGATAAAGGGTTACAACAAACTAAACAATTTTAATAGATCCGGGAAATGGGTCACATTTGACCTGAAAGATTTGTCGTGTAGGGGATAGGGAATGAAAGTAAACGAAATATTGGATAAGGCCCGTGCTGAAAAGCGGACCATTTTGACTGAGATCGAGGCGAAAGAGATACTGGAAGAAGCCGGTATTAACTGCACCAGAACGATACTGGCCGCTTCAAAGGAGCAGGCTGTTGCATTGAGTGAGGAAATCGGATACCCGGTGGTCTTGAAGATCTCTTCTGTCGATATTACCCATAAAAGTGATCTGGGCGGTGTGAAGGTAAACCTGAACAGCAGAGAGGCTGTTGAAACCGCATTCGATGATATCATGTCTGCGGCCAAGGCGAAACATCCGGACGCTAATGTTGAAGGGATTTCGGTACAGAGAATGGCAACAGCGGGGCTTGAGGTAATCATGGGTATGACCCGGGATCCTTCCTTCGGTCCGGTATTGATGTTCGGACTGGGTGGGGTCTTTGTAGAGGTGCTCAAGGATGTGGCCTTCAGGATTGTGCCGTTGGAAAAGATCGATGCGACTGAGATGGTAAGCCAGATCAAGGGGAAGAAACTCCTGGAAGGATACCGCGGTCAACCGCGGGTTGACGTTCCTTTTTTGGAGCAGATGCTGTTGAACCTTTCGGCGTTTATTGAAAAGACGGACGGGATTGCGGAAATTGACATGAATCCGGTTTTTGCCTACGAAGATGGGGCAGTTGTCGTAGACGCCAGAATGATTCTGGAAGAAAACTAACCCGTATGACGATAATTTACCACTGAGTCACGGAGAACACGGAGAAAACCCCCGAGAGTTCTGTGTTTCTATGGTGAATTGATTCACTCTATAAAAAAACAAAAAAACGGAAGGTGCAACCATGATGGAACTGTTTTTTAATCCGAAATCGGTAGCAGTGATCGGTGCCAGTGGAACCCCTGGTAAATTGGGTTATGTAATTATAAAGAATATAGCTGACAGCGATTTTGACGGCGAGGTCTATCCAGTCAATCCGAAATCAGACGAAATATTAGGGTATAAGGTTTATCGTGCTTTGGCAGATATCCCCGGTGATGTTGACCTTGTTGTTACGGCCCTGCCGACGCCAAAAATCACCCTGTCAGCAGTAGAAGCCTGCGCTGAGAAAGGGGTTAAGGCCGTCATCATTGAATCTGCCGGATTTGCCGAAATCGGTGGAGAGGGCAAGGAAATGCAGCAGAAGATTGTTGATATTGCCAAAAAGAGCAATATTCGGGTGATGGGGCCGAATTGCTCCGGTATTGTTTCTCGCAACATTGTGACATCCATCTATCCGATGACCAAAAAAGTCCCCAACGGGAATGTAGTATTGATCGGACAATCAGGACTGTTAGCAGCTGGAATGGCATCGGATATCGTTGAAAATGAAAGCCTGAATATTAATAAAGTCTGTTCAATCGGAAACAAATGCGATGTCAATGAAAACGACCTTCTGGAATACTTTGGCAATCAGGATGAGGTAGATGTCATTTCGATGTATCTGGAAAGTGTCACAGATGGAAAAAACCTGACCCGGATCGCTAAAACAGTCGCGGCCAAAAAGCCGGTTATTTTCCTGAACGGCGGGCGTACCGATGCAGGCGCCAAGGCAGCCATGAGTCACACCGGCAGTATTGCCAGCAACTCAAAGATAGTGAACACGGCGATTCAGCAGACCGGCATGATTCAAGCTGATGATTTTGCCGAGCTTAAAGATTTCGCCAAGGTTTTTTCCACCCAGCCTATACCGAAAGGCAATCGCATCGCGGTCATCACCCTAGCCGGCAGTGTGGGGGTTGTTGTTTCCGACCTCTGCGCGGAGCACGGACTGGAGCTACCGAAGCTAACACCGGAAACTGTTGAGAAACTGAAAGACATGTTTGATACCCCGGTATCAAACCCGGTTGACCTGTTCTTTTCAGTGACCAAGGTCGGTTTCACCAAAACCCTGGAAACCACCTTTCCCGATGCGCTCAGGGACCCGGATATCGATGCTGCCATACTGATTCTGGCCGGTTTTGAGTACACCCAGGAAGCCGTTCAGAAGAAAATCATCCAAAAGATCGTCAAAGAAGTCGGAAAACCAGTGGTTGTCTGTATGATCGTTGGATACAACAAATATAAAAACGTTATTATGGACGAGTTGGGCAAAGACTTGCCGGTGTTCCCTTCTTTAATCTCCGGAGTTAAAGCACTGAGCAGGTTATGTGAATACGGTATCCGCAAACATAAAAGAGAATCATAAAGGGGAAAACATGTCATTTGAAAATATTATTCTTGAAAAGGAAGACGGTCTTGCCATCGTCACCTTTAACAGACCCGATGCAATGAACGCCTTAAACAACCAGACCCGCGCCGAATTCGGCCAAGTCATGCAGGAGTTGGAAACAGATGATGACGTCAAGGTGATCATTTTAACAGGCGCAGGCAAGTCATTTGTTGCCGGATCCGATATCAAAGAATTCAACCAGACCACACCATTTGCTGCACATAACATCAATCGCCTGGGGCAGATTTGTGAAAACATGCCCAAGCCGGTAATCGCAGCAGTTAATGGATTCTGCCTGGGTGGAGGTTGTGAAATCGCCATGGGATGCGATATTATTATCGCATCCGAAAAAGCCAAATTTGGTCAAACGGAAGTCAATGTGGGGGTCATCCCTGGGGGAGGCGGGACACAAAGATTGCCGAGGCTAATTGGCGTTTGTCGGGCAAAAGAACTGATTTTTACGGGTGATATCATTCGGGCGGAAGAAGCGGACCGCATCGGTTTGGTCAACAAAGTGGTCCCGATGGATGAGTTGATTCCGACCGCCAAGGAGATGGCCAAGAAAATCGCAACGAAAAGTCCGGCCGTCCTGAGGCTGGCTAAAGAAGCGATAGACAGAGGGATGAATACCAATCTGGAATCCGGACTGGCATATGAAAGAGAAATGTATAGTCTGTCCCTTTCTCTGGAAGATAAGGCGGAAGGAGTAAACGCCTTTATCGAAAAACGAGACCCTGTATTCAAGGGTAAATAGTCTGTCAACTGTATTCCGCCTGCATTTTATGATTGCGGGGTACTGTCCACTTAAAAAACACTTCTTAATTTAGGAGGAAATCTGATCAATGGAAAACATGGAAAATAAAGTAGCAAGAATTCCGGGTTTGGTTGACTGGTCCACGGACGAAGTCAGAATCCAGAGCGCGAAATGCAACAGCTGCGGAACTTACTTTTTCCCGAAAGAACACTATCAACATAAACCGGGCTGCTCCCGGGAAGGTGTTGAAGATGTGTTGTTGCCTAACAAGGGCAAGCTTGCCAGTTATACCATTCAACATTATCCCTGCCCCCCACCGTTCAAGACAGATAAAAAGATCACCCCCTACGGCATCGGACTGGTTGAGTTTGAGGACGAAAAAATCCAAATTTCCGGTATCATTACAGACACCGATCTGAAATCTCTTGAAATCGGGATGGAAATGGAAACGACCACCCTTTCGATGTTTACCAACGAGGAAAAACAGGATGTCGTGACCTGGGCTTTTCGAGCTGTCAAATAACCAACTTTTTACTAACCACAACAAGGGATAATAACGATGAGAGATGTATATATAATTGGAACCGGGGTACACCCTTGGATGGGATTCTCGGAAAAAATATTTGTTGATTTCGCAGCTGTGGCTGTTGAAGGCGCCTTGAAAGACGCTGGTATTGAGTGGCAGAAGATTCAATCCATCATGGCCGGAATCTTTATTTATGGCGGGAACGCCGGTCACCTGTCCGGTCAGTACCTGGAAAGTATTTTTGGTGAAACGGGTATACCGGTGGTGAATGTATACAATGCCTGCGCTACTGGATCAGCCGCTATCAGAATGGCATACAACAGTGTCGCTGCCGGTGAGACTGATACGTCGTTGGCTTTTGGTGCTGACGTCTCACCGAAAGGGTTTCTCACGGCGAAATCCGACAATGCGGTTCAGGATAGGGACGTGATCAGGTGGAAAATGGCTGGACAGCCGAATCCTATTTACTGGGCGCTTGAATGCACAAAAAGAATGGCCAAATACGGGACCACTGATGAGGATCTGGCCCGGGTTAAGGTCCTGATGAGTGAGTATGGCTCCAAGAATCCCGACGCTCGGTTTAAGAAAGTGTATACCATGGAAGAGGTACTGAATTCCGTCTATGTTAGCGCCCCATTAAGATTGTATGAAATCTGCCCGGTGAGTACAGGCGCCGCAGCTGTTATTGTAACGGCTGACAAGGAGTTGATCGCCAAAGCCAACAATCCGGTGAAGATCAACGCTACCACCATGGGAAGCGCCCTCTATGGTGATCCCACCATCCGCATCTCAGCCGTATCCTGCCCAGCTGTCCCCGAAGCGCCCATGCTGAGTGAGAGTTATTGCGCTTCGCAAAAGGCATACGAGAAGGCCGGTATCGGCCCTCAAGATATTGATGTCCTGGAACTTCCGGACAACAGTTCCTGGCACTACCTGCAATATCTTGAGACTTGCGAGTTCTGTGGTGAAGGTGAAGCGGACAAGATGCTGCGCGATGGTGAAACCAAAATCGACGGGAAACTGGCTGTCAACCCAAGTGGCGGATTTTCCTCCTTTGGTGAAGCTATGGCTGCACAAGCTGTCTGGCAGGTGGTTGAAGCCGCCAATCAGCTCAGAGGTAGATGCGGCGAGCGGCAGGTGAAAGATCCGAAGGTTGCAATGGCGCAGACATACGGCTTGATGGGTAACAGTGGCACCACTATCATGAGTATCTAATACATGCTCGGAGGCAAGGCTTTCGGCTTTGCCTCATTTCACCCTACCCCCCGATGCCGGACATGGCGTCATGAACGCCGCAGGCGTAGTTATCACCAATAGTATGCCGGTGTGGTTTGTTGGCGGCAGCTTCCAGGAATATTCGGGAAACCGCTTCATCTGACGACCCATCTCGCAGAGAAGTTCTGATATCCACCTGCCGGTCCGACAAGAGACAGGCTCGCAGCATACCGCTGGCCGTCAGCCTCAAGCGATTACACTGGTCGCAGAAATGGCGGCTGATGGGACTGATAAATCCAACCTCACCCCTGGCGTTTTTAAATTTATGTCTGAAGGCCGGCCCGTCGTTTTCTTCGTTTTGAATCGGTTCTAGTTCTCCCAATGAGCTGATGATCTCTTTGATTTCAGGCGTCAGTATCTGTTGCTGCCGGTTCACGTCTGCCTGTCCGATGGGCATATATTCAATGAAGCGAATATGAAATGGATACTGAATCGACAACTCTGCAAATGACAGCAATTCATGGTCGTTAATGCCCCTGAGGGGCACCATGTTGATCTTGATCGGATTAAATCCCATCTCCAGCGCTGCCTGAATACCGTCCCACACCCGGTTAAAATAGTCCCGGCCGGCGATATGCTGAAAATTGCCCGGCTCCAAAGAGTCGAGGCTGATGTTAATGCGCTTGATGCCTGCTGATTTTATATCGTTGAGATGATCTTTGAGCAGGACCCCATTTGTTGTCAGTGAAATATCCTGCAATTCTTTGAGCTGGGAGAGTTCTTTAAATAAATCGGATATACCCGGCCTCACCAAGGGCTCTCCACCGGTTATCCGAACCTTGTTGATGCCGAGACCCACGCCAATCTTAATCAGGCGTAGGATCTCTTCAAAACGGAGAATTTCCTGGTGGGACAACATGGTAGTCGCGTTCAACGGCGTACAGTATTTGCAGCGAAGATTACAGCGGTCGGTAACGGAAACCCTTAGATAGTTTAATCGGTGATTTGACGGACCTATCAGTTTTTTCATGCTGCTGCCTGAAATATGACAATTCGTTACATCAGCCCCGGTATCGAGGCCTGTGATTTGGAACCCCTGTAGTAGAAAGTAAAGGGGATCTCCTGCTTTCCCGGGGTCCTGGTTGAAAATCTGCAATTTTGAATCCAGGATGGAGCCAGCCAAAATCATAATCTTGATCTAAAAGCCATTTCCGCTCAAAGAACCGGATTATGACTTCTAAGACTCTGTCGGCATCGGTGCCACACAAACTGTTTTTCCCCGGTTTGATCTGGCTGAGAAGCGGATTTGGTCTCTTCAGGTTGCCTTGGATACTGAGTGGAGTTGTGGTGATCAGGGTCGATTGACTATTCTCAATCAAATCAGTCGTATGAACAACTACTTGATTTAATAAGATAACTCAGCCGGCGTTACTGCTCTGACAGCCAACGTGACAATATGGGGGAGGTATGGGGCAATTATGCCCCTTTTCGGTATGGGCTATTATATCAGATATTTAAAGTATTTTTCAGAGGAAGGTGTTACATAAATGTCCCGAATATAAAAATGGTGGCTAGCGATTAGCAGATGATCGCATTTTAATTGAAATTGATAAGCCAAGGGCTCATCGTCTCCATCTGTATTTATACTGAATCCGGTGTGGGGTTCCCATCCTGCAGGATTCAGCCAGACGTACACAGTAACAGAACTCTGTCACATCAATTAATAATTAATCATATTGGTATGCTAGTTGCTCTCTAAAAGTCCGTTAATTTTTATATGCGGCTTATTTTATTCAATGGGTCGATCAGTTTGGTCGCGAAATTCCGATTGCGACCAAGCTCTAAAGGAAATCTGATCCGGTCATTGAAGCATAGTCAGCCGCGAATCATAAATCATTATGATCGGGAGGGCAATACAAAACAGTGTAAAACACTGTGGCTTTACGGGAAAAGAGGATTATTAAGCGGTTTTATGAAACAAATGCAGTCTCCGAACTCGTTCTTGTGAAATTAGCTGATGATTTCATTGATTTGGATAGGGTTTAGGTTTAAGATGGGGGAATTTTTCCATTCCAAAACAACGAATCCGACCAATGACAGATCGACCATCAGTTCATTTCGACACAGGTGGGCGGGCAGATATGGGTTAAGTGTTCTGTCTGTGAAAACGAAAAGTGCAGTTATTTATAAACTAATAATAGGGAGATATTAAATGAAAAAACTCAGCCTCATTTCATCTTTTGTTATTTTGTCGTTTATGTTTCTGGCAGTACCTAGCTCCGTATTTGCGCTAAAGCTGACCTACAGCAACTTCTTCCCTCCAACCCACGTACAGTCCAAACTCGCAGAAGCTTGGTCCAAGGAAGTAAAGAGTGCGACCAATGGTGAAGTAACGGTTGAATACTATCCTGGCGGAACTCTGAGTAAAGCCCCGCAGACATATGATGGTGTTGTTCAGGGAATATCCGATATTGGATTCTCCGTTCTGGCTTACTCTCGGGGACGTTTTCCCGTACTGGGAACAGTCGATTTACCGTTGGGTTATTCAAGTGGTGTCGTAGCTACACAAGTTGCAAACAAGGTATACAAGAAGTTCATGCCGAAAGAGTTTAACGATGTTCAAGTGATGTTTTTCCATGCCCATGGCCCCGGTCTTTTCTTTACCGCTAAAAAGCCCGTCAGGAAACTGTCAGACCTGAGAGGATTGAAACTCAGGGCTACCGGTAACGCAGCCAAGATTGTCAAGGCCGCAGGTGGAACACCGGTTGCCATGTCGATGTCCGATTCATATCAGAGTATTCAGAAAGGTGTGGTTGACGGTGGCGTGTATCCATTTGAAACTAACAAGGGCTGGAGAATGGCTGAAGTCGTTGACTATGGAACAGCAGCCTATTCCATCGCCTATTCAACCACCTTTTTTGTGGTGATGAATAAGAGCAAGTGGAAAAAAATCTCAAAGAAGTCCCAGCGTGCAATCATGGCCCTCAATGAAAAATATATGCAGAAGCACGGAGAAGCTTGGGATAGTAGCGATGTGGTAGGGATTAAGTACTTTCTCAACCAGGGAAATGAGATTATCGGACTGGATAAGAAAGAAGCGGCAAAATGGGAAGTTGCTGTCAAACCGATCATCAGTGATTATGTAAAAGTCCTGAATAAAAAGCGACTGGATGGAGATGCCATCGTTGCTTTCACCCAGAAAACCTTAAAAAGCCTGCAGTAGTCATTAGTAAAGGCCGGTTACAGTTCCACCGGCCTTTTTATCTTTTCGCTTTTCAAAATAAACAGTTATGAAACAAATCTGGTCATTTTTTGATCGACTGGAAACGAAAATGAGGGCATTGGGTGCTTTCTGCCTGATGGCGATGGTCGCTGTTACCTGCAGCGATGTAATCGGACGTGCATTCGGTGTCCCGATTTTCGGTTCTGAAGAGATAGTCAGTTTCCTGCTGACGCTGGTTCTGGCGTTGTCCCTGCCTTACGCACATAGGGAAAAAGTTCATGTGGGAGTTGAAATTCTGTTTAGACTGTTTTCCGCCCCGGTGAGAGTGTTGTTGTCACTGATCACCAATATTTTTTCTCTGGCGCTGATAATCATTATCACCGTCATGATGTTCCAATATGCTGCATCCATGCGTGAGTCCGGCGAGGTCTCCATGAACCTTGAGTATCCCGAATATACGATCATCTTTGCCCTCTCATTTTGTTTTTTTATTCTGAACTTTTTCATCCTGAGGGACATCCTGACTTTGTTTAGATTTAAAGAAAGCATTAGGCATTTCACAAATGAAGAAGGAGACGAATGAGTTCAACAATGGTTGGAATTCTCGGCATATTGATTATGCTGGCTATTTTTCTGACACGGATGTCGGTGGCATATGTCATGGCCATGGTCGGGTTTGTCGGATTCTGCGTTCTGATCTCGGTGGAAGGGGGGTTAAATCTTTTATCACGCAATATTTACGGATCGTTCTCTTCTTATGATCTGACAACGATCCCGCTTTTTATACTCATGGGGCAGATCGCTTTCAACAGCGGTATCAGCAAGCGGTTATACAATACCGCCTATAAGTTCCTGGGCAGCATCAGGGGCGGGTTGGCAATGGCAACGGTATCTTCATGCACGGCATTCGGCGCCGTGTGTGGTTCCAGTCCGGCAACCGCTTCGATCATGACCACGGTCGGCATGCCGGAAATGAAAAGATATAACTATACAGACGACCTTGCAGCGGGATCTGTTGCTTCAGGCGGAGGGTTGGGCATGATCATGCCTCCCAGCGTGGTTTTGATCATATATGGTATCATGACAGAGCAATCCATCGGCGCCCTGTTTGTATCCGGTATTTTACCTGCCTTGTTGTTAACAGTACTGTTCATCATCTGTATCTATATCACTTGCACTATTTCGCCTGAGAAGGGCCCTGCCGGTGAAAAATTCACTTTTGCGGAAAAAATCAAATCGTTGACCGGTCTGACGGATACACTGATTGTTTTTGTCATCTCCATCGGCGGTTTGTTTCTGGGCTTTTTCACCCCGACAGAATCAGCCGCAGTCGGCGTGGCCGGTGTCCTGATCATATCCGTCGTCAGAAGACAGTTATCCTGGAAAGCGTTTGTCAAGGCACTGTATGAAACGCTCAGTACGACGAGTATGGTGATGTTTCTGATTGCAGGGGCGGTTGTCTTCAGTAAATTTCTGGCTGTCACACGGATACCGTTTGACATTGCGACCTGGGTGGGCGGACTGGATCTGCCACCGGCCATTGTTATCGGCATCATTATCTTCATATATTTCCTGGGCGGATGCTTCATGGACTCCCTGGGCCTGATCATGTTGACCATCCCGATTTTCTTTCCTGTCATTACCAGCCTTGGATACGACCCTATCTGGTTCGGTATTATCATCGTTCTGGTGGCGGAAATGGGCGTTATCACGCCACCGGTGGGACTGAATGTTTATGTTGTCTACGGGGTGTCAAAGGGGGTCGTTGGCGAAATACAGCTTGAAACCATATTCAAGGGGATATTTCCCTTTTTAATATCAGTTGTCATCGGTATCATTATCCTGATTATTTTCCCCCAGATTACACTGATACTACCAAATCTGATGTATTGAGGTCATGCCTGATGATGCACGGAATAAGGGGGACACCAATGACCGTGTCCTCTTCATTTCTCAGCCTGCCACGGATTATCAACCTTCCTTTCTCACTGCTCCTAAAAGTTCCCTTTGAATTAACGGCGAGTTGAATAGTGATCTCTGGATCATTTGTATTCAGGTTTTATTGTGACGCTTGGGTATAATACCCCCTTCGAAGCTGCAAGTTTCGCTTCTCACTTGCGGCGGGAATTCTTTTATTTCTCCATTTCCGATAGGCCAGATCTCTTCTTTTTAAAAAGCAAAAAATCCATAGAATCGCCATTTTCTTCTACATCAAGGTATAGAGGTTGCAGAGTAAACACGCAAAATATTATCCCGTATTCCTGGAACTCAGTTCTAATTTCGGACCATTTAAGCCGAATTTTACAGAGAACAATCAATTGATTGTACAAAAACACACGGATACGAAACGATACACCAAATATTTTGAAGGTGCCGGCAGAATTTTGCTGAAATGTGTTTGAGATAACTGATTAAGATTCAAACAGATCGGATAGATAAAGGAGAATAAAGCAATGAAATGGGGAATGGTTATAGATATCTCAAAATGTATGCGATGCCATGGGTGTGTTGCTGCGTGCAGGGTTGAGCACTTCCTGCCGTTCAGCATCGCCTGGGTTAAGCTGATTGCTTTTGAGACGGAAGAGAGAAATGTGGTGGATGTCACCACGTATCCGGTTCGGTGCAATCAATGCGCAGACGCTCCCTGCGTCGACGTCTGCCCCACCGAAGCAACCTATCAGCGAGATGATGGAATCGTTGCCATTGATGCGGATAAGTGTATCGGCTGCCGATATTGTGTCGTCGCCTGTCCATACCAAAACCGCACATTTTTTTCGAAAAAGAGGAATGTCAATTACTTTCCCAAACATCCGGAAACACGATTTGAAAAGATGGGGAATGTACTCTATCCGCACCAGACAGGAACGACTCAGAAATGCAACTTCTGCATGGAGCGAATCGATGACGGTCTGGCAAAAGGACTAAAACCCGGAATCGACAAAGATGCCACCCCTGCCTGTGTCAATGCCTGCCAGGCGAGAGCCTTGACTTTTGGGGACCTCGACGACCCCGACAGCAATGTTTCAAAGCTGATCAGAGACCGAAAAGGAACCCAGATTCGGGCAGAACTGGGCACCGATCCGTCCGTCTATTATATCGATTCAAAAATCGGCCAATATTATACATCCAACAAAGCTCCGAAAGAGGCACAAACCGGCCACTATATGCCGGATAAGAGCAGTGTCGAAAACCGAGCGAAAGAAATCTTCTCAAAGAAAACTTAGGAGACAAAATATGTCGCAAACATCTCGACAATGGATGGTTACCCATGAATGGATGGTTAAACCAATGCAACAAACCGAGTGGATCAAGGGCGAAGGCCTGCTGATCTGGTTGGCTGAAGTTTTTTCAAGCCTGGGAACAGGTTTGTATCTGGTCTCAATGTTTATCGGCAACTGGTGGGGAGCCGCATTCGGCTGGGCGATCATCGTCCTGATCAAACTCCCGCTACACTTAATTTATCTTGGCAAGCCTGTTCGCTTCTGGCGGGCTCTACCGCCATTTACCGGAGCCTGGCGAACTTCCTGGATTGCCCGGGGGTTCTTCTTTTCCACCCTCTTTGCCGGAATCGGGTTTCTGCAGCTGATAACCAGTTATTTGATGCTATATCAAAATGGTGAAATGGCAGGAACAACACTGACAACAGTAGCGGGTCTTGATTTGATCCTGAAAATTTTGGGTGGATTCACGGCTATTATGACAGCCATCTATTGCGGTTTTATGATGAGTTTCTGCAAGAGTGTTCCCTTCTGGAATACCGGCCTGTTGCCAATTGTGATCATGAATGCCGGGATCGCAGACGGACTGGCCCTCTTAATTGGCGTCGGAATGTGGGGCGGCGGGGTCGATATCATCATGCTGGAATCGGTAACCCGGATCTTACTGTTGGTAAATATTATACTGATTGGCACCTACCTGCTGAATTCCACCTATCAATCCGACACAGCAAAACTATCATCCAAGGAATTGCTGGTGGGGAAAAACGCTCTGCTTTTCTGGGTGGGGGTAGTCATTCTGGGTATTGCCGTACCCCTGATCATCTCATTGCTGGGATATCGGACCGGCGGCGTCAGCCACTCCCTGCAGATTATTGCAATTGTCTGCCACACCATGGGAGCCTTCGCACTTAAATACTGTATTTTGAATGTTGGTATATACAAACCCCTGTTGGCCAAGTGATGGATTATACAGCTGAACGATTTCAAAGGAAAAAGAGATGAGTGAAAAAAGAAAAGTGCTAACTACCTGCAAAAGCTGTCACGGCGGTTGCGGGGTGCGAGTGACGGTACAGGATGATGCCATCGTCCATATTGAAGGAAATCCCGACTCCCTGACGCGGGGAACTATGTGTGCCAAGGGATTGTCCAGTATCCAGCACATTGATAACCCGTACCGCCTTAAATGGCCGTTGAAAAGAGTTGGCGCCAAAGGAGAAGGCAAATGGGAACGGATCACCTGGGATGAGGCATTGGACACGATTGAAGCTAAAATAAAGGCTGCCCAGGCGGAATTCGGTCCGGAATCGCTGGCAGTGTCCCAGGGAACAGGTCGTGGATATAATCGCTATATCCACCGTTTTGCCCGCTCAACTGGCACGGCCAACGTGATTTCTCCGGGTTATGTCTGTCACAGCCCCAGGCTGGGTTTGTACGGACTGGTGACCGGTTACGGAAGGTTGTACTGTGACTATCACGGCTGGGGGGGAGAATTTCCCAAGACCCAGATCATGTGGGCCAAGCAGCTGGAAATCAGTAGCGCGGATTCGGAGATGTGTAACTGGTTTATCCAGTCGCTGGACTACTGTAAAAACCTGATCGTTATCGATCCCCGCGCCAGCGCGTATGCCACACGGGCAACCCTGTGGCTACAGCCAAGGCCTGGCACCGATTGCGCACTGGCCATGGCGATGATGAACGTTATTTTTGAACAAGAGCTCTGGGACAAGGAGTTCGTGGATAACTGGACATTCGGGTTCGAAGAGCTCAGGGAGCGGGTTGCCCCCATGACCCCTGAAAAAGCACAAGAGATCACCTGGGTTCCCAAGGAAAAGATCATTGAAGCGGCCAGGTTGTTTGCCATCGATACACCGGGCTGTATCCAGGTCGGAAGTTCCCTGGAGCGACAGGCCAACTGCGGACATACCATACGCGCCATTACCAACCTGATGGGAATGGTCGGCAACATCGAAGCCCCCGGCAGTATGATCAGCTGGGTCTTACCGGATACCGGCCTGATTGAAGATTTCTTCCTGGAACTACCCCTCACCGAAGAGATGCGAAGCAAAATTATCGGCGTCGATCGTTTTAAAATGGGGGCTGCCCGGACCTGTAATCCCGATACCATGGTGAAGGCCATTCTTTCTGGAGACGCACCGATTAAGGTCTGGATGAGTGTCGGTGGTCAGCAGATTGTTCACATGGCCAATACCAAAGAGGTGGTCGAAGCCATTCAGAAGATCGATTTTATGGTGCATGTTGACCTCTTTATGGGACCGATGGCCGAAGCCGCTGATATTGTGTTGCCAGCCGCTCATTGGCTGGAGCTGGACGATGTCTACGATATGCATCCCCGCTTCATGATTGAGGCCCACAACAAGGTCATCGATCCACCGGGTGAAGCCAAGGCCGATGCCTGGATCTTCAATGAGATCGGAAAGCGTGTCGCTCCCGAACACTGGTTCGAAAATTACGAAGACATGCTCGATTACCAGGTGAGAAAGGGAAGCGACGGTAAAATGGACTGGAAGGAGTTCAGCGAAAAACTGGTCAGTGGTTGTTGGGGAGAAGATCAGGTCTACTATAAATACAAGACCGATTACTGGCGCAAAGGCGGCGGATTTCCAAGCCCCACCGGAAAATTCGAATTTTACTCCAAAGCGCTCGAAGAGATGGGTTATGACCCCCTTCCCGTTTTTGTGGAGCCCGGGGAAAGTCCCATCAGCACACCCGAGCTGTACAAGGAGTATCCGCTGATTATGAGCAGCGGTTTTCGACAGCCATTCTATTTTCTGGCGCAATACAGAAATATCCCTTGGCTGAGAAGTTTCATGGAATTTCCAATGGCTCAGATACATCCTGAGACCGGTGCCAAATATGGTATTTCTGACGGGGACTGGATCTGGATCGCGTCACCCCGTGGTAAAATCAGACAAAAAGCGCGGTTGTTTCCCGGTATCCTCAAGGGCATGGTCATGACGACAGCCAACTGGTTTTATCCCGAAGAGAAGGCCAAGGGATTCCATGGTGTTTTTATTTCAAATCCAAACGTTTTAACGAGCAACAATCACCTCGATCCGATGTACGGCTCTCCCGACATGACCTGTCTGCTTTGCAAGGTTTGGAAATGTGAAGAGGCGGATCTTCAGGAAGAGGTCTTCAAGTCAGAAGAATTTGGTTTTGTTGAAACAACCGGTGATGAAGAATAGCCGGCCGGGAAATAGAAATCCCGCAGGAAATGGTATTTCAACGTCTACTTGTGGACGTTTTACTTTATACAACGCTAGACATCCTCAAATACCTAGTATTAGGAGAATTTGAAAAATGGCAGCAGATCAAACAAAAAAACACGACACGTCCAAGATGAGCACCAAGGTTGACAAGACCGTCGTTCGGCCCTTGGCCCTGGGTGGTTTGTTGGGCGGGTGTGATCCTTCCTGTGTCGATGTGAAAGACGGAAAGATCGTGCGGATCCGTCCCATGCATTTTGACTGGAAGTATGATCGAGAAAGCTTTAATCCCTGGAAATTTGAAAAAGATGGCAAGACTCTGGAGTCCAACTTCAAGGGAATGCCGTCTCCCTTTTCACTGGCTTATAAACAAAGGACCTACTCCCCCAACCGGATCAAGTATCCGGTGAAACGGGTGGATTGGGATCCGAATGGTGATCGCAATACCCAAAATCGGGGCGTCAGCAAGTATGAGCGTATTTCCTGGGAAGAAGCGACGGATATTATCACCAGCGAGATCAAACGTATTCATAAAGAGTACGGTCCGCTGGCTATCCTGGCGCAGGGAGATGGTCATGGTGAATGTAAAACCATCAATACCCCGCATGGACATCAGGCGCGTCTGCTGGAGATGCTAGGCGGTTTTACACAGCAGGTTCGGAATCCGGACAGCTGGGAAGGCTTCTACTGGGGTTCCAAGCACGTCTGGGGACAGGGTCTCGTGGGGATGATGGATCCCTCTGATAACTGCGTCAAAGACGTGACTGAAAATAGCGAGCAGGTCCTGTTCTGGGGGTGTGAGCCGGAAACGACTC
>Ga0075122_10000703_pt1 | contig 25385 bp, 24 predicted proteins | sample AntAceMetag02UKB_FD_69790 | JGI IMG/M metagenome (GOLD analysis project Ga0075122, IMG submission 69790) | Saline lake microbial communities from Ace Lake, Antarctica - Antarctic Ace Lake Metagenome 02UKB | ecosystem: Environmental > Aquatic > Non-marine Saline and Alkaline > Saline | place...
CTATATTGAAAACAAATTGAAATTCAGCTTGTATATCCAGGATGCCATTGTTATCGGAGACCGCAGGCAATACCTGATCGCTCTGATTCTGATAGACGAGGACAATGTCACAAAGTATGCGCAGGACCACCGGATACCGTTTACGACGTTTGCCTCGCTAACCCAGAACGAAGAGATACGGAAACTGGTAGAGGATGAGATTTTAAAAGTGAATGCAACCCTTGCCAGGGTAGAAACAGTTAAAAAGTTTGAACTGCTGCCCAAGCGATTTTATGAAGAAGACGGAGATGTAACCCCGACCAAAAAAGTAAAACGACGGTTTCTTGAAAAACGATACGCCGACTTAATCGAAAAGATGTATAAAGGATGAGATTAAAATGGATTTGATAGAAAACTATAGAGAAGAGTTGAAGCTGGTTAGAAAACCAATGGACCGCTTCTGGGTATTTGTCCTGATTATAGTCGCGCTTGCGTTTCCCTGGTTTGCCAAGGAACATGTCATCTATACGGCCACACTTATCTTTATTTATGGGGTCGGCATACTCGGGCAGAACCTTTTGATCGGATACACCGGGCAATTGTCCCTGGGTCAGGCCGGTTTTCTTGCCATCGGCGCATTTACGTTCGGGCACCTGACCAGACTCGGTGCTCCCTGGCCGTTGGGGCTTCTGCTCGCAGGTCTGATGGCGGGGATCTTCGGGATTATTGTTGGAATTCCTTCTCTTCGTCTCAAAGGCCCTTACCTGGCGATTGCAACCCTTGGATTCGGCATCGCGGTATACCAGGTTTTTCTTAACTCGGAAGTGCTTTCCGGGGGGCGTATGGGACTGAACATACCTAAACTTAAGCCCTTCTTCGGTCTTTCCCCCCATGTTTCGAATTACTATTTTAATTTGGTCTTTATTATTATTTTCTCCATTTTGACGTTTAATATTATCTCCTCTTATTTGGGCAGAACCTTTATCGCCATTCGGGACAATGACATAGCGGCAGAAGCAATAGGGGTAAGCCTGACCCGTTACAAACTACTGTCATTCGGGATCAGTTCCTTCTTTACCGGTATTCAGGGAGGTCTTTACTGTCTTTTTATCGGATTTCTGGAACCCAATATGTTTACGTTTGCCGAATCAACAACACTCTTTGTTGCCGTTATCATCGGAGGAATTGCATCCGTGGAAGGATCTCTGATGGGCGCGGCTTTTGTGATACTGGTCCCCCAACTTTTGAGCAATTACAGAGAAATGGTGCCAGTCATCTTCGGAATCACGATCATTTTTATTCTGATATTCGAACCGCTGGGTCTTTATGGTCGGTGGTATAAAATACGGTTATATTTTCGAAACTGGCCGTTTCGATAGTTACCACTTTTGAGAGATGAACAATGACGCTTTTTCTGCAAAACCTGATCGCAGGACTTTCAACCGGCAGCATTTATGCGCTGGTAGCCCTTGGGATCGCCCTGATTTATCGGTCAACCAGAATTCTGAATTTTGCTCATGGCGATATTGCGACAGGCGGTACGTATATGGCTTTTATACTGCTTGGAATGGGGTGGAGTTTCAGCCCGGCATTCTTTATCGCTCTGCTCTTTGGATCGCTTCTGGCCATGTCTTTCTATTTTATCATACTGGTACCTGCTCAACGTAGAGATGCATCACCTCTAGGACAGATTACCCTGACCCTCGGATTTGGACTGATTCTGCAGGGACTTGTTTCCTATTTTGGCGGAACAGAGCCCCAGAGTTTTCCCTTTCCATTGTCCGATATCGAGACCTATCAGCTGGGGGAAATTTATTTAAACCAACTGAGCGTTGGAACCTTTATCATCAGTATATTTGGATGCATTTTGTTTTATCTGCTGATTCAGAAAACAAAGCTGGGACTGGCTATGCGGGCCACATCCGAAAACCTTCAAGCCGCCCAGACCCTGGGGCTTCCGACCCGCTTCATACTTGCTGTTTCATGGGGAATGGCTTCATTGCTGGGCGTTGTTGCCGGACTTTTCCTTGCACCGGCACTGCTGCTGGAACCATTTTTTATGCTTGAACCCTTCCTGAAAGGTTTTTCCGCTGCCATTCTTGGGGGACTGAACAGTTTGCCTGGTGCTATTGCAGGAGGCATCATTCTTGGTGTTTCAGAAGCACTGGCCGGCACTTATATATCCATCGCTTTTAAAAACACCATGGCTTTCATCATTATTATCATCGTTCTTCTGGTTCGACCAGAAGGACTTTTAGGTAAGAAATTTGTTGAAAGGGTGTAAAATCGGGTGCACCTTCGATATGGAGTGTGGAAGGGGTTTTCTGGTGGAGATTCACTAATCTCAATATTAATGTGGGATAGAGGGGGGGGGATGGTCGATGGTTAGCCCATTCGAGAGAGAAAAATTTCATTTTATATTGTCAACCGTTTTTGCCTTAATCGAATTGTCGATATTTGCCTATTTTGTCCCGTATTTGAGCAGACCTTGTTTTTCCAATGAGTAGAGTTTGAAAACATCACCCATTTTATGTGTTTTTTTAAATACAAATCGGTTCACTGGATTTTTGGAATAGAAGAAAAGACCACATGGTTCAAGGGCGTTGACAAGTCGCAGTTTTGTGTAATTATCCACAAGAGAATATTGTACTTTTTTGATATTATTCTGAATGGCATATTCAAGTGAGGCAACCATGATTCGCTCATATGGAAGAATCTTTCGGGAATAATTACGACTAAATCCGCCAAGGACCCCACCCATATTTTCTCCAGAGATTTGGTAAGTGTGAAAACCCACAATTCTGTCATCGACGCGAATAAAAATGTGGGTATATTTCTCTGAATTGTATATTTCAGTTTTAAAAATATTATCCTCAAAAAATTGCTGGGAAGGTGTGTTTACCCGGCTTTCTTTTATTGAACGATTGAGGCACTCCATTATTTGCTTTTGATCACTTTTTGAAATGGGACCCCGAATAACCTCGGTTGTGACTATTTTCCATTTCCGCTTTAGATTTTTTTTAAGGCTTTTATGTTCATTGAGATACTCAGATATATCTGTATACTTGGTTGCGTCAAAATATGCTTCAGAGGAAGAAGGAAAGATGCTAAAACCAGCTTCTTGATAATGAGTCTCGTTTGCTGATGTATCAACGATCGTAATCATGTCGACTCCTTTTTCGTTCATTAGATATGTCAGGATAGCCTTCATAATTATATCTTCCATTTCTGGTTTCTTGTAGAAAAATGGGCGTGTAAGATTTGAGGTGATTAGATTTCGCATAGATATGTAAACACAATTACTGCTAATTGCTGAAATAATAGATGTCAGCTTTTTAACGAAACCATTCTTACGAAAACTTGAATAGGAGGTGCCGAGATCAAATGGTTTAATTTTCACAAAAAGTCCAAGCCCGATTAAGTTATCATCTTGGTATACCTTCAAAAAAAAGAAATCCACCTTGGGAGTTGACCGATCAACCCATTCTTCAAACAGATCCCAGATATTATCTGACAATCCCTCTTGTTTCAGATGTTCGGCAAAAACTTCTTTTTCTTCTTTAGTCAATGAGATTTCTTTTTTGCAGTACGCCTTAGTCATATGTCAGCCTTTGAGAAAAACCACTTGAATTGAATTCCTAAAAAAAAATTTGACTAGCTAATCACAGTTTATAAAATTTTCAAGAAACTGCGCTGTAATGTCTCTCTTCTGTATTGTTTATTTTTCCCGCTATTATGTTCATCTGATTTCTGATTGTTTCTTGACCGGTATTACTTTCGCTCCCATAGCATTTGGCAGATCAAGGCCTGAAAAACCACAGCCGCCGAAACCAGCGAGAAATGTATGCAGATCTCATTTCAATTACCCTTTTGAATTACACTAGTTCCGGTTTTTTATCAAACCAGGGCTGCTCTTTTTCCAATTGAGCTGCAAGGCGGAACAGAGAGGCCTCATCAGCATAGCGGCCAATAAACTGCACACCACTCGGTAACCCTGATTCTGACCAATGCATAGGAACCGACATAGCCGGCAAACCCGTGATATTGGCAATCATGGTCTGGGGTATTAATGGTTCTGCCGCCTTATTGACGAGGTCTCTGATAATTTTTTTTGCAAGATTGCGATTTCCGAACAGACGTTTCCCAACCCAGGAAGTAGCCCGTTTCATTGCCATTTTGTCGGCTGAAGTCGGAGCAAGAGAGCCAACTAAAACGGGCAGTTGTCCTAATGTCGGCGTTAGATAAAGGTCATAGTTCTGAAAAAATTGCGCCATTTTATATCCGATTTCACGCCACTTCTGTTCTGCCTGAACATAATCCACAATGTTCAGTTTAGACCCGGCAAAAGCTTTATTTCGCAACTCAATTTTAAGATTGTTGATTGAGCACTTATTTAGCAAAGCCATATCTTCAAGTTTGGCTGTGATCTGCCCTATTATTACGATTGACTGACCAATAAAAAGTAACATCTGGCTCATTATACGCCGGTGAACATCGATTATCATGTTGAGCTTAACAGGCACTATTACAGCGTGCCTTACCGATTAATCCACAAGGAAGTGCGGATTCGCCACACAAAGGGTATTGTGGAAATCTTCCTCAAAGGCGAACGGATTGCCTCACATCGAAAAGAGAGTTTCGGCGGCGGACATACGACTATAAAAGAGTCCCATTTTTTAGTCATTGATTAACTCTCTCTATCGCTCCTTTATAGGAGCGTTTTTTACCTGCTATCTAAACCGGGATCAGAAGTGCATCCAAGTCTGATATTTTGTATTTAAAAGACCGGCAGCTTTTGAATCGATATGCTGGTATTTCTTTCTTAGAGACTTTTGCATAGAGAGTCTTTGGGCTTATCTGAAGATATTCAGCGGCTTCTGTGTGGTTGATGAACTTAGTATTTTCCATTGTTACCTCGATATTGTTGTTATTGGATTTGATTAAAATTTAGTAATAAAATAATTATTAAACAAATATGAATATCTGTGTACGAATGACACAAACTACTTGGCACTCAACAGTAGTAGGAACAGAACAGCAATGCGGGACTATTGAAGTGATTTGATGGCAGTGTCAGTAACTATCCAAAACATGATGGAATAATCAGGACAATAGGCTGATATAGTGGGATATAATGTCAAAACCATCAGATATCATCCGTCATATAGATATCAGGATTAAACAATCAAAAGGAGGGAATCATGGATTCGATAGAGTTACAGCGAATAGTGAAGACAATATGGAAGGTATTGGGGGTAAAATGGTGGATGTTCCGGAGATTTGACACCTTGAGCTTTGTTAAAAAATACTTATTTGTCTCAATTTAGATGTCAATCTTATGATTCCCAGATTTAAAATGAGCAACTTGACAAGTAGACTAAATTCGATCTAAATTTAGACATGAATTTAATAATCTCATAGGAGAGGCCATGAAACTGTCTAATAACATTAAACCAATTAGCTATTTAAAAGCGCACGCCGCGGATATTATTAGAAACATTGGCAGCCATCAGGAACCACTGATTATTACCCAGAACGGAGAGGCTAAAGCTATCGTCCAAGACATAGATAGTTATGAAAAAGAGCGGGAAACAATGGCAATGTTAAAAATATTAGCACTAGGGAATCAGCAGATTGATAAAGGTGAGGTGATACCAGCGGTGGACGCTTTAAAAAAGATCAGAGAAAAGAGAAGGGACACCAATGTCGTATAAGGTTTTATTGACAAATGACGCGGCACAGGATCTCGATGGTATATATGAGTACATCTATCTGAACGATAGTCCAGGAAAAGCGGAATATGTATTCATGCAAATAGAAAAGGCAATCGATAATCTAACGACTTTTCCAGAAAGGGGTTCATACCCGAATGAAATAAGAAGCCTTGGGATAAAACAATATCGTGAGGTTTATTTTAGGCCGTATAGGTTAATTTACCAAATACAAGAAGAGACCGTTTATATCATGCTCATTACAGATGGTCGTCGAGACATGCAAACACTTCTTTCCAAACGTTTGTTTGAAGTATGAATAGAAGGAGGAAATCCCAACAAACTGTTTCCAAAAAATCCCGCCTAAATCACAGCCCCATAAAGCCCATTCCCTAGTGATATAAAACGAACTACCGAACTTCCGGGACACACGAATCTTCAAATAAAAATCTTAATAAACAACGAAATAGTTATGATTTGTAAGAGATACAGCGGCTGCTGCAGATTATATGGAAGGTATCGGGGGTAAAATGGTGGAGGAGATAACTTTCTACTCAAAAATAATAATCCATACTGAAAATCGGAAATAAACAAAAAATACTGGTTGACTTCAAAAAACCAATTTCTTATCATTCATTCCTTTACTGTTGACGGCAATGCGGTCGAACTGGAAATCACTATGAAGAATTTCTAACCGGCACGGACTGGTTGCTTGATTTCTCCGGCTCGTTTTTCAAGACGGGGCAATCCACAAAAATCGAGTTGTGAATAATCGCCAAATATTATGTGGCGACAACCAACGAAGACTCGGAAGAGGACACAGTGAAGTAATTGTATCTCCCCCGGAATCAGATCATATCTTCATACTCAGCCGAATGCTTCAGGAAGAGAGTTTTTTCAGGAGGAGCCTGATGAGCCTCTTCGGATTTAGCGACAAACTCCCGAGCCTCGTTCGGACAAACAGGAACACATAGTCCGCAACCGATACACTTATCAACATCTGTGTCGGCCGTCTTGGCCCCGTTTACAGTGATGGCCCCGAATACACATCGGTCTGTACAAATCCCGCAACCGTCGCATAGTTCTGTTTTGGTTTTGGTGAAAAAGTTTGACGGAATCAGCGCTGCCGGATTGGGAAATTGCCGAAAAACACCGAGCTCCCGACAACAGTCGGGACAGCAGTTGCACATGGTTTCCGGATCTTCCATATTTGCCGGTTGGTGTATCATTCCCGCCGCTTCCGTTTCATCGAGGATCTTAAGCGCTTCCTCACGGGTAATCCACCTGGCGATTCCCTGCTCCACACTGTTCTCTGCGTAAAAACCAAAATGGAGGCATACTTCCTTGGGTCTGTCCGCTTCACATCCTTTTCCGATGCGATCCATGACAACGGCACAGATGCAGTCAGCCACGGCAATACGTTCTTTTGTTTTGATAATTTCTCTGGCATCATCATAGGCCGCCACAGGGCCGGAAGAATCAATCACCCGGTTGATAGGAACGGTCCGTAACGTCACTCCTATAGGCATCGCTCGTTCAACCACCGGCCCCTTTTGGATTTGTTTATCGATGCTGTTAAAAAATTCATAATATAATTCGGCCAATTCCCGGTCCATCAGCTTCATGGAGTGCTCGTAAAGACCGTGTGCAAAAGGTACGGCACAATAATAGGAATTACCGTTTTTTCTTTTAACGAAAGTCAGCCCTTTATCTTTCAGTTCTTCCAGTTCTACCGCCACCTGCGCCACATCATTCCGACCGGCCCTTTCGGCAACCGCTGCAGGTAACTCGAGACAGTCCGTCAAATGAATCCACAGCCTTGCATCCTCTGCAGTAAAAAGCTTTCTTAATAATCTGATATCAACACCCGTCGAATGTGCCGCAAATCCAATTCCCCATCTATCGGCGGTTTCTCTTAGTCTCTCATATAATTCATCACTCATCGTCACCTCCCTTTGTTTTTTTTAAGATATATCATTAGCCAATGCCAATTAACTTAAGGGATCATCCTCCCTTTATCAGTGCGAGCACTTAATTGTGAGCCGGTGAAGATGAGAAGCGAAACTTGCTGCTTCGAACGCGGCAATACCCTGATTCGGTGGGGAGATTGCCACTTTCTTGCTGCGAGTCTCGCAATTCAACTTCGCTTCTCGCAATGATAGTTTGGACATGGTTTTCTGTTTAAGTTAACGACATTGTTTCATTAGTTTCAGGTGTTATCGCAGTTTTATCTTTACCTGTATCAGGTTTCTATGCCACCTCCATATTTTCTACACAATACCCTTTTCCCGACACGTAGCGAAAATTCGTTCCCCGGCACTCCAGGCAGCACGGCTTTTTATCATCACGGGAAACTTCAAACCGGCTGTCGCAGGTATTGCATTGCATCACCAAGGGCATTCTGGTGATTTTTAGTTTAGCCTCTTCTGCAATCGTGTCCTTGCTCACGTAATCAAAATAGCGCTGCATCCATTCCGGAAGTAGATCACTAAATTCACTTACTTTCAAATGGATCGCAACTATTTTTTCTACCTTGTTGGCCTCCCCGTGTTTCAGGCAAACATCCAAAACTTTTTTTATAACCGGCAGTTCATGCATATTTTTTCCCCCTTCCCGCTTAAAATTGTCTCAAGGATCGATGATTTTCCCCCTTGACGCCCCATCAGCCTTTGTCGGTGGTCAGGTGCTTTGCCAGTCTCTTACCAAGCCCGACCAGCGTCAGGACGGGGGGATAGCCAAATTCCTCCGGAATGACGGATGCATCACAGACATACAGGTTTTCATATTTGGTTTGAAGGTTGCTGTCGACAATATCACCGATCTTTGCTGTCCCGCCGGGATGAGCACCTGCGATTTCCGTCCGGAACGTGTTTTTTGCTCCGGCTTTTTTTAGAATTTGTTCCGCTTTTTCAAAACCAGCGTTAAAAGCCATTTTTTCTTTTTCTCCCAAGGATTTGATAATTTTACCTTTTTCCGGAATGCTGCCGGAGAGTGAATCCCTGACTTTGATCATAATGGCCAGGGCGTTCCCTCCTGAAAACAGGGTCCTCAATTGAAAAGCACTCAATGCCATGGACGAATAAAGTGCCGGTGAGGTTGTAAGATCCGTCATCAGGTACCCCTCTTCTTCAAATTCGACTCCAGCCGCCATCGGGATTTCTGCGACACCGCCTTTTAATCCGTTGACATTTCCTATCACCAGTGAAAGTGGATCAACAAAAAAATCATGTCCGGCGTCGGTAATCCCCGTTCGTCGCAACAACAACGGAGTTCCGATTCCACCGGCTGCAACAATGACAAGCGGTGCGTATGCCACGTGAGATTTTCCTTTTCGCATGTAAAGAATACCTTCCGCTTTGTTATTATTGTCCAATAGAACTTTTTCCACTCGCGCATGATTGATAATCGTCCCCCCGTTTGCCAGCGCTTCTTCCGCAAACTGACGAGCGGTCCATTTGGCGCCATAGGGACAGTTGTACCAGCAGCGATGGCAACCGGGACGGCATTTTACCTGATCGATGAATTTAGGCAGTTTGTGCCAGTCGAATCCGGTTTCGTGAGCGGCTTCCATAATGCGTGTTGCCATCGGACCCACCAGATAATCAGATAAATATTCGATGGGTAAATCGTCTTTGGTCTCGGCGACTTCGTCCCTGATATTCACGTCATATCTGTCGAATAAATCATAGGGCGGATCAATGGCACAGGCACAGTAGGAAAAAGTAGCGCCGCCGGTGGCTTCCTGCCAGACGACGGCTGATTTGTCGGTTGTGGGTCGAAGACGCATGGTCTTCAATGTCTGCAAGCCGGTCCCTTTGATCTTGGGCATGCTGGCTTTCTCTACCATGAGTACCCGTTTCCCTTTCAGACTCAGTTCCCTGGCTGTCGTGCTTCCGCCCGGTCCTGTGCCGACAACGATGGCGTCATATTCTGTTTTTATCTTGTTTTTCATAGATCTTCCTTCAGGACTGGATTGGTGGTTCGGAAAAATGAGATCCGGTGTTATCCAGCTGGTGGGTCCGGAACATCCTCAAATAGCGGTGTCGCCCCGGAGGGGCCTTGTTTCATACTTTTAGCCTCGTATTCACAGATTCCCAGGCAAACCTCGCACCCGACACATTTTGTTTCATCAATAAGCGGTATATTTTTCGTTTTATCCATGCTGATTGCCTCAAAATGACAGGAAGGTACACATGCTTCACACCCAACACAGGCCGCTTCATCGATCTGAACTACGGAACCTGTTTCAGAGAACATGGGAATGAAACCGGCAGATAGATTCCAGGCCCCGATTCCGCCGCAATGGCAACTACAGCAATTACAAAGGCAGAAAGGTCCTTCTCCAACCCATTTGTTCCAGAAGACCGTATGGACCAGACCGTCTCTTTGGGCCTGATCAACAATCTCCAGCGCCTCTTCCCGGGTTATACGTTTAGCCCATGAGCTGTGTTCGACGACAAAATCGACAGTCTCTTTACCCACGTAGATGCAGGAAAGACGGTCCTTGGGCACACAGGAGTCTGCAGTGGAATTCCGGCAAAGACAAGGGGCCCCTGCAAAGGTGTCCTGGGCTTCCAGAATCAACTGCCGTGCTAATTTGAACGGCATGGTTTTTTCCGAGGGTGTAACATCGATATCCTCTTTGAGGGTGAGAATCTTTTTCATGTTGTCGTTATTGACGATCTTGGCGTGATAAATATTGGTGTCATGTGAAAAAGTGGTGACGCCAAGTTCACCGGCCATATCCTTGACCATGCTGACGGTAGCTTGATCAGGCACCGGTATCTGCGGTGGAACGAGGTCCTCCCGTTGGGGTTGCTGGGCGTAGTAATAGAACCATCTGGCGACTTTGATATAGAGATATTTGGACAGGGTGTGATCGGGTGTTTTGGTCTTTTTAAACGGTGCTTTTACCGTATTGACGACTCCCATTAGCGAACCGATTGCCTTGCTTACCGCAGGTTTAGCTATGATTTTCAACACTTTTTGTGCTTTTTTCCTTTTTTTTAATTCCTCGGCGCTCAGGTGATGCCAACGCGTAACCGTTTGCTCTCTCAATTTTTTTGGAGGGATCTCTGACGCCCCCACCTTTTCCTGAAGCACAACCTCCTGGTCGCTCATTGAAATCCTCCCTTTCTATGATGATGTTTTCGGTAAAAAACAAGGTTGAAATACCTATCCAAATGACTGTAAATGGGGTTTTAATTTTTCGGTGTTACGTAGAGCAAAAAACAGACCATGGTTGACATTGTTAATATTACAGTATATTGCAAAGATTACATAAACAAAGATTGTTATTTCCAACATTATTGTTGCATATATCAATCATTATGCTCTGGAGTGTGGTATTTGCACCCGTACCAACCTGTACTAAAAAAGACAACGAAGAGGAGGGATTTGCCTGCCAAACACGGAAAAACCAAATTCACGACACGCCTGCATTGCAGTGAACATCTGGACGTTATGAACAATTACCCCCGGAATCCTAATGGCAAGACAGAATAATAATCAATTTTTTATCAATATGACCCTGGCGGTTTGCTCCACACTGGATCTCAGTGAGGCTGTCAACCGGTGCAACAAGGTAGTTAGCACTGCCATGCCCGATACAGAAACTTTTTTTGTCTATTTCGATGCAAATGACCTTGCCCTCAGGTTCTTCGGTTCAACCGAATTAGCAAACAATACCCATTCCAAGACAGCCGGCAACGAGGCTAAAGAAAAAGCGAATGAAACGGAAACGATTTTAAGATATCCGGAACGATTCAGAAAACTGATGCCCGGAAAATGGGATTCACTGGGCGAGGTCACCATTGTAAATCGACCGGCCGGCGATGACCTGTCAAAAATCATGTATGAATATGTCGCCGACGAGCAATTGTCTTTTCTCATGTTGCGACTGGAGTTAGAAGAACAGCGCATCGGTCTTTTTGTGATCGTTGCCAAAGGATACGGCCGATTTTCCGATCGACACAGAACCATGGTGAGTAGATTGGTAGACCCATTTTCCATAGCACTAGTCAACGCATTGCAATACCTGGAGTTGTTGCACCTAAAGGAAAAAATTTTCGATGAAAACCGGTTTTTGAGGCGGGAGCTTTCCGACATTGTGGGAACGGAAATTATCGGAACCAGTGTGGGCTTGAAAAATACCATGGAATCCGTAGCACGTGTAGCCCCGATTCAGAGCCCGGTACTGTTGTTGGGGGAAACTGGAGTTGGTAAGGAGCTTATTGCAAATGCCATTCATGAAAACAGTCCCAGAAGAAAAGGCCCTTTTATCAAGGTTAATTCGGGCGCTATCCCTGAGTCCCTGGTAGACAGTGAATTATTCGGCCATGAAAAAGGCGCCTTTACCGGGGCACTAGCAGTAAAAATAGGGCGATTTGAAAGGGCGAACGGCGGTACGATCTTTCTGGATGAAATCGGTGAATTGACCGCCCCCGTCCAGGTGCGACTGCTGAGGGTTTTGCAAGACCATGTCATCGAAAGGGTTGGTGCTGTCAACCCGATCAAACTGAACATACGCATCATTACGGCAACTCATCGAAACCTGGATGAAATGGTGAAAGATAAAGAATTCCGTGAAGATCTTCTCTTCCGGCTCAGCGTCTGCCCTATCATTGTCCCCCCACTTCGGCAACGAACCGAAGATATTCCGGCGCTGGTGGACTATTTTATTAATCGAAAAGCCAAGGAAATGAATATTGCCAAGCCGGAATTGATGCCGGGTACGGTGGAACGATTGAAAACGTTTCCATGGCCGGGAAATATCCGGGAGCTTGAAAACGCTGTTGAAAGAGCGCTGATTAATCGTACATCCGGATTCCTGGAAATTGTACCAGGGCCGCAAACACACGGCAAAACTTCATTTCTCAAGCTGGATTCCATGGAACCGGTGTTTACACTGGATCAGATCAATACAATGTATATTGGAAAAATACTGGCGCAGACCGGCGGTAAAATCAGGGGAAAGGGTGGGGCAGCAGAGCTTTTAGGGATTAATCCGTTTACATTGCGAAGCCGGATGGATCGGCTGGGGATCGAATATGGGAGAAAAAGGAAAAACCTGAATTAGCAGATAAGAGGGATGATATCCAAAAGGATGTTGTTCATTTGTCCAAATTGCATAAAAAATTTACATTGGTTTTTCTTATCTGCTTGGTACGGAGATGATTAACACTCGGCATACCAACTTTTTTTTTGAATGCATCGTTGAGTCCAGAAAAAATCCAGCAATAAAGCAGTTTTTGGCAGAGATGTTCGATATTTTCAGGGCATCGGCTATCAGCCTTTTCAGCAAAGTCAGTGCGTTTGACTTCCTGTCGGATGAAGAGAAGGCAGTTCTGTCCTCGTTGATTGTAGCTATTCATGAAGGCCTTGAACTGCAATGGTTTATTAGTCCGGAAAAAATTAACACATCAGCGGCCCTGGAAATGGTCATAAATATGTTGGCTCTTGTCAGTACAGATGAAAATTTTATCAATACACTCAGAAAACATCACGAAGTAGAAAAAAAAGGAAAATTATGGCGCAAAAAAAAATAGCCTGGGTTTTGTATTATTCAAACTCCGGCAATACCAAAAAACTGGCGGACCTGGCGGAAGAGACTTTAAATCATTGCGGTTGGGAAGTGGAATCCGCTGCCCTCCTGGATTTTGATCCGGCAAAGATGAAAAAGCCTGGGCTGGTGCTTCTGGGCACCCCTATCCATGTATGGTCGGTTCCGGTCATTGCCCAAAAGGCAATGACCAAGCTTCCTAATTTGTCCGGTGCTGCTGGTTTTGTTTTTTCTACGTTTGGAAACGTGTTTTCCAGCGGAGTCCCTTATGTGCTGGCCCAGGAACTGGAAAAACGGGGCGCTAAGGTTCTGGGTGGCGCTGTCCTGGTTGGGCCCCACAGTTTCATGGACGGACAAGGCAAACGCCTGGGCGAGGTGTACCAAGAGTTCGGCAAGGACCAACCCGATAAGGCCAAACTTGCCGAGTTTGTTGGAGCCATCAAAAATGTCGCGGGAAAAACAGAAAAAGAGGAGCTTTCTGGCTTTAATGTAAAAAGCCTAAAATCTCCCAACCCGGTCGTGACCTTCCTGGGCGGATTCCTTCCCGTGGAGCTACAACTCAAATCTCTAGCCCCTGTGCATTTTGATGTCTCCAAATGCCAAGACTGCGACTTGTGCGTCAAAAACTGCGATACAAAATCCATCACCAAAGGATTGGACAAGATCAAGACCATTAACCAGAAGACTTGCATGCGCTGTTACACTTGCGCCCGGGAATGCCCGGTCGGGGCCATAACCGTCAATTGGGCTAAGAACGAAAAAACTCTGCGCCTTGCCAAAAAGATGGTTAAAAGTTCGGGTTCGAGGATCATGGTTTAGTGCGGTGCGACCTCCTCATCCAAGGTGAGGCTGTCATCAATGAGATGCCAGAGCTGATGTGAGATTAACTATAGCCAGCTAGACCTCAGCCGAAAAAAAAGTTTAAGAGTCCCCGATATTGATCAGAATGAATTACCCCGTCGCAAGCGGCGGGGTATCCCAACAGAACAAGTTAAACAAAGCGCCGCAAGAGGCGGGGTATTAAGCCCTGAGCTACGCAATAAAACAAAAAAAATTTTAACATCAGTTATAGTTAGAAAAAATCGATAACGAATCCAGGGAAATTTCATAAAAAATGTTAAACAAAACTAAAATACGAAATCCACAACTTTTATGAAAAATAATTCAATATACCTTCCTCATCATGATCATTGGTATTGGGATAAAATTCTATCTATTTGTGGACATCTTAGAAAAAGGAACGATCCTGAGAATGCATGGCCACCCGGAGTTGATGCGGTTCTTCCGATTAGTGCCTTCTCATTTCCTACCTGCCACTTCATTTGAAACTTCAAGGATAGTCAGAATCATCAGGTTATCGTCTCCTCTTTTATAAAAGAAGATGACAGGACACGCGATAACAGGAAGATTCTCTAACTGGATGATTACAGTCATGCAGATATGAATGATAAACAACTACCAGGAGGAATAGATGAGTGAAGCGGAAAAAATTCACCAGGAATCGATCCTGATTGATGCCACCTGCCCCGTTGCAGCAATCGATCAATGTCATAATCAGTACATGCAAGGCGGGGCAACAGCAATCGCAGCTACAGTCGGTTACGGTATAGAAGGGATGGGACACCTAGATTTTACCATAAAAAACCTGGCTAAATGGTTTAGCTGGTTCCGGGATGATTCCAGAAACCTGCTGCATGTCACAGCGGTAGAGGATATCTATCGCGCCAAAAAAGAGGGTAAACTGGGCGTTATTTTTCATTTCCAGGGAACCCTGCCTTTCGAGGATGATATCAAGACAGTAGAACTCTATCAGCGTTTGGGCGTCCGTATGGTCCAGTTGTGTTATAACGCACCGGATCTGGTCGGGTGTGGATGTGCCGTGGAAAAGGACACAGGATTGACGGAATATGGCGGACAGATCATCAGTGAGATGAACCGCCTGGGCATCGTTGTGGACTGTGCCCATACCGGTCATAGAACCTCACTGGACGCCATCGAAGCGTCCAGCAGTCCGGTAATTATCTCACATGGCAATGCCAAGGCCGTTCATAACAATCGCAGGAATCTTGAAGATGAGCTCATCCGTGCCATTGCTAAAAACGGCGGTGTGATCGGCTTTAATGGATTTCCAGGATTTGTCGCCGACAAACCCCGTCCAACCCTTGATGATCTGCTGGATCATGTGGATTATATGGCAAAACTGGTCGGGGTCGAGCATATCTGTGTCGGCATAGATTACTTTGAATACCAGCCGGGTTTTGTCGATGATGAAACGGCGACGGCCGTCTATAATATGCTGTTGGATTCAGGCGCCTGGAACAAAAAAGACTACCCGGCACCCCCATGGTATTATCCGGAAGGCATCGAAATGCCGGACAAACTTCAAAACCTGACCATCGGTCTCCACAAACGGGGATATTCCAAAGAGGATATCCAGGGAATTCTCGGGTTGAATCTGATTCGTACATTTAAACAAATCTGGAAGTAGAATTCCAATCTTCAGGAGAACAAAGATGAATCAGATTATCACAAAGGGACAGGCTCGTTATGCCCTGTTAATTCTACTTCTGGTTAATGCCGTCAACTACATGGACCGTATGGTGGTGCCCATTCTGTTTCCGTTGATCAAAAAAGACCTGGTGCTGTCAGATACGGAACTGGGGTTGATCGGTGGGCTTGCGTTTACACTCGTTTATGCTCTGGCTGCGATTCCTGTGGGTTGGGCAACTGATCGGTTCAATCGGAAGGCTGTCATCTCCGCCGGTATCCTGGTTTGGAGTGTCGCGACGGCGATGTCGGGTATCGGCAGTCGTTTCAGCACGTTATTCGCCGCCCGTTCGCTCACAGCTACTGGGGAAGCGTCCTGTCATCCCTGTGGCATATCCCTGATCAGTGATTACTTCAGCCCGAAGGTCCGAACAACAGCCATTGCCGTGTTTCAGCTTGGAATTCCACTGGGTGGCGGTTTGGGTGTCGTGCTGGGGGGCGTTCTGGCTGCGAAGTATGGATGGCGGTCGACCTTTTTTCTTTACGCTCTGCCCGGTATCGTTCTACTGCCCCTTATTCTGATGATGAAGGATCCGGCGCGGGGCGCTTCTGAGGGTATAACGACGGAAAAACCCGATGTTAAGAACGAGCGCTTTCTGACTGGCTTGAAACGGATATTAAAACTTAAAAGCCTGCAGACGCAGTATCTGGTGGCGTTATTTACCCAGCTGGGGCTAATGTCATTTTCCGTCTGGATGCCGACCTACCTCGTCAGAGCGAGGGGATTTGATATCAGTGGAGCCGGTAAAATAATGGGAGCCGCATTTCTGGTTGGTGGAATTTTCGGAGCCGTTGGCGGAGGCGCCATAGCAGATCGCTGGTTCAGAAAAGATAAATCCGCGCGGGTCAAACTGCAGACACTCGCGCTTGTCTTGACACTTCCCTTTGCTTTGACAGCCATGCTGATTGACAGCCGTGCGGTTCTTTTAGTTTCTATTTTCATGACTTCCATACTGGCGACTGCCTGTTATCCCATCTGTTCGGCGATACTGGTTGATGTTTTGAGCCCAAGGGAGAGAGGAATCGGAATGTCATTTTTGCTGATTGTCCAAAACGGCATAGGCCTGACACTGGCATCACTGCTGGTCGGTGCCATTAGCGATATGACCGGGTCATTACTCCATGGGTTGATGGTTGCACCGGTTTCGATCATCGTGGCCATTGGATTCAGCATGACTTTGAAGGAACATTACCTTTCTGATTATAAGACGTTGGCAGTAACTTAAACCGGACAAAACAGAGGAGAGAGATATGATTTCACTATCACGCTTGCTCACACTTCAATGGGTTTACGTAGTTCTGGGGGTCGGGTATAACATAGTCAGTTATATTGTTGTTATCTCCGGGGGGCAGCAGTTGTCGACAACTCTGCCAATCCGGGGGGTTCCGGCGATGTTGATGTACGGTCTGTTCATGATTGCGGCTTACAAAGGCCGTTTCAAGCTGTACCGGTTTCTGATGTTCTTATCTATTCTGATTTATGGCTGGGGAGGAATCGGTATACACATCATGAAATATTCGAGGGATCCATCTCTTTATGCGTCCTTTACAGCCTGGTTTATCGCAATCGGGATCAATGTCTTTGGACTGGTTTTAAGTCTTATCGTCGTCAGCGGTCGTTATCTTTTGGATGATCAATCTGTTAAATGACAGTAAATCTCTATAGTCATGAATGAATCGATTCATTTTCTGTTAATCTGCTACAATATTTTTGGTGGCGGCTTTGCATGGGTTCTGGCACTTGGACAATTCAGTCTGGAGTACCGAAGCCGGAACAACTACCTGCTGGCCTGCTACTTTATATTAACAGGAACCTGGCTCATCCTGGGCAGTATCGTTCACCTGGGAGGGGGTGACTGGTTTCTGTTCAACATCTATCTGGTGGTCCTGCCCAGTTTTTACGGTTCCCTGCCCTTGTTATTCTTCTACGCCCAGGGGATCATCAATCATGATTACCGGATCTCTGCTGGACATATTCTGCATTTCATTCTGCCGGCGCTGTCTTTGATCATTCTGCTACCTTTCTCAATGACACGGGTTAACCTGTACCGGGTCATGAACTTTTTCGAGCATCAGAACTACCGTCCGGATGAACTGCTGGCGTCAGCGATCATGTATTCAGCCATATTGGTCGGACTCTTCTATCTGATCTGGATCATCCGGGATGTCAAACGATTGATGAATGACGCTTCCGATAGCCAGAATCAAAGTATTCGCATTGTTTTGTATATTGCAAGATTTCTGTTGGTGATCCTGTTGTTCTGGTTCGTTGATCGGTTCTTTTCTCTGGGATGGGCGCAGGTTACTTATGCAGTAGTCACCTCGAGTTTAATTGCCAGTTACCTGGCCAGCAGTCGCTACCCTGAACTTCTGCTGGTGGTGCAGCTGGAAACGGAAAACGCCCGTTACACAAAATCCCAGATTGAAAATCTGGATTCAACTGATGTGATCGTTCAGATTGAACAGATGATGCGGGAGGACAAGGCATTTTTGACTGACACAATCACATTGAAGTTCCTGGCCGAAAAGGTCGACATTACGCCACATCAACTCTCAGAACTGCTGAATCGCAAACTCAATAAGAGCTTCAACCAGATGATTAATGAATACCGCATCAACGAAGCCAAAGAGATTCTGGTTCAGGACCCGGATCGGAAAATCCTGGCAGTTGCCTATGATGTTGGGTTTAACTCGCCATCTGCATTCTACAAGGCATTCCAGAAGTTTGCCGGAGTGACGCCTACCCGCTACCGACAGGCACAATCCACATAGAGGCTTTTATTTGGTGCTTGTTCGACCCGATCCTCTCTAGCCTTCAAAACCAAAATAGTTACTCCTTTTTTATCAATCAGGAAGAATTTTTCTCAAAAATCACTTCAATTGAAACTTACTTGGATATAGTTGTGCAGGTTGATTAGCAGATCTGTGGAGGCCTGTCCGAGATAGCGATTAAATGCATCTGTCGTGATGCCGCGCATGGACAATGACAGTAGCTATGATTGGTGTGGGATTGCCTTTATGTCACTGATTTCTGGGATGAACAATGTACAACTGTCGGTCTGGCACAAAAACATACCTAAAAGAGGGGGTGGTTATGAGTGATTCAAAGATTTTTGTATTGGTTCATGGAGCCTGGCATGGTTCCTGGTGCTGGGATCGACTGACACCATTTCTTGTTGCACAGGGCCATTCTGTAAGAACGTTGAGTTTACCTGGGAGAGAAGGTAACAAAACGCCTGGTTGGCGCATCAGCATGAAAAATTATACTGATGCGGTGCTGGGCTTGGTCCGGGAAGCCGAAAAGCCGGTTGTTGCGGTCGGACATTCACTTGGTGGTCAGGTTATTTCAATAGCGGCCGAGGAAGAGGCCGGACTTTTTGAGCGATTGATTTATGTGAGTGCGATTTTGCCGCGAAATGGTGACAGTTCTGTTTCGCTTTTTAAAACTGACAATGAATCTATTCTGAATGATGCTTTAAAAGTGAATCTTCTCGCTGGAAGAACAACAGGCCGTCCGGATGGTTGTCCGCGTGTTTTGTATAATGATTGTACAGACGAAGACATACAATACGCCCTGAGACGTCTTGTTCCTGAGTCAATTCGACCTTCGTTTGCCAAGGCCTCTCTGTCAGAAGATTCTTTCGGGAAAATCGAAAAATCTTATATTCGGTGTCTGAATGACCATGCAATTAGTATTGCGCTTCAAGACCGTATGTCCAAAAATTGGCATTGCGACAAGATCGGAACATTGGATGCCTCACACTCGCCGTTTATCTCACAACCAAAAGAACTGGCAAAGGTTCTGCTGAAAGTCTGTTAGATAAAACAGAATGAATAGGGGGTATAGTTGTGCAACTCACCTTAATATTGTTCTTTTTTTGCCGGATTGATCTGTAAGGATAAAACAATGAGTCGGATTATCAAAACAGTTGATACCCACACGATGGGAGAGCCCACGCGTATAGTGACGGGCGGAATCGATAAGATTCCAGGTGAAACCATGCTGGAAAAGAGAATCTATGCGATCAGACACCTGGATGATATTAGAACATCATTGATGCACGAGCCCAGAGGGCACAAGGGCATGTTTGGGGCCATCATCGTGTCACCGGTTGTGCCGGATGCTGATCTGGGTGTGATTTTTATGGATACGGATGGTTATCTGGATATGTGTGGCCATGGTCTGATCGGTGTTGTGACAGCTGCCGTTGAAACGGGGCTGCTGCCACAGCATGATGGAATACAGTCAGTGAAAGTAGAGACACCAGCTGGTGTCATAGATGTAACTGCTGATATCAGGGATGCAAAGGCAGAGTCCGTCTCTTTTCAAAATGTCCCCTCCTTTTTGTATCAGACAGATATCCCGGTTCAAATAGAAGGCAGAACGCCGATTGCGGTGGATATCTCATACGGGGGAAATTATTTTGCCTTGGTCGATGCAGACGAAATGGATCTGGTAATTGATCAGGAGAACAGCGACGAGATTGTGGCTGTCGGGATGGCTATTTTAAATGAGATAAATAACTTAGTGGCAATTGAACACCCGCAGACAGGCGAACCAAATCGGGTGAAACTGGTAGAGTTTTATACGACGCCACACTCACCTGAAGCCCACGCCAGGAATACGGTGGTCTTCGGAAACAGCCAGATTGATCGCTCTCCGTGCGGTACCGGGACCTGTGCCAAAATGGCGTATCTGTATGCAAAAGGACAGCTTGGCTTAAATGAGGTTTTTGTCCATGAAGGTATCATCGGAAACTGCTTCAAAGGCCGACTGCTGAAAGCCGTCAATCTCGACCAGATTCAGGCTGTAATTCCAGAAATAACTGCCAGCGCATTTGTGACAGGTGTCCACGAGTTTCGTATTCACCCGGAAGATTCGTTGAAGCACGGATTCCAACTGTAACGCCAATTCACAGATCGGGGGACAGGATACCTATCTTTTTTCATGAATGGAGCAGATCGGGGGACAGGTTGAAAGTGACTGACAGCATTCCTAGCTAGAACACCTTATCGACAGTTCTCGCTCCTCCTCGTTGAAAGCCCCTTGATTTCAGTTTAGTCCTTTTCCCATGGCGAATTCCGGTCTCCCACAATATTTTTTTTCTTTAGATATTCCGAAAAATGGGTGTTACTACCGGCACTCCAATAGTGCTTACTATTTTACCAATTATATCTGTAGTTTTTTCCCACAAATCGCTAAATTGCTTGGTAGTGGGAACAGAACAGCAATGCAGGAATATTGATGTGATTAGATAGCAGGATCAGCAACAGGATGGGATATAGCGGGACTAACAGGACAATAGGTTGAATTGCAGTCCACCGCGGTGGCTAAGCATCTAAAAATATGGGATAATGTCTATCATTATTTGTCTCCCGTTGGGAGACTATTAGCAGATACACAGCCGTCATATAGATATCCTGAATAAACAATTAAGCGGAGGATATTATGACAATGTTAATAGCAATGGGGCTTAGCTGCCTTCTAGCAGCGTTCCTATATTGCTGGATGCAAGCATATACATCGATTTAGATGTGGAGGCAGTCATGCTGCCTTTTTTTGAAAAGAATATGGCGCACCTGTCTCTGAGTGACGTTAAGTGTCTCTATCAGCTTGGATGTAGACCAAATAATTGAGATTACAAGGGTACAAATGAAATTTATGAAAACAGTACCCTTGTATTTTTAAAAAATATGAATAGACAGGAATTGCACCTGTCTATTGAAATATAGTTTTAAACTATAACCCTTCACAACAAATCACTCGCCTGGTTCTGCAATATGCTTCCCGATCTATAATAATCATCAACAGACCTGCTGGTCTTATGATTGGTGAGTTGCATTATCTCCCACACTGGTATTCCCTTGGATGCAGCGCTGGTCACAAACCCACTCCTCAAGCTGTGTGCAGAGAATTTGTCCAAATCTAAACCTGCTAGTTGGGCTCTTTCCTTGAAAATGTAATTGACCGCTTTTGCGTTCAATCCGTCTAATACATGGCCATAGCGACCGACAGAACGGAACAATGGACCTGATTTGATTTTACTCATTTCAAGCCATCGCTTTAACGCAGAAAATGCTTTTCCTTTGATAGGAAATTCTTTCGCAACGCCTTCGTATTGAACTTTACTGAGATACATTTTGATGGTGTATCCATTCGGCACAACTTTAAGCTGATTGTACTCCATACGAACAAGCTCATTTCTGCGCCTCCCGCCCGATGAAAACCCAGTTAAGATTAACGCCTTATCCCTGACATCTTTCAAACAATCATCAGAACAGGACTCAACCAATTTCTCTATAATGTCAGCAGTAGCAGCATCTTTCTTATCTGTGGTGACACCCTGATTCACCAATGCACGATGCGCTTTCTGAATTACGGTCATCACCATCTTATCCCGACATGGATTTGGTTTTATACCTTTCATGGCATGATAAGCAGATAGGGAATAAAGCCTACGTTTGATTGTTGAAAGTTTATGTGGCCCCTTTTTCTTAACACCCATTGCCACCAACTTCTCATCAATGGCTGGTTTCATTCCACCCAGATTATCAGTGATGAACTGAATGACTAATTCCACGGGAACAGGCCAGACTTCCGTGACTCCATATGCTACATTGGCCCACTGCCAAAACTTCTCAACATCTCTTCGATGTGCTTTCAAAGTATTTGGCGCTGTTCCCTGTTCAAATATGGTAGCCAGGAACTCTTTTGTTTCCTGTGGCAACTGCAATTCATGATTCTGATTAAACTTCTGAAGTTCATTCATCTTTTCCTCCAATAGATGCTTACCGTCGATATTATACCCATAACGGCGGCTAGCTGTGATTGAAAATATTGCTGATAGTTCAGCACACGAAGTAAAGTCTTCGATGTAGGAGAATATCTCTAGGTAAACAGCTGAAATTTACTTCTTACAAAAGAGGAAGGAATGGGATAATTTGAAGTGATTTATTGGGAAATTGGCTTGATATTTAATTGGAACCGTTTGGATAGCTAAATATAGATATTCTAATACAGGCAGTTAATCAATAATCCAAATTGGAGGAATCAATGGAAACAACGATTGTTACAAGTAAGCAGGTAAGGCAACGTCTTGGCACTTTGCTGTTAGATCTGAAATACAAACCGGAAGATATAATTCTGGTGGAGAAGGTTGGTTCAGATGATTTCGTCTGTGTACTCTGCAACCCTCAGTTCCTTAGGGATTAAGGTGTTGAGATCCCGGCCAAAGGAAAAGAAACTAAACCTGATTCGAAGAAAAAGAAGTAACCGTATTGGCGGGGCCCAGCTCCGCTAATCTTTTTATTGGAGATAGAAATGAAACTGATTACAGAAGAGTTCGAATTGCTTTTCAAAGACTATCCACTATACTCACAGGAACATGAAAAAGATCCGATTGTGATCGCAAAGCTGTTTGATCCTTGTTCTGCGGCTACATGGTATCTCACTGAATATGATCCCGCTGAGAAAATTGCATTTTCATACGTTACTGGTCTTGTCCAAAAAATACTTCTGGTAGTTACTTTTAATCCTGGTTTTGGCCCTCTCAGTCAAATCCCCAGCAACCGTATCATCAAAACCAAGTTTTCAGCATTTATATTTGAAGTGGAGAATTTCCTCGTCTTTAAAAATTTTGTGGCTAATCCTCCTTTTTGGTGAATAAAATGATTGAAATAAGAATCTATATCGAAGGCTTTGCTTTTACTCGCCGAATTGTGGAGCACACGACTTTCAATCAGTGTTTAAATCTACCGGCTTCATCCGGTCGTCGTTCAATTCATAAATGAGTTTTGCATTCCGATTCTGCCGAAATCGGAATTTCCTTTCAATAATAAATTTATTTCAACATTTCGACAAAAGGCGGTATATTCTATTTGCTTATTAAATTGTTTAATATCAGTATATAAGTCGCATCCTTCTTCTGAAAAGACAATAAAAAACATTTCTTTTTAAAATTTTCGTCGTTGTAGCATAGATTGAAATTACGTGACAATTAAGTTCTTCAAAGATTTAAGTAAGACATCTCTATTCTACTACCGAGACCGGTTCTCCCGAGCTTGACTGAGTGCCATCTCCCAATTGACCTGACGTGCCTCCACCCCAACATTTGATAGTCGTATCATTTAATAACACGCAGACATGTCTATTACCAACAGATATTTGAGAGGCAGTTGTTATACCAACAACAGCTTCAGCAGTTTCAATTGGTAATCTGCTAGTGTCTCTATTACCTACTTGACCATACTGATTTCGTCCCCAGCATTTAGCTGTATCGTCGCTTAATAAAACACAGGTATTTTGACTACCAGCAGAAATTTGTATTGCATCAGAAACATCAACTACTGAAACTGGAGATTCTTTTTCTCTGTCATCCTCATCATAGACAATACCTAATTGATTATCAAAATTATCTCCCCAGCATTTAACTGTTTTGTCATTTAATAAAGCGCAAGAGTGATTCATACCAATGGAGATTTGTGTGGCAGTGGAAATGCCCAACACAGAAACAGGCACATCTGAATCATTTCCATATTCATCACCATTACCCAGTTGACCGGATATATTATATCCCCAGCATTTAATTGTGCTATCACTCAAAAGTGCACAACTGTGGTCGCCACCAACAGAAATTTGAATTGCAGTGGAAATATTGCTTACTAAGACAGGTGTTGTAGAATCCACGTCACTGCCGTTACCTAACGCATTTCTATCATTAGATCCCCAACATTTTACTGTGTTATCGCTCAAAAGTGCACACGTATGGTAACCTCCTGCAGAAACTTGAGTTGCATTCGAGATGCCGCTAACTAAAACAGGAGTCGCCGAGTTTAACATACTACCATCACCAAGTCGTCCTTCATCGTTTTCTCCCCAACATTTTACTGTGTTATCGTTCAAAAGTGCACAAGTATGATAAACTCCTGCAGAAACTTGAGTTGCATTTGATATGTTACTAACCAAAACCGGGGTATTTGAAGAATCTTCACTACCATCACCTAGTTCTCCCCACTCTCCAAAACCCCAACATTTTACTGTATTATCATTTAATACAGCACACGTGTGTTGACGGCCAGAGGAAACTGAAATGAAATTCTTACCACTAGCAGAGGTCGAAGCCAGAGTAATACTATCACTTACATAGGCAGAAACATTACTCGCATCGTCTTTAAACCAGACATAGACTGTTTTTATTCCTTCTCCGCTGCTTAAGGTAAAAGAAACGTTGGTGGAATAGCTGGTCGAAGGGGTAACAGAAGTCCAACCCGAATCAGTGGCTGAAGGATCGGGTAGGTCAGAGGCCTTTCGGCCTCTTTCCCCCCTAAGAACCGTACTTGACAGTTTCCCGTCATACGGCTCAAGCGTTTAGTAAAGGGCGAACTTGTGGGACGCCCCGGCTGCTATACCTCAGGCGGCTTTGCATGCTCGATATTCTCTCGCAGATAACGCCGAGAGTAACCGAGTTTCCTTGCGATTCCGACGCATCCAGAAGTAGCCTGCGTATTTGGCCTCGTAAGGGTTTGCGTCCGCCTTGATTTTGATATAACGTTTAATACCGAGCGAGCATAAGCGAATCACTTGGTAA
>Ga0075122_10000706_pt1 | contig 25375 bp, 20 predicted proteins | sample AntAceMetag02UKB_FD_69790 | JGI IMG/M metagenome (GOLD analysis project Ga0075122, IMG submission 69790) | Saline lake microbial communities from Ace Lake, Antarctica - Antarctic Ace Lake Metagenome 02UKB | ecosystem: Environmental > Aquatic > Non-marine Saline and Alkaline > Saline | place...
TGATGATGGTATTGCTTATAATATCCAGCGTTGTGCCTATGAACAGGAGAGCGGAGTTGTAAACAAAAAGAAACGGAATGATATAACCGCTCATTCCCATCTTGAAAGCGACGAAACCTGTTTTGTTCGGATCAGAAGCAGCGATTTTTTCCGCAGTAGCATATGCTGCCAGAGCCACAGGTGGTGTAATAGGACCAATACAGCAAAAGATAAAAACAAACATGTGGGCAGGTAGTGGCGCCAGCCCGATCTCCAGCAATGAAGGTACAATTAGAGAAGCTAAAATAACGTACGATGCTGAGGGTGGCATCAGATGACCATATTTCCCAAGTGTCTCCAGAAGATTTGGAATACGGTCCTTGGGCAAAGCTGGGATCCCGTTTTTAATGGCGTTGATATAGACACTCAACATCAAAGCGAAGTAAAACAAAAAGGCTGGGAGGCTGACTGCAAGGGCCACCTGGATATAGGGTATCTCCAGATATTCAGCCATGATAAAGGCAGCTGCAAGCCGCCGTCGAGTGATCCGAACCGCCTCAAAGATAAAAAGTCTGCCGGCAAAAGAAAGCCCGGCGGACAAAAAGGGCATGGTGGGAAGACATTGAGTAAATTTACCCATCCCGATCAGATTAAAGAGCTGAAGGTTGATCCGTCAACACTTCCAAAGGCGCAATGCAAAGACATCGGTTACGAGACCCGACAGGTTGTTGATATCGATGTTTCCAGAGTCGTGACCGAGTATCGGGCACAGATTCTCGAAGATAAAAACCAAAAACAGTATGTAGCCGAATTCCCAAAAGGAATGAATAATCCTGAAGCAAACTTTGGAGCATTAGATCCGAATAAGAATGAACAGCTGATTCTGAGTTTCAGGACAAAACCTCAAGTGAGTGAGTTAATCAGATCTTCTGAAATCGCTAACACCGCACTCTAGTTTCTGACTAAGTTTTTTACCCTTTAAAATCTGCTTAGTATTCATCAGAGTGACTATCTAAAAAAAAGAGTTGACATTCCAAAGTCAAGTAGTATACTGCATGCAACTCGTAGCGTGTCAACTGATTGAGCTATATGAGATTGAGTAAGAGGAGTGTCACGGATTCAAACGCGGTGACCCGACCGGGTCAATATGGCAACTCGGTCAAAGCACATGCCGTTTATATGTCACAGTACCAGTTGATCCCCTATGCACGGCTGGAAGAGATGTTTGCAGATCAATTCTCTATTCCACTGAGCTGTGGGACTGTTTTCAACTTCAACGAAAATGCTTATAAACGCCTGGAGTTGTTCGAGTCACTGGTTAAAGAGAAGCTGATCCATTCACCTTTGACTCACACCGATGAAAGCAGTGGGCCAAAGAGATGCAAACACTGCTAAATGACATGAATCTGGCTGTAAATAGCACCAGCGGCCAATTGGACGCCAAAAAAACTGCAATCTATACGAAAAAGTACCGTGCCATACTGGATAAAACACAAATTGAGTTTAAGACCGCGGGGCACTGTCAATCAGAATGCGGAGGTAGAGATGGTTCTTGTTTCTGTCTAAGAAATCCCTTTCTGGAGGTAATTACGAGACTGATTACGAACAAAAATGGCAAAGCCTCTAAAACCTGACCTGTCCCTGAGGATCCGGGGTTTATAGGACGATAAAAAAGATCTTTACAAACATTGCTAGTAGAAAAACAACAAACACTAGTCAAAAGTGGAGGGGTATGTTTTTTCAGCAACTGATCAATGGTTTAACATTAGGCGCAACTTATTCATTAGTCGCGATTGGGTATACTCTAATTTTCGGGGTATTGGGGCTTCTGCATTTTGCCCACGGAGAAGTTCTGATGGCGGGGGCTTTTATGGGACTTTATATTATTCTCTGGAGCGGACTGCCGTTATATATCGCATTTCCTCTGGCGGTGGTTGCCACTGCACTACTCGGTATATTAATTGACATCTTGGCAATTCGGCCTCTGCGGAAAGATTACCATCTGGCTCCATTGTTGAGCACAATCGGGGTTACTATCGTCATTCAAAATCTTGCGGTAAAGCTATTTGGCGGGTATGGAACTCGTTTTCCCGATGTCATAGAAACGATCTATTACAAGGTTGGTTCATTTACAATTTCCTCAATAAATATCATATCGTTGAGTGTATCCATCTCCATGATGATTTTTCTTTACTATTTTATCAGCAGATCTAAAACTGGAAAGGCCATGAGGGCTGTAGCGGAAAGCCATGTGATGGCTGGTTACCTCGGTGTTAATGTTGACCGGATTGTCCTTATTACTTTCGGGATCGCGTCTGGTCTGGCAGGTGCGGCAGGGATGATGATCGGACTCACCTTTCATACTATTACACCATTTATCGGACTTACTTTTGCCTTGAAAGGTTTAGTCGTTATGCTGCTTGGTGGATTGGGCAATGTAGTCGGAGCCATGATCGGAGGGCTGATATTGGGACTGGCCGAGGTGCTGGCGATTATGGTTTTGCCCACTGAGATAAATTTACAGGACATTTTCGCATTCGGTATTATGATTATTATTCTCATTTTTAAACCCACTGGACTGTTTGGATCAAAAATAACTACCAACTAAAGGGAGACATTGGAATATATAATTTCCGTTTTGACCATCGCCGGGATACATAGCATCATGGCACTGAGCTTTTACGTTCCATTTATGACGGGTCAAATATCTCTGGGACAAGCCGGATTTATGTCGATAGGAGCGTACACTTCTGCAATTTGTTCAGTTAAATTCGGGCTCCCTTATTTTCCTGCAGTAATTATGGGCGGTATTTCTGCCGCTGTTTTTGGATTCTTGCTGGGCCTTCCGGCATTAAGGATTAAAGGCGTCTATTTATTGTTGCTGACCCTGGGATTCGGAGAGATTGTCAGAGTCACCGCCATTAATATTGATTATATTGGCGGAGCAGGCGGGTTTGTCGGAATTCCCTACCAAGAAAATTCACTGTACTATGTTTTTGGCGTTATTGTTATTTTAGTTATCTTCTTCAGACGTCTGAAAAAGTCACGTATAGGTCGGGCTTTTGAAGCTGTAGGGTGCGATGAAAACAGCGCTGAGGTTATTGGAATCAACATTACCGCCGTAAAACTAACCGCATTCACCTCCGGAGCATTCCTGGCCGGAATCGGTGGCGGTATTTTCGCCCATTTTGGAGAGTATATCGAGCCGTTGATGTTTGATGTAATGCACGGTGTCGAATTTATCGTGTTTGCCGTTTTTGGTGGCATCCAGCTATTTTGGGGACCCATTTTCGGTGCATTCGTTCTGACCATAGTGCCGGAATCCTTGAGATTCATCCAGGAATGGAGAATGGAATTATTTGGCACTTTATTAGTAGTGATGATGATCGTCCGTCCCCAGGGGGTAATTGGCACGGATACGGTCGGATTTTTCAAAATGATTTTTAAGTCTGCACTGGGCAGAAAAAAAGAGGTCGGGGAAGAATGATTTTATCAATTAGGAATAACACTAAGTTTTTTGATGGTTTTCAAGCACTCTCAAAGATCAATATTGATGTTAAAAAGGGCACTATCCACGCCATTATTGGACCCAACGGGGCTGGTAAGACAACATTATTCAATCTTATCAGCGGGGTTTTTGCTCTAACTGAAGGTGAAATATTTTATAAAGGAAAGCGAATCGATAGTTCGAAAACCCATATTAGAGCTAAGATCGGCATAGCCAGAACTTTTCAAATCGTCAAGTTATTCGGAGCCATGACTGTTCTAGATACGGTCAAACTTGGCAGACATTGCAGAACGAAGGCCGGTCTCCTCAAAACACTGTTAAAACCCTCTTTCAAGGAGTCGAAAGAGGAGCGAGATACGGAGGCTGCTGTTCTGAAATGGTTAGAATTTGTGGGTTTGGAAAAAAAAGCGCATCAGGTTGCAGTCAATTTACCACATGCGGAACAGAAGTTGGTGGAGATTGCCAGAGCCCTGGCCCAGGAACCGGAATTGATTTTACTCGATGAACCGGCCGGCGGAATGAATCCGCATGAAACCAAAGAGTTGAATAAGTTGATTGTACGTATTAACGAGATTGGCAAGACAGTTTTGCTGATAGAGCACAATATGGACCTGATCATGGAAATATCTCATATGATATCTGTTTTGAATTTCGGTAGTAAAATAGCAGAAGGAAAACCGGCGGAGATTCAGAAAGATACAAATGTGATAGAGGCGTACTTGGGCAGGAGTAAAATATGACTCTGTTGTCTATCACGAACCTTTCATCCGGATATGGAAGGGCAATGGCCATTTACGAAATAGATATTGTTGTTCATGAAAAGGAAATTGTCACCCTGATTGGTGCAAATGGAGCTGGTAAAAGTACTCTATTGAGGACTATTTCAGGAGATTTAAAACCGGCACAGGGGAATATCACTTTTAATAAAAAAGAAATCGGAGGGAAAAAACCTTTCCAAATTGCCAGACTTGGGATTACTCACGTTCCGGAGGGAAGAGGTATCCTCTCCCGCATGTCAGTTTTGGAAAACCTGGAGATGGGTGCTTATCTCCAGACCGACAAAAATAACATCTCTACCGACATGGATTATGTTTTTGAAAAATTCCCTGTTTTAAAGGATCGTACGGCTCAACTTGCAGGTAACCTTTCCGGTGGAGAACAGCAGATGCTGGCAATTGGAAGGGCTTTGATGTCGCGTCCGACTCTTCTTCTTTTGGATGAACCGTCGTTAGGATTGGCTCCAATAATTGTTGAGATGATTATCGAAACAATTCAGCAATTATGTGTTGAGGATGGATACACTATTCTACTGGTAGAGCAAAACGCCAATCAGGCACTTGCCGTCTCTGATCGGGGTTATGTGATTGAGACCGGGAAAATTGTTCTTGAAGGTGAAAGTGGTATGTTACGGGATAATAAAGATGTACAAAGGGCCTATTTGGGAAAGGGATAAGCAACTGTTTCGGATTTTAAACCGTGAAGCACCCTTTCACTGTGGCACGGTTTTCCCCGCAATGAGAATCAGACAAAAGGAGGTTTATGGTAAAATAAACAGGTTTTAATACGAGCGGATCTTCGTTTGGGAAACTTTTTTTGATTTTTCATTGCAATAAACACTGGGAGGAGGTTGTAAATCATGAAAAAAGCAAATATTCTAACGGTCGTCTGTGGATTGATTTTTGGTTTACTGATTACGTTCTCAGCTCAAGCTGCAAAACTGAGTGGGGACCATGTCTTAATCGGTGGCATATATTCTGTTTCCGGCGTTTGCGCCGAATGGGGAACAGCAGCGAAAATTGGCTCTGAAATAGCTATTGAAGAGATCAATGCCGCAGGTGGAATTGGAGGAGTTCCTATAAAGGTTGTCTGGTACGATGTCGGATGTAAAGCATCTCCTGCCATTCCAATTATCAGCAAACTGGTGAGGCAAGATGAGGTTCTGTTTATCAATGGCCCCTGCCAGAGTTCTGTCGTTGAAGTGATTTACCCGAAATTAAATCGCTTGAAAACAGTTGCCAGTTCTTTCTGTTCTGCCAAACCTGGTATTGCCTCCAGCAGTTCGTACGGTTTCAGAAACACGTTGACCAGTGACAAACAGCTTGAACCGGCGATCATAAAATGGAAAAAAAGATATAATATCAAAACAGCGGTTGTTCTCTACAACTCGGAAGATGCCGTTTCTACTGTCGAAGGGAAGAAGTTAATGCCGGTACTTTTTAAGAAACATGGCATCAAATTGTTGAAAATGTTCTCTTTTCAAACAAATACGTTTGATTTCAAACCATTCATGACAAAAATCAAAGAGCTTAACCCGGACGGGATCGGAATGGGAAGCTGCTATGAACATGGGGCTAGAATTGCTACTGAAGCAAGACAACAGGGAATTAAAGCGTCCTTCATTGGTGGAGCGTGCAACAGTACGCCGGGATTAATTGAAATTGGCGGAAAAGACGTCGAAGGTTATTACGGATCAACGGCTGCCTGGATCGGAGGGAACCCAGATCCAAGAATGGCCCGATTTCTGGCCAAATTTGTGAAACGATCACCTGGTGGAAAACTCCCACCCTATAGCGGACCCAGATCTTACGATAACATCTATATCATCAAGAAGATCATGGAAGAAGAAGGTGTCACCAACAGACCGGGAGACCTTCAAGCTGATAGGGACAAAATTCGCACAGGCTGGAAGAATTTGAAAAATTATGACGGAATCTCCGGTCAAACCACCATGGATAAAAACGGTGATGGTATCGGTGGTGTCATAACCCTGGTAGTCAAAGATGGGGAATTTTTAGCCGAATAGCGTAGCCCAAGTAACTATGTACCACAATCTCGACTTTTTACTACAGTCAGTCTTTGGGAGAGAACGGCCAAGACGGCCCTCTCTTCCTTTTAAAAAAGGAGGGGAGCATGCATCAAAATAGTACTGTTAGCAGCAAATCTCTCAACAGGATGGCCACTCAAGGCTTTTTTGACATTAGAGTTCCTGCTCAAATAAACATGGCCAGGTTGACTGTTGATTTTTGGGCTGAGAACGGCAGGGGGCAAGACGTTGCAATTTATTATGAAGATCAGAAAATTACATATCAACAGTTGAAGGAACAAACCGACAGTTTTGCCTATGCTCTGCACAAAATGGGAATATCAAAGGGGGATCGAATTATTATCCGGTGTCCAAATCGGCCTGAATATCAAATTGGGTTTTTGGGTGGTCTCAAGATTGGAGCGGTCCCTATTCCTACTAATGAAATGCTGAGAGAGAACGAATTGGAGTACATTATAAAAAACAGTGGTGCAGTAGCGGCCATAGCTACGGTTGGCAATATAGCAACCATAGAAAATATCGCCTCTCGGTGCAAAACGTTAAAACATATCATTGTTATAGAAGATAGCACAGAAGGAAAACACTCATTTGCCGAACTCTTAAAAGAAGATGGGACGAAATTACCATTTATAGAGACATTAAAGGATGATCCCGCTTTTTTCTTATATACTTCAGGTACGACTGGATCTCCGAAGGGCGTAGTTCATGGTCATCGTTTTATTATCGGTGCCGGTGATCCGATCGGTAAATTTACCATGGGACTGGAGAAAGGCGATATCTGTGGAGGCCCCACGGCTCTGACTTGGATGTATGCATTGGGGCATAATTTTTTATTCTCCCTACGTTGGGGCGTATCAACTGCGATGTACGCGGACGATCGGTTCGACCCTGTCAAAGCGTTCCAGTTTATTGAGACGTATAAGCTGACTCTTTTCACAGGCACGCCGACGATATACAAAAGAATGCTGACAATAAAAGGTGCTGAAAACACATATGATATAAGTTCTCTAAAAACATGTTTAAGCTCTGGAGAACCTTTATTAGCTGAAACTTGGCGTGAGTGGGAATCTCGTTTTGGCTTAAAAATACTGGATTGCCTCGGACAAACCGAAGCGCATGAGGTTTGCACCGCTCAGAACCATCAGAAAGTAAAGATCGGATCGTTTGGAACGCCTTTACCGGGTATTGAAATGGCTATTGTTGATAAAAAAGGAGAAAAACTTCCGATTAATGAACTTGGGCATCTGGTCATTAATAAAGAGCATCCCGGGCTTTTCCTGGAATACTTCCAGATGCCGGATCGAATGAAAGAGGTTTTTATCCCTAATGGATGGTACGATACAAAGGATCTTGCTTATATGGATGAGGATGGGTACTTTTGGTACGGCTCAAGGTCTGATGATATTATGACATGTAGTGGGTATCGAATTTCACCTTTTGAAGTCCAAACAGCCCTGCAGGAGCACCCTGCTGTTTTGGAATCCGGTGTTACACAAGTTCTTGACTCGCAAGAGAAAGATATCGTCAAAGCATGGGTGGTTCTTCACGCTGGTTATAACCCATCCCAGGAATTGGCAAAAGAGCTTCAGGATTTTGTTAAAAAAACGATTGCGCCATACAAGTATCCAAGAGAAATTGAATTCATAAGTGAACTACCCAAGACTTCCAACGGAAAAATCCTGCACAGGAAGTTAAGAGAAATGGGCTGAAAATAGGATAGTGGTTTTTACCTAAAAAGGGTATTTAATCAGAATATTTTACCGCCAAAAAAAACAGGAGAGCAGAAAAAAATGATAACGGAAAAGATAAGGGCGATAATAAAGACTGTACGTCAGGAAGGACGAGAGCAGCTAGACGAATTCGAGTCTAAACAGATCCTGACCCATGCAGGGTTGGACGCAACTCGAGAAGAGATTGCCACAAGTGAAGACGAGGCGGTAGCGATTGCAGGTCGGCTGGGATTCCCCGTTGTGCTTAAAATTGTTTCCCCAGATATTCTGCATAAAACTGAAGCCGGAGGGGTAAAGGTTGAGCTGACAGATGCGCAGACTGTCCGCAAGGCGTATCAGGCTATTATGGACTCTGTCAAAGCGATCCATCCTGACGCCAAGATCCAGGGTATCCTTGTGCAGGAGATGGTACAGGGTGGAGTGGAGACAATCATAGGCGTCTCAAATAGACCGCCTTTCGGTCCTGTGGTCGCTTTTGGATTGGGAGGCGTTTTTGTCGAGATTATGAAAGATGTCACATTTCGTTTTGCGCCAGTTGATCATTCAGGTGCCCTTAAGATGCTTGAGGAGATAAAAGGCGTTAAAATACTCGAAGGATTCAGGGGGCAGGAGGCGTGTAATAAAGATGTACTAGCACAAGTGATAGCTAAGGTTTCGGAATTAGCTGTGGCTTTTAATGAAGAGATAGAAGAGTTGGATATCAATCCTCTTTTGATCAAAGGGGACCGTGCTATCGCATTAGATGCCGTGATTTCGCTTAAAAAGGAACCTGAAATCAGTGAAGTTCTGAGCAGAAAAGAGAAACCAGCCAATGATATCCGGGCGGTACTTCAACCCCGTTCTGTCGCTGTAATTGGGGCTTCCACCGATCCTCAGAAAACCGGTCATGTCTTGCTTAAAAATATTATTGTCAATGGTTTTCCGGGTGATATTTACCCCATTAATCCAAATGCGGATGAAATATTAGGCCTTAAGGCGTACCCCAATGTTCTGGAAGTGCCCGGTCACATCGACTTGGTTTTCTTTTTGCTACCGGGGAAATTCATTCCCACTCTTTTTAAAGATTGCAAAGAAAAAGGAGTTAAGGCCGCTGTTATTATTGCAGCCGGATTTGCAGAAATCGGCTCAGAAGGGATAAAAGCCCAAAACGAACTGAAAGATCTGATTGATACATCTGGTGTTCGTTGTCTGGGGCCTAATTCAATCGGTTTTATCAACACGGATGCAAAATTGATGGGCAGTTTTATCCTCTTCGAAAACTGGGAAGATGGGCCTATCGCCTTGGCGGGTCAATCAGGAATATTTGCGGGAGCAATCGCCGATCAAATTATGAAACGGTCTGTTCAACGATTGGGAATCGGAAAAAGCATCATCTTTGGCAATAAAATAGACCTTGATGAAAGCGATTTTTTAGAGTGGGCATGGCAGGATTCAAAAACTAAAATAATTGCTATTTACTTGGAGGGGATGAACAATCCGCGACGATTTTTTTCTTTAGCGGATCAGGTCAAGAAAGATAAACCGATCATAGTCTTAAAGCCTGGACGAACCAAAATGGGAGCTAAGGCTTCCACTTCCCATACAGGTTCTCTAGCTCTGGACGATACTTTGGTAGATCAGGGTTTCAAGCAGTATGGCATTACCCGTGCGGACAATTTGGAGGAATTCATGGAATTTATGAAGGCCTTTTCCTTTCAACCGATGCCAAAAGGCAAACGTGTCGGGATGGTAACTTTCAGTGGTGCAAATGGTGTGATGGCCAGTGACGAGCTTTCAAAATATGGATTTGAACTGGCGGAATTCACCCCCAAAACAGCAGAGCGTGCCAAGAAAATTCTACCTGAATGGCAACCCGTAACGAATCCATTGGACCTTTGGGCTGCACTGGGTTCTGGAAATCGTTTAACTCATGAAGAGGGGTTATATTCGGTGTTGGAGGATGAAAATGTAGATGCTGTGCTCGTTATCCTTCTGGCTCTTGCAAACGCCGACTTTGACGGCATACGAGATGTGTTTGCCAAAGCCAGGGAACTGAAGCCCGACAAACCGATCTATGTGGTTGCTTTGGGAGGCGAGGTCAAGGACCGCTGGATGAAAGAGATGGAAGGTTTGAAAATCCCGATTTTCGAAAACAGCCATATCGCAATTAAATCCTTGACTGCCGCCTACAAATACGAACAAAACAGAAAGATTGTTCAACCTGATCCTATTCTCAGCAATCAATAGAAGATATCCCGGCCATTTGTCTAAATGGCTGGATATAACTGACTGTTCACCTGGTATTTCGCAATCAAATAGAATTTTTTTTAACTGTTCAGTTGAATTCGTTTAGATCCGCCACACCTCTGGTACTACTTTAGTTCTTGCTCACCGGTTCGTAATTCAGTGCTGTCGCCTAACTTCCCTCAAGTATCCCCAGAGGCGTGGATTCAGAACAAGTGCTTGGAATTGTGGTGAAGTGTCTTAGCCCGTTCCGGCCGCAAATCGGCTAATAACATCAGAACCGGTAGATATTTTTCTCTATACCAAGTATTTTAGAGTGATCGTATTCGAGATTAAAGGCCGGAAATGCAGTGATGCAAAGATACCCGTTTAAAAGTGTGGTCTCAGGTAGACGTTACTTTCGTTCAAAGCTGTCGCTTAACTTCTCTCAAACAACACCAAAGCCGCGACTCTTGATTGATTCCAAAACTTGAGTTATCGCTCCACCCATCGATTATGTCTTATTTACCCTGGAAATTTGAACTCTGATTGAGATAATAATTCTCATCTAAAAATATTACCCGTTAAGGGGCTATATGTACCGCAGTTTATTGCGAACTTTGAACAGATCATGTTCTTCCAGGAGATGACGGAACTTCAAGATAGTGGTTTCATCGGGAACCGGATCATGGATCAGATCTAGATTTAGAAACTTCTGAAAGGAAGCACGATCATAGATCTTTTCTTCCATGGCAAGGTCTGAAAGACTATACCATTGCTGGAGACAGATGATTTTGAGCATTCTTTTTCGGCCCATGCGTTGATCCATATAATGGGGCTTAACAAGATCACAGAACCGGGACCAGGGGATAGCACTATCCATCGCTTTGAAAAAGCGATCCCGTTTCAATTGCTTTTTCGCCTGGCCCGTGGAAAGAAAGCTTAGCTGAGTCATCATAGTCTCCTGTAATATATTAATAATGTATATCAATATATTACACACTATTCATCTATTTTTTAAGAACTTATTTCAATAATTGTAGCCTTTCCCTTCTGAGTTTTTCAGAGGGTCCTTAAGTGGTTCATTTTGATTCTAACAATTTATTGCTTCATAATATCTCATGTTTTGGAAATGGTTGAAGTTTGTTTAATTGCAATAAAACAATTTTCTATCATCGTCCCACAGGCGCAAACCTCAGCGGTGTGTTCTGTGAGGATATTTAAGTTGGACTTTGCTTTGATTTATTGATTAAAATTTGCAATATTACCATTGAAACTGTTGATAGAATAATTCCTGGAACTACAACCATTTTTATTGACTCACCTGTAAACAAAAATAAAAGAAGCGCAACGCAAGCCGGGTTTAAGTAGATATATGCCATAACCCTGACAGGGCCTAAGGATACCATTGTTTTTTGATAGAGATATGATGTGATTAAAGTTGTAACAACGGCAAGATAGCTTATGTATATTATTGCTTCACCATGAAGTAGATTCCATTGTAGTGGGATTTTTAAAATCACCAGTGCAATCGCCATCCAAAATGAACCGCCCAACAGTGTGCAGAATACAAGAATTATCATATCATCATTTTTATATAATACTTTCATGGATATTGAATATGCACTCATTGAGAACACACCCACTAAAAAAATTAAATCACCTTTATTTAGAGTAAATGAAAGAAGTAGATCGATATCTCCACTAAAAATAACCCATATCGTCCCGGCAGCCCCAACGAAATAGGTAATCAGTCTATTGATATTAATATATTCTTTAAAAATAAATATACAAAGAGTCGCTGTGATAAATGGTACGAGTGTATATAATGTACCGGTATTAAGAGCTGTTGTCGTTTTTAACGATTCAAATAGACAGATAAAATACCCGGAATAAAACAAACTGATAACCATGCTCCTGAACGCCGAGGTATAAATCTGTTTACCAATTTTTTTTCTTGTCAATACAAATGGTAATAGTGCAAATGCGGCGATAACAAACCTTAACAACGTCAGTGAAATTGGGTTTATTATCCCGGAAACTTTAGATGATGCTATAAAAGAGCCGGCTATAAAAGCTGTTGCTAGAAATACCAATAAGTGTGACTTAATATTTTTCAATTTCCTCTTGGAATATTATTTTTAGTCTAATTTTAGCTTAAGAAAAGGAACAAAAACGCTGCTGTGGTTATCTCCTGAATCGAAGCCACCGACCGATTCGCTAGAGTGGATGCCGCTATCGCATCTGTTAAAATTGTTTTTTGGTTACCCATGCCTTTTCACAAGCTCAGCATACGCGGTCGTGATAGAGACCCATCTTAATACTGTTGTTAGACTTTAGATTGACCGATTGAAAAGAGAATGATCGCAACAACAGCCAAAGCAATGGCTATTTTATGATACACGTTAATTGGCTCTTTCAGCCACAGAACGCCCACAATGACAGTTGTAGTAATAATGGATATCACCGCATAAAGCGCATATTGTGAGACACCATACTTCGAGTATAAAATGTTGAAACCAAAATATGTAAAAAAGAGCCCACCCCCACTGAGCATAACTGCTTTATAATGAAGCTTCGCTAAATTCCCTAAGTCAATTTTGCCCATAAAAGGGGAGAGCAGAATAGCACATAGAAAAGCAACAAATGCTGATGCACCCACAAACAATAAGCCGTTATCAAAATTAGCAGATTTTTTTTGTCCAAGTGCGAACATAGCGTTCCCAATTGCCGCAATCAAAGCAAATAAAATGGGCCAAATTATTTTCATTTATTTTCCTGATATATATTATTCTCAACCCTGCTTCTAAACCGCTTAATTTAGGGTTCTCACTTCTTGTTTCGCGATTCAACGCAATGAGTATATATTCCCGAAATTATGCTGTGGTTTTTGTTAAAGCTGTTCTATTCCTGATCAGACGGCTTCTTACACGATGGACCACATTTGTAACTCTTGTTGCCATACTTGCTTGACAGTGACAAAATTCATATTCGGCCTAACAAGCTGCCTCTATTATTAAATCTGCATCTGCGGCATCATTCTTATTGCTTTTAACGTAAAGTTTTACAAACTGATGGGCAATCAATTTGACCTAGTGGCCGGAGTTCCTAAACGTACGTGCCAAATGATGAATTCCAGAAGAAGATTCCATTCCTATGGTACATGGGCTAAGGTTTGCGATAAACTCCAGCATCTTCTTCGGGGAATAGCAGTGCTTTAAGGACACATTGATTTCTTGTCTTAATGCCATGTAGCTGGAAGCGAGATTTTGATAAATCTATACCCAACAGCTTAGTTGTCTTATCCATGGTGATGCCGCCTTATAATAATGAATAGGTCAATAAACTTCGATTCTGGTCAAATCTAAACCTCGAATCTAGGAGGAACCATATTTTTCCGCTTTTTGTTGGAGCATGGCGGATTCGGGATCCAGTTGAAGTGCATAGTGAAGGTATCCGGTGACCTGATCCGAAATAGCCTTTTTCAAGGACTCAACGAATTCATCGCCTAAAAAACGGCATCTTTGGTCAAGAACCTGATTGATGAGAGCACTGATGATCTCCCATGCCAAGCAGGTAAATGTAAGCAACTCCATTTGGAAACCGATTCGTTTTCTAATTTCGGCAAAACCGACGGCGTTTTGAGTTAAATAAGCGTAAAATAGTAATACGTACCTCATCGCTGCCAAATGAATCGAGGCGTAATGAGTTTCATAAGCACCGGTTTGCTCCTTGAGGAATCCGAAGTTCTGCTTTATCTCTTTGAAATAGACTTCGGTACTCCATCTCAGGGCGTAGGTTTCGAATACTTTGCGGTCTTCGAGCATTGAGTCCGAACATAGCAGGACCACCCATGAATTTTTAGGGGCACATTTCGCTCTGGAGAATATCAGTTTAACTGGAACCCAGTCGTCCTCTTTGTCGGATAGATTATATTCGACAACTGCGAAAAAATAGGAATATCCTTTTTCCGGATAGACGATCATGTTTTTGCGAAGCAGGCGATACAGTCCTTTCAGGGTATATTCCTGGCCTTAGTACCTGTATTTGGCTCTGTTACGCTTCATCATGAAAATGGCCGTTAAATAGTTATCGAGCGCCAACGATATGTTTTTTTGCACCCGAACCATGCGTCACCAATCAGATAGTGGGAGTAAAAACCGTTGGACAATACATTTTTCAACATAGCACCCAACATTTGGTGTTTAGTGTGCGTATGTGCAATTTCGTAGCTTTTCGCTACGGCGTTGCGTTTGTCTTTAAATTCCTTTTTTCGTTCGGTTGCTTTGGTTTTGCCTACAAAAATCTGACTCGATAGAGGTAGAAAGCCTTTGGGCGAGGCGATTCCGAATTGGAGAATTTGCTGTCCCATCACGTGACAACCTTCATTATGGTCGTAGTGTGACGACATAGCTTGAACCTGTTTACCACGTCGCCTTTTGATGCTATCGTCGACGACGAAAGCCGTTGTTTCGTCGTCTGTGTAAACTGTCTGATATAGTCGTTGAGACAAACGAAGCTGTACCAACGACCAATTGATATTCTGTTTGGAAAGGAAGTTGTAAAGTATGTCCTGTCCACCTGGGATGTAAACGTTTAAAAATTTGCCTGCGAAGCAGTAGATATTGTTAACGGCCAGTAATGGCATGATTAGGAGCGCATACACAATTTGCTCCAGTGTACTTTCGCCAGATCGCTTCTTGATTTTCAATGCCTTGAATATGCCTTTAAGCCCTAGTTTATCTTGGGTTGAAGCAACGGTATTGTCAACGAAGTTTCCGTCGGCTTTAAGCGAATCAGTAATCACGGTCGGAATGACAGAATTTCTTTGCATCGGTTTCCTCGGTATTGGTTAAATTTTAGTCCGTAAAGTCAACTAAAGCCTAACACAATTCGAGGAAACCGTGTTAACATATCAATAATATAAGCCGATTTTGGCAAGCATTTTGAAATCAAAAATGCGAGGATTTATATTGCTATAGAATGGGCTAAATGGGGCTGCTGAAATGGACTGGATTTAACTACTATGTATTAATTTGTTATTACATGACTATATTTCATTTGCACCCTCAACCTTTTGTGGAATCAGAAACTGAGCGAAAGCGACAGAATGAAATATAATTGTCAGCAATTTTGCAGGGGCTGACATCTCACACCTGAAAGGCTTTAACACCGTAACTGGTCAGAAAATCAGAATAAAACTCTGGTTTCGTAGAGACTCATTCGATGCTAATCGAAATAATGTATCTCCAGAAGCATGCACCCCTCTTCACTTTTAAAAGGGCCGTGCGGGACATGAGGCGTTCTGCAAGCATATGTTTCAGGCTCAAAGGGCTTCCCATCAACTTTGAGTGCTAGTTAAAAAACTCCAAATGTTCCTTCATCATGATTTTCCTCTTATTTAATAAAAAGTTAGGGCAGCATATGAGAAAAACAGAATTGTCTTGCTTCATCGCGACCGTTACAGATTCATCATAATCCTGAACTCATCCAATCAACTAACTGCAAATCCAGGTTTTTAGTTGCAGCGTTCCATAGAATCTTTTTAAAAAGTAACTTTTATAGTTTTAATAACCGCGCTGCATTTCCACCCAGGATCATTTGCTTAGCCTGATCCGAAATTTCTAGGCCCTGAATGGCCACAATATTTTCCTTAATTGTGGGAACACCCGGCCAGTCAGAGCCATAAATCACTTTATGCGCAACTCGCTCTAGTTTCGGAAAATTAAATAACAGATTTTGCGGAGGTAGACCGGAAATCTCCATATAGACATTTTCGTGCAACTGGGAGAGAGCCAAAGCTTTTTCATACCAGAATGGACGACCGCAATGTGCTTGAAGTAACATTAATTTTGGAAAATCAATTGCCACATCATCAATGTAAATGGGATCTCCGTATTTCAGCCTGGAGCCCTTGAATACGGATGACCCGGTATGAAATAGTACGGGGATGTCTAGCTCCTGTGCTTTTGCATATAACGGATAAATCTTCGCTTCATTTGGATAGAAAAGCTGATATGTCGGGTAAAGCTTTAAGCCCTTGAAACCCATACGAATAACCAGATATTCCAGTTCATCGGCTGGATTATCAGACGCATGAGGATCGATACTGGCAAAAGGAATCAAACGTGGGCTAAATGAACAAAATTCAGCCACATCCTCATTTGAAGCTATCCCGGAAACAACTGGTGCCCGTTCTGCTAATATAACAGCTGCATTAATACCGGCCTCATCCATAAGCTCCACAAAGGCTTCAGGGGTGGAATATGTCTGGAGCATCCAATCTAGGCGATCACCCCATGCTTTATGCAACAAATCCCTGTGGCTCTGTGTTCTCGTATCGTAATATGCGGTATGGACGTGAAAATCAATAATCATATTCGTTTGTCGGTATTCGCATAAAATCAAATATTAAAGTGTCCAAAATTTTCAAAATAGATTAAGTACCACGGTTTACGAGCTAGCACTGATACCCCTTTAAGCTGTTAGAAAAGAAGTCCATTTCCGAATAGTGGCAAGGAGAAGCGACATTGTTAATAATGATAAAGTCTTTTTTAACTTTTTTGGCTCTAAATTGATATTTTACTTTGTGGTATTATTGGTGAGGTAAACTCTGTTGTTCGGGGCCAATGCTCTTTTTGAAGTAACGGCATTGCCAAGCAACTCCGTTTTTTCAAAACATGTTTCAATCAGAAAATTATGTTGTTTATTCATTAAATACTGCTTGATGACATCTCAAGTCAAACTAATTTTTTAATTCATCTATTGTTGTAAACAAAACGTTGAAAATATTAATTACGGAACGTGGAACATTGGATGTTTGACTGTCTATAGTCTACAAGTTATTTTAAAATACAATCATGTAACCGTTGGTAATCATAATTCTATCAGATGGCACCTAAGCACCAAGAACCTGAGCATTGTGGTTCCAGTCATATTCGAAGGATTCTGTATAAGCTCATTAGTTTTGTTGACTGTGTTTTTCAACTTATTTTACACGGATACAACTAATCAAATGAACTAATACTGTATAAGATCATTCCTCAAAGGCAATCCTTTCTCGTGACCTAGCTCGATCTGTGCTCCTTGCACGCTACATGCGGCATGCAACCTAAACATGTCAATGATATCTGTATTCAATAACAGGTCTTTTATGAAATACAATCAACCAATCAGAACAATATGGTTTTAAGCCCATCGTTTGAAAAGGTCATGTTCAATATGAAAATAGTCCAGCATTTTGCCAACTGTTTGATTGACAATATCCTCTATCGTTTGTGGTCGGTTATAAAAAGCTGGGAACGGTGGAAGAATTTGTGCTCCGAGGTCGGCTGCCTGGAGCATCAAATTTAGATGTCCTTTGTGAAGAGGTGTTTCTCTGACCATCAGCAATAACTTGCGTTTCTCTTTCAAGGTCACGTCTGCTGCACGCACAACAAGATTATCGTTATAGGAGTTTGCTATCCCGGAGAGTGTTTTTATTGTGCATGGAGCAATTATCATACCGCTATTCAGAAACGATCCACTCGAGATAGATGCAGCAAGATTACTGCTCTCATAAACATGATCGGCCATTGCCTGCACTTCATTCAGTTGATGACCAGTTTCAATGCTAATGTTTAAAGCACCTGAATCAGATATGACCAAATGTGTTTGAACATCAGATTTTTTCAGTGCCTTTAAAAGCATGATTCCATAAATCACGCCACTGGCGCCGGTTATTGCGACAATCAATTTTTCGGTCATTTGCAACTCCATGGTCAAAAGATTTTCTCTTCGGTTTTAGGGTCTTTAACCAGCCCCAATAGTCAGATCATTAAAATCTGGTGTTCTATCATACCTTTCTGTTACTTTATTTATCCAGGCAGCACAGGAACGGCTGTATGCCAGAGCAATCAATTTACTGTTGAAAGAGGTTTGATACGCTATCTGCGATACGATTCATTCAGTCTCCCTTTGGCCTGGTAAAGCGCTTCTCCGGGTCCAGTTCTCTGAGAATACGAAGCTCTTGATCTGAAGGCGGTGGCGTTCTTGGAATTTCATCTGGAAATAGTAGATCAAACCCTGTTCTTGCAACGACATCTTCAACATTTACCCCACGATGCAGCGCTTGTACATTCATCTGTTTGGTTGTTTTATCAAAACCGAATAATCCCAAGTGAGTGATCACTTGCTGAATGCCTCCCGCAAGTAGTCCGGCTTCTTCACGACTGTTGCCGCCTTGCAGATATCCGGGTGTCGTAATAAAATCCACTTTGTCAACAAAGCGCTTTTTTTCGTGGTGCATTGCCACGAAAACCTTCGAAGCCAGGCTTGCGATGTCATTAGCTCCCCCAGTCCCCGGGAGCCGCAATTTTGGATTAGCGGGATCCCCGATAAACGAACTGTTCAGATTCCCAAATTTATCTATTTGAGCACCACCCAGAAAACCGTAATCCACATATCCTCTTTGTTGCAAAATTAGGATATCGGTTGTGGAAAGAAGCATATTGGCTTTTCTTGCTCCCCGTTGTTCATTAGGCGTCGGGGGCATTTTCCCGATTTCAATATGCGGGCCGATTACACCCCCCTCAAATAATATGGTTAGTGAGGGCGCTTGTATCTTCTGGGCCAGAATACATGCGATCAGAGGTATACCTGCGCCAGCAAAAACAGTTTTTCCGTCTTCCAGAGCCCGAGCACTCATCACAGCTATCAACTCAGCTGTATTGCATGTTTGACTGGTCATTTTCACCCACCTTTCCTCAAGCCGTCACTTCAAGATGATCATTCCAAAAAAAGTCCCGCAATTCCCAAAAACCGCCGCGATCTTTTTCAATTACAAGACCTTCTCACCTGAGCGGCATAGCTTTTGATCAAAAGCATTCTTCAAATAGTCAGCACGTTTGTTCTATCAAATTGTTACAGATAGTCCTCAAGTTTTATTCTTTCCATCACTTCTTTTGGAATCTTATTCATCGGGGCAAAATCCTCCAAACTGGGCTTTGCGGTAGCATCAATTCCCATTTTGTCGGTTACTCCTGTCTCCCCAACTGATGGATCAAGGGCTGATCCACGAACTCTAGGAATAATAAACAAATCCCGACTGGCCTGGAACCGCGTGGCAATGGCCCACCACACCTGCTGCAGATTATTGATATTGATATCGTGATCGACAACTATTACGTGTTTTAGGTATAGATCCGCATTTAACGCTGCAATCATAGCTTGACGGGCCTGTCCTTCATAGGTTTTTTTCAGTTGAACAATCAACGTAAATGCTGCAGTGACAGTTATCGCCTGAACTTCTGGAACAGATGACCTGATGGCCCTTAAATAGTTGGCTTCCATTGGAATAGTTGCCATTATCAGATGCTCTCTTCCCTGACCACCGCAAATATCCTGATAGATCGGATCACGTCTGTGAGTCATGGCAGTAATGTTGACAAATTGACTGTCTCCTTTACCAGCTGCATATCCCGTGAACTCGCTGAAAGGCCCTTCTGATTCACGACTGAATGGAGGAATCACACCCTCCAGGACAATTTCCGCCCCTGCAGGAACCATTAGGTCAACAGTCTTGCACTTTACCATCTCCAATGGGCTACCCTTCAACCCACCGATAACACCCAGTTCTTCTTCTTCATAAGGCCCGATCGCCAGCGCTCCGATGGCCCATGCCGGATGATTGCCAAGTGAAATGGCAATTTCAAGGGGCTGATTGCGCTGCTCCATTTTTGTATAGATCGCATTCAGGTGTTTTCCGACGGTCATATAGATACCAACTTTGTTTTTGCCTTTGACCATCAAACGGTTATAGCTGAGATTATAAACGCCTGTGTCTGGATCCTTGGCAAATATGATTCCGGCAGTAATATAGGGACCAGAATCAGTATCATGATAGACCATCGCCGGCAATTGGTTTATATCGACATCGTTCCCTTCAAGTACGATTTCCTGAACAGGGCCGTTCGAGACCTCTACCGGCGGAATAGGATGTTTATAGGCTTGTAGAATTCTATCGGATAGTTCCTCTTTTGGAATCCCCAGCGAATGTGCTACCCGCCCCCTTGTCCCATTACAATTAACAGCTACAGGCATCGATTTGCCCTTAATATTTTCGAATATGACCAAGGGGACTTTTCTATTCAGTTCCAGTTTTTTCACAATTGCAGCCGCTTCATATCGGCTGTCTACCTCTTTTGATATTCGAATAAATCCGTTTTCTTCATCTTTTTCGACTTCTTTTAAAAAGTCTCTGAATTCCTCGCCCATTTACCAGTCTCCTTATTTTCAATATTTTGGTTCACTTTACGCTGTCTTTAACTTCAAAGAAGAAAAATAATTTAAAACTATGATCCCCATAAAAACTATCAGACCCACGAGATCACTCATATAATCAGGGAAAATCAATGCTAATGCAGCAGCTGCCAGCAAAACCCGTTCGACAAAGCTAACAGGTTTAAAGAAGAATCCAACTACGGCTCCGGATAGGGCTGTTATCCCAACTAGTGCGGAAGCACAAGATACTACGACATCCATCCATGGACCAATAAGCAGCAGGGCTGGACTGTAGGCAAACATAAAGGGAATGATAAAGGCCACAATTCCAAGCCTTATGGCAGCAATACCAACCTCCCACGGTGGGGTTTCGGCTATTCCAGCCGCTGCATATGCGCACAATGCCACCGGTGGGGTTATCATGGAAAGACAGGCAAAATAAAACGCAAACATGTGTGCAGAAATCAAACTGACACCCAGAGCTATAAGGGCAGGTACCGAAAGTGTCGAGACCATAATATAGGCAGCTGTTGTCGGCATCCCCATTCCCATAATAATGGATGCCAGGGCAACCAGTAGAAGGGCCAAAAAGAGATTTCCACCTGAAAACATCTCTACCATACTGGCAAATCTCAACCCGAGCCCAGAAAGCGATATCACGCCCACTATGATGCCTGCGCAGATACAGGCGATAGCGACCGTCAAAGCCATTTCAGCTCCCTTGTTCAATGTTCCGCCCAGACCTTTGATCGCCACCCAGGATTCTTTAGCGAATGCATTCAACCCATCTCGGGATGACGATTTTGAGGCCGCATTGATCTTTCTAAAAAACATCAATCCCTGCCGATTTAAGATAAAAACTGGCAAAACTGAGATAATCGCAGCCACAGCGGCCCTCGTGATCGTAAAGTCCAATATGAGCGTACCAACCAGTACCATGATGGGAATAACCAAAAACCCGTCTTTCTTTAGCGTATCAGAAAACACCGGCAGTTCTTCACTATCTATACCTTTGAGATCAAGCTTGATAGCTTCCAGATGAATCATGATGAATATCGATCCGTAAAAGAGTAGCGCTGGAAAAGCAGCTGCTTTGCAGATACCCCAGTAACTGATTCCGGTCAGTTCGGCCATAATGAATGCGGCGGCTCCCATAATCGGCGGCATAATCTGTCCTCCGGTCGAAGATAGGGCTTCAATTGCCGCTGCCATTGAAGGCTTGTAACCGGATTTTTTAATCAAAGGTATGGTAAAGCTGCCGGTTCCAACCGTATTCGCCACGGCACTTCCGGAAATAGTTCCAAAAAAACTTGAGGCAACCACAGAAGCCTTTGCGGCCCCACCTCTTGCTCTACCCGTCAGAGAGAATGCCAGGTCCATGTAAAACTGACCGATATTGGTCGTTTTTAAAAATGCCACAAAAAGAATAAATAAAAACACATACGTTGAAGAAACGCCCGTTGGGACGCCAAAAATCCCATCTGTTGTAAGATAAAGGTATTCTACCCACTCAATAAAAGAACCTGCTGAGTGTTTCAGCCCTCCAAACAGATAAGGCCCAGTCAAGGCATATGCAATAAATATCGCGGCTATATAAGCAAGCGCAGGCATCACAGCTCTTCTTGTGGCCTCAAGAATCAGCAACACGGAAAGAACCCCCAGCACGATATCCTGTTGGGTCATAGGATCGACAGATATGATACGCTCTATCAGCCGCTCGGAATCCAGGGCGACGTGCAATCCAACATAAAAGCCGACAATAACCAGTATCATGTCAAAAACAAATGATAAAACAGGTTTTGAAACAGATGTTGGCTTGAGTAGAAAAGCAAGGGCAAGGGCAAAACCGACATGGATACCACGCAGAATCACAGTATCTAAAAGGATGTTCCAAGCCGCATACAATTGAAAAAGAGACCAGCAAATACCAACTGCTCCTGCCAGAAAGTACCTGACAATTTTGATTCGGTTTTCCATTATAATTCAGTCTGCAAATTTTTATTTAGTGTTTATCTCAAATCCAGTAAAATCAGATGCGGAGCTGCCGGTTGACTGAGTTCCCAGTTTTAAGCGGTTATTTAAATGAATCTTATAACGGTTTGAATTATTTCACTGGGAACAAGCTGCCCATCTTCAGGCAGGCAGTTTGTTCCATCTTCCAAGGAGCAGATTATCCCTACATCCACCCTTTTTCTTTATAAAACCTTAACGCGCCGGGGTGAAGTGGCAGTCCCCCCAGTTTTTCCTCTTTCCATGCCGTTTTCGGGTCAAAGACCTTGAATGCCTTGTATGACCCTTTAATTTTTTCTGCTCCCTCTACGATAGATTTGAGGACAATGTACACAACATCGTCTGACAGATCTTCTCTGACGATCAAAAGGGATGGAAAACCAATAACTGACACGTCTCTATCCTGCCCAGTAAACATTCCGGCAGGAACAACTGAACGAGTATAGCCATACTTTTTTCCCATCTTGACAATCATGGAACTTTCCATGGATATAAATCTCAAATCCCGTGAAATGGCAGCCTCAGTCCATGTCGGATGATTGGGAGTCGCCATCATCAGGAAACCCTCAATTGCCCCTTCTTTCAAAGCGGGGACCATTTCTTTGAATCCCTTCATCAGAATCTTGCCACCCCAATTTGAAAGATCAGCGTAGGAAATACCATATTCCCCGAGAATCTGGCTGGCGGCAACCTCACTCAGCGAACCTTTTGACTGAGTAGCCAGGCGAATTCCCTCTTTCCTGGTTTTGATGTCTGCCAAACTTTTAATAGGGCTGTCTGCTCTTACAGCGCCGAGTATCCAGTAGGTATCGAGTCCACCTGCGATGGCCCTGATATTTCTAATTTTTTTCTTATAACGGTGTACGCCGTTCCAGGCCCAGTTCGCTGTTATAGGAAATGCAAAACCCAAGTCTGCTTTCTTGGCTCCTATGAGCATGGGATTGCCGACGCCACCTGATTTTGGAAGAGCGTCCACTGTGGATCCTGCCGGCAAAGCCTTCTTTATTACATCAGCCATAACGCCACCCATTACATACCACCCGCTTCCTATTTTAAAAGAAGCCAGCTTCAACTTCACGGGTTGTTGCGCCAATCCATTGAAAGGGTTTCCAGTCAGAAAAAATACAAACATTAGAGCAACAGAAATTCTTTTTGAAATTGAACTAATAGCCATTTTAATCTCCTTGTATTTGGTTTAGAGTTTTCTACGGAACATATCTTCTCTTTTCAAAACAGTTCAGTTATTTGGTCATCCATTCAGAAAGTATTTTTTTTTCTTAATCTCCTTTAGGGGTTGTATAAATTTTATCTGGATCCAGTTCTCGTAAAATACGAAGCTCCTTTTCGGAAGGGGGTGTCGTGCTTGGTATATCATCCGGAATAAGCAGATCAAACCCCGTCCTTTCGATGACATCTTCTATTTTGACCCCGGGGTGTAACGCTTCAACACTCATTTTCTTACTCTGTTTGTCAAAGTTAAAAAGCCCCAGATGCGTGATTACCTGATGAATGCCACCAACTAATAATCCTGCTTCTTCACGACTGTTATCCCCTTGAAGATATCCCGGAGTTGTTATGAAATCTACTTTCTCAACGAAGCGTTTTTTTTCATGGTGCATTGCCACGAGAATCTTCGAGGCCAAACTTGCGATGTCATTTGCACCCCCCGTACCGGGGAGACGCACTTTCGGTTTTGCAGGATCCCCGATAAACGAACTGTTCAGATTACCGAATTGGTCAATCTGAGCGCCACCTAGAAATCCGTAATCAACGTACCCTCTCTGCTGCAGAAGTAGGATATCGGTAATGGAGAGCAGCATATTTGCTTTTCTGGCACACCGTTGCTCATTTGTTGACGGAGGCATTTTCCCAACAACAATATGGGGGCCTATTACGCCACCTTCAAAAAGTATGGTTAGCCTTGGAGCATGTGTCTTCTGGGCTAGAATACATGAAACCAGAGGCATACCTGCGCCACCAAAAACAATTTTTCCATCTTCCAGGGCTCGAGCACTCATCACCGTTACCAGCTCAGCTGTATTGTAGGTTTGATTAGTCATTGTGCACCTCCCTTCCCAAAGATATTGATTTTACAATATTTTGGAGCCCCAACAGATCAAGATAGTCGTTCCATGTTTCAGGGCCGTATACGTACTTGTCTAAATATTTCATCACACCTTCCGGTCCTTCCCCCATCATGATTTTTACATAGTTGTCCATTTGACTGAAAAGAGGTTCGTACTCTCCATAGCACTCATGAGGAAAACATCCAAAAGGAACCTCGACCACTGCGTCAACGCAGAAAAACGGGATACTGGTTCGATCCGGAGCCCTACGGATCTGGTCATTACCGACTATTTTTTCTGTCGTAATAATGACTTTATTCGCCGCCATTGCGATATCTTGATCCATAAATGGAAGCCCTTCATTTTGCACATTTCCATAAGGATCGCAACACTGGGTGTGCAGAATAGCGACATCTGGATTCAATGCCGGTATCAGTGCAAGCTTTTCACCGGTGAATGGACAATCCATCTCTTTATATTCCTCGAGCCTGGAGACCAGGTCCGACCCCATCATGGCCCGTGAGGGAATAAATGGGATGCCCATGGCACCGGCCCTGAAACGCAGTCCAAGGGACATATGGCTCCACTCTTCGAAAGTTGCCAACCCTTTTTCCATAAAATGGCGCATGACCCTTGAGACCCCCCACGTCACGCCGGGGCTGAACCAGCTGGTTATCAGGTGATTTGTGACCCCTGCCACCAAAAGAAGATCGCCCTCTGTCGATGTTATACTCCTGGAATACACAAGATTCTTCTTTTTCTGGCGTATGATCTCCCAAATAGATGCCATGGGGGT
>Ga0075122_10000709_pt1 | contig 25297 bp, 22 predicted proteins | sample AntAceMetag02UKB_FD_69790 | JGI IMG/M metagenome (GOLD analysis project Ga0075122, IMG submission 69790) | Saline lake microbial communities from Ace Lake, Antarctica - Antarctic Ace Lake Metagenome 02UKB | ecosystem: Environmental > Aquatic > Non-marine Saline and Alkaline > Saline | place...
CAAATAAGTATTCTAAAATGTAGTGTTCTAGTGGTAAGTCTGCTTTTCTTTTGATTTTTACTTTTTTGCCTTTGATATGAAGTATGCTTTTTTCTTTATCAAAATATATATTGTCTTTATGACCTTTGATAAAATCCTCGGTGCTTAATTCGTTGATTATCTTTTTGTTTAAAACATCAAAAGACATACTGTAAACCATAATTTGAGCAGGATCTTTAAAAGCTAACTCTACATTCTTTTTAAATTTAGTTATTTTATCTTTGTCTGTCAAAGCCTTATATTCTTCCATGGTTTTATACATAGCATCTAAAAAGGTATAAAAGAATACTAAGTTATTATCTATATTGCTTTTACCTGTTTGAATATCAAAATCAGCAAAGGTGTTTGAGCCTGTCATAACAGAATCTAGTGTTTTAGCTGTTTTACTGTTTTCTTCTTCAAATATTGCTTTTAACACTTTTTCCGTCTTTAAAAAATCCATATATTTATGGATTATGATCATTTTCTTTAAACAGTTGAGCTCTGTTTGAAATTCTTTCTCTAACTGTCGTATTTTGTCTATTATTTGAGGATTTTTCATAATTGGACTTATATTATATCATATATAGTGGTCTGGTTGTAATTTGGTCGTTTTTATAGTATTATTAGGGTAAATAGACAAGAATAAACTAAAGTAAAAAATATGTTTACAAATAAAATAATACAAATTTTATTATCAATCACAGCTATAATTGTTATTCCTATTCAGGCAATAACAACGCTTATACTAGGACTGCTTGTTAGATTAACTTTTGGTTTGTTGCTTATACCTTTAAGTGCTATATGGATAGTCTTGTTTTATGCCCCACTCTTGGGGTTATCTTATGTTTATGAAAAAGTTTTTTTTCTAAGACCATTTATTTCTATTCTAGGTATTCCGCTTGCCGTTTTAGGCGATAGCTTTGTTGCCTTAATACCTAGTATGGGTGAAGTAGAAAGTAGATATGAAAAAATGATTATTTGTCAGACATTTCCCTACACTTGGAGATATACTCAAATTCAAAAAGATAAAATTAAAATAAAAAAGAATAACGAACTAAATAAGGTTATTAAACAAATTTCAAAAGTAAAAGTGCTTAATGAACATTTAGGTAAACTAAAAATTGAAATTTATGCCAGACCATCTTATGCTAAAGGTGATTGTGAAATAGATTGGTAAATTTACTAAAAGAAGTATACATTAAATTAACTAATTTAAATACAAAATATATGTCACATAAAAAACTAAAAGTATTAAAAATTGATTCTACAGATAGTGAATTTGAAGAAGCTTTTGGTTGTTATGATGTAACAGAAGAAAAAGCTTATGATAAAGCCAAGATGATATTTCAAGTAAGAGAAATAAAAAAACAAAATAAAATAAACAGACAATTAGTATTCGTAACCTGGATCTTGGCTATAAGCACAATAATATTTGCTTTAATAACATTTTTCAAAAATAATAATTTAAATATTTAAGTAAAAGTATGAGAAAAAATATTATTCTATTCACATTCTTAGTCATTACAGGATTTTTAGGTATTATAAATTTTGCTCACGCTGAAACTGAGGTATCTGGCAATATTTCCTCTGATACAACATGGACATTAGAAGATAGTCCATATATTGTTACTGACGTAATACAAGTATTCGATAATACCACTTTAAATATTGAGCCAGGGGTAACTATTAAATTTAGCGGTGGAACATATATCGCAGTAGGCGGAGAATTGATAGCTAACGGCACAACAAACCAAAAAATTATTTTTACATCTAATTCACCACATCCTTCAAATAAAGATTGGCGCGGTATATGGTTTATTGATTCTAGTGTAGATGCAACAGTCGATACTAATAATAATTATTTAAATGGTAGTATAATTAAAAATTGTGTTATTGAATATAGTAGTGGAGGTATACACGGTGGTACTATTAATTTAATTAGTGCTAGTCCTTATATAACAAACAATACTATTAGAAATAATTATAATGCTACAATATATGCTGAATCTAGTAATTTAGTAATTAAAAATAATAATATAGAAAATAATACTAATAATGGTGCGACAATAAGAACTCTTAGAAGTAATGTTAAAATTTATAATAATAATATAGAAAATAATACAGGTAATGGAATAGAAATAGGTTCTGGTAATGTTGAAATAGTTAATAATCGTATACAAAACAATCGTCTAGATTATCCTCAATACTTATGGGAAGGTGTCGCAATAAATATTAGAAGTGCAAATTCTTTAATTATTAAAAATAATATAATAACTAACAATAATTCTAGCAACGGTAGTGCTATAAGTGTCAATTCAGATGCCAAAAATGTTGATATTGAGTATAACAACATCTATAATAATAATGTATTATATGAATTATACTATTTAGGCCACAATGAAGTTGATTTTATCAGAAATTATTGGGGATCATCAAATGTCGAAGAAATAGACAATAAAATTTATGACTATAATGATAACATTTCTTATGGTCAAGTAAATTATAAACCATATGCAGTAGCAGAATTAAACTTTGATGGTTCGGATTCGTTTAGTGGCCCATCTTCCTGTATTACTTGGGCTTATTCAGACTGGAGCCAGTGTTCATCCAGTGGGCAACAAACTAGGACAATAATTTCTTCTTCACCAAATGGGTGTACAGATGGCAATCCTGTACTGACACAATCTTGTGTTTATACCCCACCAACCTGCAACTCTTGGAACTATACTAACTGGTCTGAATGTACTAACAACGGACAACAAACAAGAAATATAACTGGGTCTCATCCTGAAAATTGTTCGGGGGGTAGTCCCACATTAACTCAAAATTGTAATTTTATCCCTAACTGTACAAACAATGATTGGTCTTCATTTTTAACACCTAATGAGTGCCCTGCCAGTGGCAAACAAGCCAAAAAATGGATGAAAGTTAATAATTGTCAAAATGGTGTTAATCATCCAAGCGAGGAACAAGTTGATTGCAATTATCAAGCCCCTACATGTAGTGAGTTTGATTATAGTGAATGGGCTAATTGTGAAAATGGCACACAAATAAGAAAAGTTATATCTTCACGACCTGAAAATTGTACAAACGGACAACCTGTTTTAAAACAAAGTTGCAAAATAACGGAAAAAGAAGTTAAAGAAGATGTTGAGGTTAAAGATGTAGTTGAAAAAGAGAAAGAAAATGAAATTAAAGAGGAAAAAGAAGTAACAAATATTAAACAAATAGAAAATTCAGAAGTTATTGATAATATTGTTGAAAAAAATGATATAAAATTAACTGATGAAGAAAAAGAAGATGTTTTAAATGCAACAAAAGAAATTATTAAAATAACTGAAAAAAATGAAGAAATAGGACAGGAAGTAAAAGAAGTTCTGCAGAAGCAAACTGAAAACCAAAAAGAAATAGAAAATAATCTAGAAAAAATACAAAAGCGTAGTAAGTTTATTAAATTTTTTATAGGATCAAATTATAAAAAAATTAATGAAACAAAAGAGTTAGTTGAAAAAATTAATGAAGAAATTAAAAAATTAGAACAAGTAAAAGAAAATCTTAATGAACAAGATGCACAACAAATACTAAATGAACAAATTCAACTTCTTGAACAATCTAATCAAGATGTTGAAAAATCCCTAGATAAGGCAAAAACAAGTTTTAGTTTGTTTGGATGGTTAGTTAGGTTATTTAACCGGTAAATATATGGAAAATAAAAAACTAGAGAAAGTAATAAATGAAAGTATAGAATTATTTAGGGAAAATCATCTTCCTTTATTAAAAAATAATGTTAATGAAAGAAGTATAACCCATAAATTAGCTGAGTGTATTCTTGAAGTTTCCAAAAGAAGTGATAATTTAAAAGATTATGATATTGATTGTGAATATAATCGATTTAAAGATTATACTAAAAAAATTGATATATCTATTAATAAAGTTATAAAAATAGATGATTTAAAAGCAGTAACAATTTATCCAGATATTATTATTCATAAAAGAGGTGTGCAAGACAGAAATTTATTAGTTATTGAAGTAAAAAAATCAACAAATAAAGATAAACAAGCAATTGCTTTCGATAAAGAAAAATTAAAAGTTTTAAAAAATGATCCTTATAAATATGAACATACTTTACATTTGATTATTGATATGGGTGGGGATAATGATAAAATGGATTGGTCTCATTAAAATTTAAATTGAACATAACTATTGTTCAAATAAGTTCCAACATCGTCCCACCCTTCCCGCGGCACCCTTTTTAGGGTGTTTTTTTGTTTACTTAATATTGATTATTTAGTATAATATACACATATGAAACATATATCAAAAAATAAAGAATCACAAGTGTTTGAGATGCTTTTACAAACAGCTGGCGAGTCACCATCTAAGGCAGTGGCTCAGCCCTCTAATTTTGAGTTACCTCAAAATTGGCATGAAGAGCATATTGAAGGTCAATTGGCTATAGACGTTGGTCAAACAGATATTGAAGTTATATTAATTACAACTATGGCAGGTGCTGTGGCTGACAAGATGGAGGTATATATCCATAATGACTTGTTGACAGTGAGAGGGGTGAGGTATTCACCAATAGAAGACTTGAGAGATGTGGAGATGTTTCATCAGGAGTGTTTTTGGGGCAAGTTTTCTAGAACTATAGTTTTACCAGTGGATGTAAAAGGGGATTTAGCAAAGGCAGAATACAAAAATGGTATTTTAACTATTCATATTCCAAAACAAAAAAGCGATACCAAAGTAGAGGTAATCGTTGTTGATGATTAATATATATGAAGGAAAAATTAAATAAAATTTTAGAAAAATCTAAGGCACTATTAGACTGGCGTCGTTTTTGGATTTCGTCGCTGGTACTAATTGTAATCTTAGGTATACTTTTTGTTTCTCTTGTTGCTTATGGTTATTCTTATAGGGACAAAGTTATTCCACAGCTTAGAATTGGATATATTCCGATTGGTGGAATGGAAAGACAGGAGTTGAAAGATTTTTTAGAAGACATGACTGATAAGCTGGTAAATGAAGGTTTTAAATTCGAGTATCCTGTAAATGGATCCTATGATTCTCTGGTGGTTTATCCTATAGTTGTGCTCGATGAGAGTACAATTGAAATAGCTTTTATAGATATAGAAAAAGAGACCGACCGTTTGCTTGGTTTTGGTAAAGAAGGTAACTTCTGGAAAGATTCTTGGGGTGTTCTAATATCTCGTCTTCGTCCTCAGAAAATTTATTTAGAAAATGTGACAATAGATGAGGATAGCCTACTTGAGACAATCAGTAGTGCCTTGGGTGATCACCAAACTTTGCCAATGGATTCCAATGTAGAAATTACTTCGATTAGTCCTTTGAAATATAGTATTACCAGTTCAACTCCTGGTGTGGTCTATGATTATGATGGTTTAATGATAGAAGTGAGGAGGTTGTGGTCAGAATTAGAGACAGTAGATTTAAAAATAAATAAATACGATGTAGTTCCTCAGGTTTTAGAAAGCGATGTTAGTACAGTAGAAAATAGGTTGCCATCAATTTTTGATGATGGAGGATTGCAACTTACATACACAGATCCACACACACGTTTGGAGTATGGTTGGTGGATAAGTGTGGATGATATAAAAAATTGGCTACAAATACAAAAATATATAGATGAGGATGGTCAGACTAGTTTTGTATTTGGTTTGGATGAAGAAAAGGTCTTAGAATATCTTGACTCAGAAGTTGTTCCAAAAGTAAATGTGGAAGCTCGTAATGCTAAATTTGAAATAAATGAAGATAGCGGAAAAGTTTTGGAATTTCAAGGATCTAGACCGGGTATTAAATTGAATAAAGAGCAGGTATATCAAGATTTAAACCAGTCCATAATAGAAAGAACTTGGCATGACGAGGCCACTACTAAATCAGTACAGCTTATTGTTGAAAAAGTTGAGCCTATAGTTAAGACAGGGGATGTAAATGATTTGGGTATTTCTGAAGTTTTAGGTGTTGGTATTTCTGATTATTCACGTAGTCCATCCAACAGAATTGGTAATATTAGAAATGCTGTAAATAAATTAAATGGTATCCTTATAAAACCTGGAGAGATTTTTTCAACAATAAGTCATACCAAGCCTTATACTCTTGGGGGTGGTTATTTACCAGAGTTGGTAATAAAAGGTGACGAAGTTAAGCCAGAGATTGGTGGTGGACTATGTCAGATTGGAACTACATTATTTCGTATGGCCATGAACTCTGCTATGGAAATTGTTGAACGTCGAAATCACTCATTAGTTGTGTTTCATTATGATGATCCTGTAAATGGAAATCCTGGAACTGATGCAACTATTTATGATCCAGCGCCAGATTTTAAATTTAGGAATGATACTGAGAACTATATTTTAATTCAAACATATATGGATATTGAAAGTGAGGAGTTGTATTTTACGGTGTGGGGTACAAATGATGGGCGTAAAGGCAGTTATACTCACCCGGTTGTTGAACGTTGGATTCCTTCTGGAGAAGAAAGAATAATAGAAACCACCAAACTAGAACCAGGTAAAAGAGAGTGCCAAAGTGCCTTTGTTGGGGCAGATTCTTCTTTTACTTATACGCGCGAGTTTGAAGACAGAGAAGATGAGGAAACAGTATTCGAAAGTCATTATAGGCCGCTACCAAAGATCTGTTTATTGGGAATAGAAGAAGAGGTTGAGTGTGAGGATGGAGATGAGACTTGTGCTACTGAAAGTGTTGGTGTATCTTCTTCTACCCAAGAAATAGTCGATTAATTTATTTGTTTTAATTAGAAAAAATGGCTTAAATAAGCCATTTTTTGTTATTTTCCACAGTTACCCCTTGACAAGGATCTATTAGTATGGTATTATATCCAGTTCGTTTACCCAGCACCAAAGGATGTTATATGGTGTTTAGGTCAAAAGTATTTCAGATAATATATATAAATAGTACAGTTTTGGATTATTTACTAACTAGCATTTTTTGGTGCTGGGTTTACAGGATTTAGAAGTAGTGTTTATCTAATTTAAAATTTAGGTTAACATCCTTCTGTATCCACAAGCATGGGGAGGTGTATAATAGGATAGTGCAGGCTCCGGCTCGTCTTTTCCTACGCTACACCTCTTTGGATGCAGCATTGGACCTTTGGTCCTCAACAATCATGTCAAATCAGCCCCTTTTGGGGCTGGTTTTATTTTAGCCTTGATTATATTGATTAAAAAAAGATTCTACAGATAAACCCCGACAAAGTCGGGGTTTTATAATTCAGTGGAATCAGTTCAAAATCTGTGAAATCAATGCTTTATTCAATCACTTTATCAACAATTCCATACTTTACCGCCTCTTTGGCACTCATGAAGTAGTCGCGATCAGTATCTTTTTCTACGGTTGCCAGCTCTTTGTTGGTATGTTTTACTAGGATTTGATTTAAACGGTCTTTAATTTTTAAGATTCTTTCAGCGTGGATTTTGATGTCGCTGGCTTGGCCTTGCATACCACCCATGACTTGGTGGATCATCACTTCACTATTGGCCAGACAAAATCTTTTATTTTTTGCCCCAGCTGACAAAAGTACCGAAGCCATACTAGCGGCCATACCAATACAAATAGTTGATACCTCTGGTTTAATATACTGCATGGTATCATAGATTGCCATTCCGGCCGTAACAGATCCACCTGGTGAATTAATATAGATTTTTATATCTTTTTCAGGATTTTGGTTTTCCAAAAATAATAGCTGAGCTATTACGGTATTGGCGACGTTATCATCAATAGTACTTCCCAAGAAAATTATTCTATCTTTCAAAAGACGAGAATAAATATCATAAGCGCGCTCGCCATGAGAAGTTTTTTCTATAACGGTTGGGATTAAGTGTTGAGATGTTACTTGATTTTTGTCAGACATATTTTTATAATAATTTTATTAATATTCTATATGTATATTTTACTTCAATTAGACAAAATTTTCAACTGTAAACAAACTTATTGTTAAAGATTAAATCTTCCGTAACAAATTTATCATCTCAATAGCAACAACTGCCGCTTCAGATCCTTTGTTACCCATTTTGACTCCAGCACGGTTTAAGGCTTGTTCAACCGTATTGGTGGAAATTACCCCAAAAATAATTGGAATATTTGATTCTAGATTTACTCTAGCTACTCCAGTAGCAACAGCATTGCTTACCTGATCAAAATGAGGAGTCTCACCACGGATTACAGCACCGAGAGTTATAACACAATCGTATTTGTCGGATTGGGCTATTTTTTTAGCAGTTAAGGGTATTTCAAAAGCGCCAGGCACCCAAAAGATTGAGATATTTTCTTTCGGTAATCCATGTCTAGCTAGAGTATTAACCGCACCAGAAAGTAAACTTTTGGTAATGAGTTCATTAAAACGAGATATAACAATAGCTATCTTTGCTTCACTTATTACTAGTTGTCCCTCATATACTTTAGTCATATAATAGTATTATATGTTGATTTGGTTGAAAAAGTCAAGGGTTTATTTATAAATTAGAAATTTTTGAGCATATGCCCCATTTTGTCTCTTTTTGTTTTCAAATATCTATCATTAGTTTTATTTGATATTATTTCTATTGGTATTCTTTTTATAATTTCTAGGCCATAACCAGATAAGCCAGTTATTTTACTAGGATTATTTGTTAATAAATTTATTTTTCTGACACCTAAGTCAAATAAAATTTGTGCACCAATACCATAATTACGATTGTCAGCTGGTAATCCCAATTTTAAATTAGCCTCAACAGTGTCTAGGCCTTGTTCTTGAAGTTTGTAAGTTTTCATCTTGTTTACTAAGCCAATGCCACGACCTTCTTGATTTCTCATATATAAAACCACACCACCATTTTCTGCGATATGCTTCAATGCAAAATCTAGTTGTTCTCCGCAATCACATCTTAGTGATCCAAAAGTATCGCCTGTTAGGCATTCACTATGAACGCGAACATTAATTGCTTTATCAGATTTAATCTCACCTTTTACCAAAGCTAAATGTTCGGCCTCCGAAGTTTTGTCTTTGTAAGCAAAAGCTTGGAAAACTCCATGTCTAGTTGGTATTTTAGGTGAGGCCTCCTTTGAGATTAGTTTTTCTTTTTTTCTACGGTATCCAATTAATTTTTCAATAGAAGAAATTTTCAAATTATGTTTTTTTGCAATTTCAATAAGTTGGGGTAATCGAGCCATGGTGCCGTCTTCATTCATTATCTCACAAATCACTGATGCCTCATCTTGATCAGCCAGCATTGCTAGATCAACACCAGCCTCAGTGTGACCTGCTCTAACTAATACTCCGCCAGTTACAGCTTTCAGAGGAAATGTGTGTCCTGGGGAAGAAAAGTCTTTGGTTGTAGAATTTTTGTCAGCCAATAATTTGGAAGTTATAGATCTGTCAGATGCAGATATTCCAGTAGTAGTTCCTTTTATTGCATCTAGAGAAATAGTAAAGGCAGTGGGGAAGTGAGAATTGTCAGTTGCCGGCATCATGGATAGATCTAGTTTTGACACTCTGTCTGAGCTCATCGCTGTGCAAATTAAACCACGGCCGTGCGAGGCCATAAAATTTATCAATTCTGGCGTGGCGTGCTTTGCCGAACAAATAAAATCACCCTCAGCTTCACGATTTTCATCATCAACAATTATGACAATTTTACCTTGTCTTATATCTTCTACTATTTCTTCAATTGTATTTAGTTTATGATTGTTCATTCTGGTTTATTAAAAAATTTTCCACATACTTCCCAATTACGTCAACTTCAAAATTTACTTTATTTCCAACTTTATAAATTCCAAAACGCGTATTCGCTATAGTTTCAGGAATAACTGCTACTTTGATTTTGTTATCAAGTTTGTCAGCTACAGTCATACTGGCACCATCTAGTGTTATCGAACCTTTTTTTATAGTGTATTTGGAAAATTCAGCTGGAATTTTGAACCAAATCTCTTTACCAGCTTCAAGTTTTTCTATTTTTATTACCTCGGCCATTTCATCTACGTGTCCCATAACAATATGTCCGCCGAGAAAAGAGTCAGCTTTGCAGGGTAATTCCAAATTTACCAGATCATTTTTTCTTAAATCACCAAGATTGGTTATTTGCAAAGTTTGATTTATTGCTGTTAGTTTAATCTTTTCATCCACAATTTCCTCAGCAGTAAGGCAAACTCCGTTTATTGCAATGCTGGCACCAGTTTGTATTTCTCCAAAATAATTATTAGGTGCAGAAATATAAAAAGCCGTGGAATCGGGTTGTTTTTCCATTTTTTCTATTCTGCCTAGATTTTGGATAATGCCTGTAAACATAAAATAGGTTTTAGGTTGTAGTAGTTAGGTTTCCCGCCTGCAACGCTTGCGCTAGCATTGCGGGCAGGTAGTTTTTTTGTAAGTTTCTAAAGAATCTTCTCCAATTTTTTCTTTTTTAATGGGTTCTAACTTACTGTCATTAATTCCGCACCACTTATAACCGTCTTCAATTTTTTTTGGTGAGGTGAATAAATAAAAATCATCAAATAAATTATTATCTAAAATATTTTTTATTAAAATCGCACCTGGTTCAATTAGTAAATGATGAATACTTTCTTGATAAAGTTTTTCAAGGATAAAATTAAAATTACTTTTAAAATTATCAGATGGTAGGATATATTGCTTTATGTGTTCAGATAAATTTTGCTTATTTTTTGTAAATACGATTATATCGGTTTTGTCACTTCTAAATATCTTTAGATCAGCAGGTAAGTTAGACTTAAAATTTAAAATAATTTTTTTGGGATCCTTTTTGTATTTAAAATTTGAAAAGCGAGTATCGAGCAGGGGATTATCAATTTTGGCAGTCGATCCACTTACTAAGATTGCATCAACCTGAGTTCGTAGATTGTGAACCCAAACTTGACTTTCTTTGCTGGTAATCTGAATTGGGGTTTTATTTGGTTCAGCAATACACCCATTTTTACTCTGTGCCAGTTTGACTGTTACGTATGGTTTTTTGTTATTGCAAAAATAAAAAAAACTTTTGTACATTTTGGCAATTTCATCATTTGGATCAAATTGTTCCACTTCTATACCTGCATTTTGTAATTCTTTTATGCCATTGCCACTTACTTCAGAATTGAGATCTTTTGTCCCAATCACTACCTTGGTAATTCCTGAGTTTATGATGGCATTAGTACAGGGTGGGGTTTTACCACGGTGGTTGCAGGGCTCTAGAGTTACAAACATTGTTGCATCAACCAGATTTTTGTCACCGGCATTTTTTATTGCCTGGATTTCTGCATGATCACCTCCAGCTGGTTGTGTTGACCCAATTGACAGTACTTTACCATTTTTTATAATAATAGACCCAACGGCCGGGTTGGGTTGGGTTTGATTCCAGCTCTTTTGGGCCTGCTTTATGGCCAAGTCCATCCATTCTTTGTCCATAGTGTCTATGTGTAATTATATAGCTAGTTTACCTCAAAGTGTTAATTTTTTCAACTGCAGACCAAACTTGCACCAAAGCATCTTCTACTGGTCCATTAATACTAAAGCCAGAAGCTTTTTTGTGCCCGCCTCCACCGAGCTTCATGGCAATGTCTGATACATCTACATCATCACGAGTGGTGCGGAGACTTCCTTTAAATTTTCCATCCACCTGCTCTTTTAAAATTAGAGAGGCTTTGCCCTCACTCAAGTTATTCAAAAAATTGGCGATTCCTTCACTTTCTTCTTCGTTTCCCCCATGGCTTTTGATATCATTTTGGGTAATATATGTGTATATAACCTCATGTTTTTCGTGCATGGTTAGGCGGGATAAAACCACACCCCAAAGCTTCAAAGCAGTTACTGGTTTACTTTTTAAAAACCAGGTTTTAACTAAATTAAAATTAGCCCCACGATGAATTAGGTCGCTGGCAATTTTTAGAGAGTTTTCTGTAGTTCCTGAATTGGAAAAATTTTCTGTATCTGTGATAAGGCCAATAAGAAGTGCCATGGCCATGTTTTTTGTGATAACAATATTATTATATTTGAAAAAGAAGTACAGAATTTCTGTAGTTGAAGAAGCGCGTTCAACAACTAGGTTGTAGTATCCAAATTTTTTATTAGTTGGGTGATGGTCGATATTTACAATTATAGGTTCGTGTTTTAATTTTGCGATATATTCTTCTACTCCTGCATATTTCAAATCGCCTGAGTCAAGCACAATGATTAAATCATGGTCAGCGTTTTGCCAAACTGATCTGCTTGAGTTTGGAATTATTAGATGGGGTAAAGAGGCCAGATGTCTAGAAGTTTCGGTCAGGCAAAAGGTTTCATATTTTTTCCCTTCCAACTCTAAAAAATGTGCCAATGCCGAAATAGACCCAAGGGCGTCGCCGTCTGGGTTTTGGTGGCAGATAAGCAGAATTTTTTCTGCTTTCTTTATTTCATTGTGGATGTGTTTTACTGTTCGGTGCATAGATATATAGTAGTTGAGTCATTCAGTAATAAATAACCCAGTATTCTATATTATATACTAATTATTGTCAAGGGTACACAAAAAGTGTATAATATATATAATAAATTCGGATTGCGGATTTTTTAGTTAATTATGTATTTAAAGTCTATCGAAATTCATGGTTTTAAGTCTTTCGCAGGAAAGACTGTTTTGGATTTTATGCCTCCAAAGAGTGGAAAAAACAGTATTACTGCTGTAGTTGGGCCAAACGGATCAGGAAAAAGCAATGTTTCAGATGCAATTCGCTGGGTTATGGGTGAACAGAGTATGAAGCATATTCGTGGCAAAAAAGGTGCTGATGTGATTTTTTCTGGTTCAGAAGTAAAGGGGCAGATGGGTATGGCTAGTGTTACTCTGACTTTGGACAATTCCGATGGTAGGGCGCCAATTGATTTTGATGAGCTAGTTATTACTCGCAGTTACTATCGTTCAGGGGATAGTGAATATTTGATCAATGGAAAGCAGGTGCGTTTATTAGATTTACAAATTTTATTAGCTCAGGCTCAATTTGGACAAGGATCTTATAGTGTTATTGGTCAGGGCATGATTGATAGATTGCTTTTACAGACTCCACAGGAGAGAAAAGATTTTTTTGATGAAGCTTCTGGAATTAAAGAATTTCAAATTAAGCGTCATCAAGCTGCGCTTAAACTTCGTCGTACTGGAGAAAATATTGATCAAGCAGAATTATTATTAAATGAAGTATCACCACGACTCAAGACCTTGTCTAGGCAAGTAAAAAAACTAGAAAAACGACAGGATGTAGAATTAAAACTTCGTGAATCACAAGAGAGTTACTATATTAGTCTTTTTAATTATAATAAAACACAATTGGATACAGTCAATTCTGATCTAGATGGTATTGAAAAAGAATACAAGCAGGTAAATGAAAGGTTGTTGTCTGCTCAAGAAGAATTGGCAACATTGGCACGTGAGAGTTCACGCCAAGATCAGTTTGAAATTTTGCAAAAAGAATATCAAGAATTGCAACGACAAAAAAATTCTTTGGAGCGTGATCGCGCAGTATTACAAGGAAAATTACAGACTGAATACTCCAAAGTAGGAAAACAAAATGTTGGCTGGCTAGAAAATAAGGTAGAGGAATTAAAAAGTGAACAAAAAAAATCTGATGTCAATTTGACCGAGGCGGAAAGTAATTTGGATAAGAGTAGTCTAAGTATTGTTGATAAAAAACAATTAATAGAAAAATTAACAGTTGAGCGAGCCGAATTTCGCGGACAGATTTCCAATTCCGAGCAAAGAGTTACTCAGATGCGTGGTGAGCAATCATATCTGCAATATTCAGGCTTAAAAGCTGTTCAAGCTATTTTGGAAGAACGCCATCGCCTCGGTAATGTCTATGGTACGGTAGCACAGCTAGGTGAGGTAGATGAAAAGTATCGCATGGCATTGGACGTAGCTGCTGGAGGACATCTTTCTTCTCTGGTAGTTGATGGTGATCGTACTGCACAGAGTTGTATAGAGTATTTGCGTCAACACCAGTTGGGTTATGCCACTTTTTTGCCAATAAACAAAATCAAAGGCAGATTTATGTCTTCTGATTTGGAAGAGTTGTCTGGTAGATCTGGAGTTGTTGGTCTGGCAATTGATTTGGTAAAATTCGATGATAAATTTTCTGAGATTTTTTCTTATGCACTTGGTAATACTTTGATAGTAAAAGATATTGATGTGGCGCGAGAGATTGGGATTGGTCGTGTGCGCATGGTGACTTTGGGTGGTGATATTTTGGAGACGAGTGGTAGTATGAAGGGTGGTTATCGCAACCAGAATCGTCGTCAGGGTATGGGTTTTTCTCAAGGTAGTTCTCCATATTTTATCCAAGGTAATATTTTGGATGCCGAAGAAAAATTGCAAGAATTACAAAAGAAAATTGATAGTATCGAAATAGAATTACAAAAGGAACAAGAGGGTCTGTTATCATTACAGTCACAAGCACACAACGCATCGAGTCAAGCAGATTTTGTTGCTATCAAAAAGCAAGAAGTAGACAAAGAGTTGGCTACATTTGAACAAGAGCTTTCCTTGTACTCTATGAGTCCAGAGGAGTTTGGTGCTAGCATGAAAGATATTTCAAATGACAAAGAAGATTTGGATAAAAACATTTTAAATTTAGAAAAACAAATAACAGCGATACAAAAAAAACAAGAAGATTTTAATGACAGAGAAGAAGAAAAGAAGAAAAGAATTTTTGCGTTGCAAGAGGTGATGCAAGATGAACAGGTAAAATTAAATAAAATTGTAGATGGGCGAAATCAAGAAAGAATAGAAGTGGCAAAACTAGAAACTAAACAAGAGGATCTTGGTAATGAGGTCTATCAAGAATTGCACTGTAATTTTGATTATTTGATTAAGCGTGAAGTTGTTGGTGTTGGTGTTGATCGACTAGATTCCGTGCAACAAGAAATTCAAAAATTAAAATACCAACTTACTCTAATTGGTGGAATTGACGAAGAAGTAGTACAAGAATATAAAGAAACAAAAGAAAGACACGATGGTCTCACTACTCAGCTAGATGATTTGAAATCAGCTATGGAAGATTTAGAAGAGATGATTATTGAGCTAGACGAAGTGATGAAAAAAAGACGTGGTAAGGCGTTTAAACAAATTAAAAAAGAATTTTCTCGTTACTTTAGTTTACTTTTTGATGGTGGAAAAGCAGATCTGATTGAAGTGTATGGTACAGAGGAAGTAGAAGAAGATTTGGAAAATATCGAAATATCCGAAGGAGAAGAAGGGGTTGATATTGGTCTAGACGAAGAAGATATTAAACCAAAGAAAAAAGGAAAAAAGATTTTGACTGGTATTGAAGTTATTGCTTGCCCACCAGGAAAGAAGATCAAGAATATTCAAGTGTTGTCAGGTGGGGAGAGAACTTTGACTTCTATTGCATTAGTTTGTGCAATTCTCAATACCAATCCATCACCATTTGTTGTATTGGACGAAGTAGAGGCTGCTCTAGATGAGGCTAATACTTTGCGTTTTGGCAAAATATTGCATGAGCTTTCGATGAAGTCACAGTTTATCCTAATTACTCACAATCGTGCCACTATGCACACAGCAGACGCTCTGTACGGGGTTACTATGGGAGCTGACGGTGTTAGTAAGCTTGTGAGTGTAGATCTTGATGTTTAAGTATGTCAGTATTTAAATACTGACATAGATTATATTTTAATGGATCCCCTCATAGGGGGTTGACAAAAAAATAGTTTTACTCTATAATATGGCTACTCTCTAATAACCGTCACAATTTATTAGATAAAATAAAAAATTATGTTAATGATCAGACTACAACGTCTAGGAAAAAAGAAGCAACCAACATATCGTTTGGTTATTTCTGAGAAGGCTCGTGATACCCAAGGCCATGCTTTGGAGATTTTGGGTCATTATAATCCAGTTAATTCTGCCAAAGTTTTAGAATTAAAGGAAGATAGAATAAAATATTGGTTATCAAAAGGTGCACAGGCTTCTGAGACTGTTAGTAACTTGCTTGTAAAAGCTGGTGTTATAACTGAAAAAAAGAAAAAATCTGTATCTATCAGCAACAAGCGTAAAGTGAAAATAAACGAAAAAGCTGAAGCTGGTAAGGTTGCTGAAGAAGAAAAGAAAACCAAGGCTAAAGCCAAAGCAGAAGAAGAGAAAGCTACCGCTGAAGCCGCTAAAGCAAAACTAGAAGAAGAGAAAGTTGCTGCCGAAGCTACTAAGGTTGAAGCAGAAGTTCCTGTGGAAGCTCCAGCTGAGGAAAAACCTTCTGAAGAGGTAAAAGAAGAGGTTCCAGCAGAAGAAAAGCCTTCCGAAGAAAAAGTTGAAGAAAAGATTGAAGAGAAGGTTGAGGAAATTCCCACTGAAGAACCAAAAGTTGAAGCTGAAGCAGAAAAGAAAGAAGAAGAAACAAAAGAGTAAAAAACAAAGATTGAATATTAAAATCCTCCGAATGTCGGAGGATTTTTTGTTTTGTGCTTGTAGTGTACTGAGTCGCTGAAAGATGACCCTAGTACATTGTGGACAATCATCTTGACCAGTAAAAAATCTTGTGTTATAATATCGCCAATCCCGGATTTAGTCGAATTCGGCATTTAAATCATGTACCTTAGAGTACTTAAAAAATGTAAAGTATGGAAGATCAAGCATTTCTTGAACACGTCATTAAGGCAATCGTAGGAAAGCCTGAAGCCGTAAAAGTAGAACGCACAGTAGATGAGCGTGGAGTATTACTAACTTTGGACGTTGATGTCAGCGATATCGGCTATGTCATTGGACGCCAAGGTCAAACAGCTCGTGCTGTTAGAACTCTTTTGCGTATCGTTGGTGCCAAGAATAACGCTCGCGTTAACTTGAAGATCAATGAACCAGAAGGTGGTAGACACTCAGCTAATCCTATTAATCCTGTTGCTGCTCCAGTTACTGCTCCAGTCGCTGCCCCAGTTACTGTAGAAGAAGAAATTGATACTAGCGCTGTTGATGATTTGAATATCTAACAAGCAAAGTCAAATATAAAAAAACTCTCCGATATTCGGAGAGTTTTTTAATTTGTCTGTCATTGCGAGGAGTGTGAAACAACGACGTGGCAATCTTAATCTTTAAAATATTAACTATAATATTATTTTTTATATAGAGTATAAACAATAACCCAACTTAAATTATTTTTATCGCCAATCTAGTGCCTTTACTTTTTGTAACCAAAAAGTAACAAAAAGTTTTGGGTGTAAAAAACTCGCCCCATAGCCACTATGTAAGTAATCATTTACAACACGAATGGGGGCTCAAACAGTTTTACCCCCAAACCCCCTAGTTTTTTTGTTCAGTCTGTCTCATTTTTTAATTAAATAATTATAAATAAAAAAATTACCTATAGTTTAGGTAATTTTTTATTTAATATTTTTTATTTTGCTTTTTTGGCATCTGTCCTGCGACAAGTGTTGCAGGTCATATCGCCTCTAGTGTTTTTTTGTAGGTTTGGTTTTTGTGTACGTAAGGTCTTATTTTTTGCATGACTACGATTAGCTGCTTTTTTTGGACCTTTGCCACAATCTGCACATGTTCTTCCCATATTGTTAAAAATTTAGTATAATATAAATAATAGAGAGATTATATAGCATCTTTATTAATTTGTCAAGTAATATTAAGTTGGATGATAGATGATAGATGATAAATGATAACTTACTAAGGATGTATCATTATCATTTATCATCTATCATTTTAAATTTATTTAAAAATTTATGGGAATTACTGCAATCTTTTTTTTATTCATTATTATCCCTTCGGCTATATTTCATGAGTACGCTCATGGTTGGATGGCCAATCAGCTGGGGGATCCGACTGCCAAGTATGCTGGTAGGCTTACTTTGAATCCAGTGGTTCATATAGACAAGTGGGGGACACTAATAATGCCTCTGCTTTTGATAGTGCTTACTCAAGGCAGATTTCTCTTTGCTTATGCTAAGCCGGTGCCTTATAATCCTTATAATCTAAAAAATCAAAAGTGGGGACCGGTAGCAGTGGCTGTGGCTGGGCCAGCCTCCAATTTATTTTTGGCATTTGTTTTTGGTCAGATAATGCGGTATGTACCAAATGGATCGCTTAGTATGTTATTGTCTATAGTGGTTTATGCCAATGTTTTGTTGGCAGTATTTAATATGCTTCCAATTCCACCACTTGATGGGTCCAAATTACTCTATGCAGTTTTGCCAGATTCAATGTGGAAAGTAAAGCAACTTTTGGAACAATATGGTTTTTTTATCCTGCTTGCTTTTATCATGGTAGGCTTTACTTGGATTCATCCGATTATCAATTTTATTTATCTATTTTTGATTGGTGGGAATGGGTTGTTTTGATCACGTATCATAAAACATATAACATGTAACACATAACACGTGACACGTAACACATAACATTCCGAGTTTACCACAGGATGTTTTTAATTTATAAAATAGTACTTACTGTAGTACGTACTATAGTAAGTACTATTTTGCCACAAACAAAAAATACGTATTTAAATACGTATTTTTTATTCCTCAATCTTTTCTAATATTCTTAAAAAAGATAGTCAGTGGGGAGAAGGGCAAGCTTCTCCCGAGTTCAAAGAACGTTCTATTTGTTTCCGCGACTCGCCTCGCGGGGATAGATCAGCTATCCCAGACCCAGAGTGCCTTTTCGACCACCTTTTTGATTTCCCTAACTCTGGGAATCTTGCCTGCGTGGCCATGCTCGCATTCTTCTTCCAAATCTTCGAGAACCTCGGTCATCTCTTCCATGGGTTCTGCGTCGAAGCTGGGATGCAAGCGGTGGTCGTAGGTGTCTTCTTTTGCCGTCTTGTACACCTTCTTCAGTCTGGAGATAATCTCCGTCATGTCCTCGTTCTTGGTCCATTTCTCGGTTTCCTTGAGGAATTTCGGCATTTCATGGACGACAGCTCCGTGGGTGATGTTGACCCAACTTTGAAAGGGACACCTGATACTACCGTTGAAGTTGCCAAAGATAGACTCGCACTGTTCGGCCTCATAGCCGAAGTCCTTGCTACAGCCGACGAGAGTGAAAGTGAGACAGAACACAACGAATAACAAGATAGTTCTATTCATGACTTCTCCTTCAAAGCCTCACCGTTCTCGGCAAGGGAAATTGGCAAAAGTACCTATTTAAGCGTTAAAACGGCTTAGTTAACGCACAAATAGGTACTTGCCAAGGTATCACGTAAAGAAGCAGGGCTTCCACGTGACAAGTTTTAAGGTACGATAATGACAATGTAGTATAGCACATTTTGATACTTTTGTCAAGTTAGTGGACAACTAGACTTGACAAATATTTCAACTTAGTTTATAATGCCCACATCGTAAAAATTACGAACGTAGTAATCCTCAATTGATTGGGGGTGAAGAATAATCGCTTTGTCGATTTGTACGTCTATCTTAATCTAAGATGAAAGTATGATTTGGCATAAGCAGCCAAATTTTTTTATTAACTAATACCCACAGGGCATCAGTATGCTCTGATAATTCATAATTTGAATTTATGCCTACAGTAAACCAATTACTTCGCAAGGGCAGAAAAGATAAGGTGAGCAAATCGCCATCACCTGCCATGCAGTTTACCTATGATAGTTTGCATAGAAAAAAGACTGTACTAAAGCGAGGAGCGCCATTTAAACGTGGTGTGTGTACCAAGGTCTATACTAGTACACCAAAAAAACCTAATTCAGCTTTGCGTAAAGTTGCCAAAGTTAGACTTTCCAACGGATCAGAGGTAATTGCCTATATTCCAGGTGAAGGTCATAATTTACAAGAGCATTCAATTGTTCTTATTCGTGGTGGTAGAGTAAAAGATTTACCAGGTGTGAGATATCACATCGTGCGTGGTGTTTATGATACCCAAGGAGTCGAAGGTCGAAAACGCAGTCGTTCTATGTATGGTACCAAAAGACCAAAGAAATAAAAACTAATTTACTAAAAAGTAACTTTGATTAATATGCCTAGAGGAAGAAAAATACCAAAAAGGATCGTAAGTCCTGATCCAAGGTATAACAGCTTGTTGATATCTAGATTTATCAATATGATAATGAAAGATGGAAAAAAGACTTTAGCACAAAAAATTGTTTATAGTGCTTTGGAAAATTTAAAAGAAAAAATAAAGAAAGAGGATGCTCTAAAAGCTTTTGATGATGTGATGAATGCTATTCGTCCATCTGTCGAAGTTCGTTCTCGTAGAGTCGGTGGTGCCAACTACCAAGTACCAATGCCTGTTACTTCAGATCGTCAGGATGCTTTGGCTTTTCGTTGGATTATCGCTGCGGCTCGTGCCAGAAAAGGAAGAGACATGGTAGACAGACTTACTTCAGAGATGACAGATGCCTTGGAAGGTATCGGTGGAGCTTTCAAAAAGAAAGAAGACACCCACAGAATGGCCGAAGCTAATAAAGCTTTTGCTCATTTTGCACGCCGTAGATAAAACAAAAAGGCTTGAAAGGCTTAAAAAGCCTGAAAGGCCGGAAAAGTATGTTTTATAATAATTTATATAAGCCTTTTAGGCCTTTCAAGCCTCTCAGGCCTCTCAAGCCTTTTAATATATGCCTAGAGAATATACACTCGAAAAAACTCGTAATATCGGCATCATGGCTCATATTGATGCTGGTAAGACAACAGTAACTGAGCGTGTTTTGTACTATACTGGTAAAAAGCACAAAATCGGTGAAACCCATGAAGGTGCTGCCGACATGGATTGGATGGAACAAGAAAAAGAGCGTGGTATTACTATTACTTCAGCAGCGACTACTTGTTTTTGGAAAGACTATCGTATTAATATTATTGATACTCCTGGCCACGTAGACTTTACTGTAGAAGTAGAGCGATCTTTGCGTGTGCTCGATGGTGCTGTAGCAGTATTTGATGGCTCACAAGGTGTGGAACCTCAATCAGAAACAGTTTGGAGACAGGCTGACAAATATAATGTGCCTAGAGTTTGTTTTGTAAATAAAATGGACAAAGTTGGCGCAGATTTCTATATGAGTATAAACTCAATTAGAGAGCGTCTTTCTGATAAGGCTGTTGCTATTCAGCTTCCAATTGGTGCTGACTCAAGTCATATTGGTGTTATTGATTTGATTGAGAAAAAAGCTTATAAGTTTGAGGGCGAATATGGTATTAATGTAACAGAGATTGAAATTCCAGAAGACATGAAAGAAAAAGTTGAAGAGTACAGAGCAAAAATGACTGAAAAAGTTGCCGAAGCCAACGAAGCTTTGATGGATAAATATTTGGGTGGTGAAGAATTGACAGTCGAAGAAATTAAGAGTGGTATTAGAACACTAGTTTTGAATAATGAAATGTATCCGGTAATTTGTGGAACTGCTTTACAAAATATTGGAGTTCAGCCAATGCTTGATGCTGTGGTAGCTTATCTGCCATCACCATTGGATGTTCCTATTCTTCAAGCTCATGACATAGATGACGAAGAGAAGTTAATAGATATAAAGGCTAGTGACGATGAACCTTTTTGTGCATTGGCTTTTAAGATTGCTACTGATCCTTTTGTTGGTAAGTTGGCTTTTTTCCGAGTTTATTCTGGAAAAGTTACAGCAGGTAGTTATGTAATAAATACTACTACTGGTAAAAAAGAACGTATAGGTAGAATTGTTCGTTTGCATGCAAACTCTCGTGAAGATGTAAACGAAGTTTTTTCTGGTGAGATTGCAGCAGCTATTGGTCTAAAGCAGACTACAACTGGTGATGCGCTTTGTGGCGAAGATCGTCCAGTTATTTTGGAAAAAATTATTTTTCCAGAGCCAGTTATTTCAGTAGCTATTGAACCAAATACAAAACAAGATGCCGAAAAGATGAGTCTCGCTTTGCAAAAACTTGCAGAAGAAGACCCAACTTTCAAAGTTCACACAGATGAAGAGACCTTACAGACTATCATCTCTGGTATGGGTGAGCTTCATCTAGATATTCTGGTTGATCGTATGAAACGTGAGTTTGGTGTTGAGGCCAATGTTGGTGCTCCGCAAGTAGCTTACAAAGAAACTATCAGACAGAGTGCCGAAGCTGAGGGTAAGTATGTAAAACAATCTGGTGGTCGTGGTCAATATGGTCATTGTTGGATCAAGGTTGAGCCTCTTGTGGATAGTGAAGAAAATTTTGAATTTGTAGACGATATCAAGGGTGGTGTAATCCCTCGTGAGTATATCGCTCCAATTCAAAAAGGTATCAAAGAAACTATGGACAAAGGTGTGGTTGCAGGCTATCCTATGATCAATGTAAAGGCCACTGTCTATGATGGATCTTATCATGAAGTTGATTCTTCAGAAGTTGCCTTTAAGATGGCTGGTAGTATGGCCTTCAAGTCCGCTGCTCTAAAAGCTAAAGCAGTTGTCATGGAACCAATTATGAAAGTAGAAGTGACTACTCCGGAAATTAATATGGGTGATGTGATTGGAGACTTAAGTTCCAAGCGTGGGCAGATTCAAGAGATGACTGATAGAGGTTCAGCTAAGATTGTTCGTGCTACTGTACCGTTGTCAGAGATGTTTGGTTATGCAACTTCACTTCGTTCTATGACCCAGGGTCGTGCTAGTTATTCTATGGAATTTGATCAATATGCCGATGTGCCAAAGAGTGTTGAACAAGAATTGGTTGATGGGAAGAGAAAATAAGTATTGATTTAGACAGATTAAAACTGATTATATTAAAAAACCGTTTGGTGTGAGCCTAGCGGTTTTTTTTATCCCCTCTCAAGAGGGGAAGACAGATGATACTATGTACTAGTACACGGTATCATATCACCTCAAACAAAAAACCACCCGTAATCCTCCCTGCTCTGATTCCAATATTTTAGAATCAAGGCAGGTGACGAGTGGCTCTTTGTTCACCTGTACATCTGGTTGTGTTGAATCTGGGTGAGGTGGGAAGTTCTTAGTTCTTATAAAACTCCTTCCACAGTTTTGAGACAACTTGTCCTACAGTTGGGTGATGGCGTGGGTGTTGCCATTGCACGGCATGCCCTACCTCAATGCCCGCAACAGAAGCGCAAGAACGGGCTTCTGGCTCGCGTAATAGGCTTGCTGGGGTGTAAGTTCGCCCCCAGTCTTTTAGAAGTTTTTGCAAACACTTGTTAAGCAACTCTCCTATGCTTCTTGACCTCGTTATCATTCGTACCACCCCACTAGATTGATTTGTTATTAATGTAATATAATTAATCAAAAAAGTCAAGACCTTGAAAAAAATAAAAAACCATGGTAGTATAGAAAAGCCTTTTGAGCATTTTAAGCTTTTCAGGCATTTCAAGCCTTTTTATTTTATGAAATTTAATGTAATTACAATTTTCCCAGACTTAATTTCTCATTATTCAAATGAGAGTATTTTGGGTCGTGGGCAAAAAGCTGGAGCGATAAAAATCAATCCAGTTAATTTGCGTGACTTTACAGAAGATAAACATAAAAAAGTTGACGATACTCCATATGGCGGGGGACCAGGAATGGTGATGAAACCAGAGCCAATTTTTAAGGCTTTGAAAACTTTGGGTGCAATTCCTTTTCGAAAAGCCGATGGACTTAGTAAAGTAAAAAAGATTTTTACAGGAGATATAAAAAGAAAGAAGCGTACTGTTTTACTTTCACCTCGTGGACGACAGTTTGATCAGCGTATTGCAGAGCAGTGGAGCAAGCTAGATGAGATTACTTTTGTCTGTGGGCGTTATGAAGGAATTGATCAGCGCGTAGTTGATAATATGGTGGACGAAGAAGTTTCAATCGGTCCTTATGTTTTGGCTGGTGGAGAGTTAGGCTCACTTGTAATGATCGAAGCAGTCTCTCGTCTTATTCCAGGAGTGTTAGGTAATCCAGAATCACTGGATGAAGAAACGTTTGGTAATATTAAAAGTCAATCTGATAAAAAAAATAGTGAAGATAAGAAATTCAAAATTTCAAATTCAAAATTTAAAATTGACAAAGAGTATCCTCAGTATACAAAACCATCTGATTTTAAGGGTTGGCAAGTGCCGGATGTTTTATTATCAGGAGATCATAAAAAGATTAAAGAGTGGAGAGAAAAGCAGTAAGCAGGGTATAGAATTGTATTTTATTCCATGTATTTTGTATCGTGTTTTATTTATCCCCAGTACTGTGCATATCTTGCTCTTGACAAGTGTTATCAAATAATATACAATGTGTAAGCAATCAAATAAACCTTACACAATCCATCTTTTTCCAAGTCTCGACTAAGTCGGGAGACTGGAGAGAAAAAAGAGCGACTCAAGAATGGGTAACTCTTTTTTCTTTCTGCGACAGTACAAGATAGTAGAAAGACGTACATTACAATTGAATATACAACAACCATACATATCAAGTATAAAGGTTCATAAATAAGCAAAAAGTTCACCACGTAAAAGCTAATAGGATTAGCTCACGTGGCTTACTATAAAAATGTGACAAAGATCTAAGTTGTATACAATCCTACGGGACTATATAACATGTGAACGTCTATTCAAATCAAAAACAATTAGAGTCAATAACTCCAAATTTATTTGGAGATAATTCTCATCGGCTGTCGTGATGATAGCCAGTGAAACAATTTATTGTTTCACATTCATTGAGAGTTTGATCCTGGCTCAGGATGAACGCTGGCGGCGTGTCTAAGGCATGCAAGTCGAACGAACCCGATTTTCTTCGGATTAGCGGGAAGTGGCAAACGGGAGAGTAACACCTTGGTAACCTACCTTCGAGACGGGGATAGCCCAGAGAAATTTGGATTAACACCCGATGGTCATGGAGAGACTTAAGTCATTCCATGTAAATAATTTATTGCTCGAAGAGGGGCCTAGGTCCTATCAGCTAGTTGGTGAGGCAAAAGCTCACCAAGGCTATGACGGGTAGAGGGCGTGAGAGCGTGACCCTCCTCACTGGGACTGAGACACTGCCCAGACTCCTACGGGAGGCTGCAGTCAAGAATATTCCACAATGGGCGAAAGCCTGATGGAGCGACGCCGCGTGCAGGAAGACGCCCTTCGGGGTGTAAACTGCTTTTATAAGGGACGAATTCGTGACGGTACCTTAGGAATAAGAGGTTGCTAACTCTGTGCCAGCAGCAGCGGTAATACAGAGACCTCAAGCGTTATCCGGATTTACTGGGCGTAAAGCGTCCGCAGGTGGTTTGACAAGTCATTGGTCAAATCCTGAGGCTTAACTTCAGGACTGCTGATGAAACTGTTAGACTCGAGGCTGGGAGAGGCAAGCGGAACTATCGGTGTAGTCGTAATAAGCGCTGATATCGATAGGAACACCAAAGGCGAAGGCAGCTTGCTAG
>Ga0075122_10000710_pt1 | contig 25290 bp, 36 predicted proteins | sample AntAceMetag02UKB_FD_69790 | JGI IMG/M metagenome (GOLD analysis project Ga0075122, IMG submission 69790) | Saline lake microbial communities from Ace Lake, Antarctica - Antarctic Ace Lake Metagenome 02UKB | ecosystem: Environmental > Aquatic > Non-marine Saline and Alkaline > Saline | place...
ATAAAGGTTCACTTTTCATCAGAAAGGTGAACCTTTTTTATTTGTTGTTTTCCTCCCGAAATCCCTACAGAACAAGCATTTCCTGACGATGCGATCCTATTATTAACAGAACTGTTTAATTTCAAATTAATCACCTTTCCCTATCTGCTTAATTATTTTTTGAATAGTTTTATTTTTTCTCGTCTTTGAGCTATCAACTAAAAGTCCTTCATTTTCCTATGTTTCCCGTCAATAAATAATCAAAAGCTTTAAATATTTGTGCTTCTGTCTATTCGTATGCCTTTTTTAAAGAAGTTCATCAAACTGATGAAAAGTGAACTAATCCCCAAGCATGACAAGAAGCGTAGAAACCAATGGGTTATTGATGAAAGCAAATACCTGCATGAAGAAGAAATAAAAAAGCTGAAAAAAGAAGCTAACAAGTGCAGAAAATACGGCTTAGGGCATAGAAAATTCACAGCTATAAGGAATTGGTTTATGGTTGAGCTTGGCTTGAATACAGGCCTGCGGGTTGAAGAAATGACGTCTTTGCAGGGCGATAGCCTTCTTATTGATAAGGACAGATCATCCATAGTTGTTATAGGAAAAGGCAATAAGAAAAGAGTTGTATGGATAAGCCAGGATTTTAAGAAAACCTGCTGTGTTTATTTGGAGTATAAAAAAAGATTTGGATATGGCACAGGCAGCGAAGATTACCTTTTAAATAACCTTAAAGGTGGAAGGATATCAAAAAGGGCTTTGCAGAAATTCTTTAAGATTGTTATTAAAAGAGCAAATCTGTCTAACCGTTATCATATCCATAATTTGAGGCATACATACACAACGTTTCTTTTAATAGCAAGCGGAAGGGATTATGATTTTGTATCAAAGCAGTTAGGCCATACATCAATAAGGACAACACAGACTTATGCAGGTGTTGTTGAGCATATAGCGAGAAAAGCAATTGAAAAGATGTATAGATGAAGACATTTAAAAGAGATAACTGAAAGGATGGCAGTAGAAATGAAAAAAGCCGTGTTTGTTTTATGTATTCTTGTGGTATTTATGTCAGGATGCGCAAGCATTTATAAAATGGGGAACAAGACTTATGCCTTCCGGTCTGAAGCTGAAGAAGCTCAGCTCAAAGCTCTGAACGAATCTTTAGAGAAGTGCCGTAAAGCCCATAGCCCTGTTGCTAAGCAATGCGTGCTGGTCATGCCGACTTATAAATGGATTAACGATAATTGGGTTAGGGGTATAGGCCTGGGAGTTAGGGATTATATTGTCCAGGGCCTCCAAAGAAGCACAGAGATAGAATACAAGATGATTCAGAAATCAGGCTTGTTTGAAGATTGCAGGATTGTCCAAGCTGTAGAAGGAAACGGCGAAAGCGGGAATTCCGCCCAAGATGGAGCTTTTGAAATAAGAGGAGAGCTCAACGATAAAAGGCAGCGCGTATATCAGCTATCTGCTCCTGGTGGCAAGCATTACAGGTATTTTACGCAGGATGATGTCTACAATTTTGCTGTTTTAGGATGGGATTGGCTTGCAGATGAAATCGTGAAACTGAAAGAAAAAGAATGATTAAGGCTTAATAGGTCTGGTTTGAATTTGCAGTACAAGGGAAAGGAGGCTAAGCAGATAAATTGCGCTATAGCGAAGTTAAAAAATGTTATCAAACAAAAAAGGAGGGAGCTGTGAAAAAAAGAATTTTGTTGTCTACGATGATGGTTTTAGTAATGGCAGTTTCATCTGCTGCTTTTGCTGAGAATCCTGTGTCAGGAGACGTTGAATTGACTGACAGGTGGAATTTTGGTGTAAGCGCTTCAGGTGTGATTCCGGACAATAGCAGGGATTATGATCCAGGGTATAATATTCAGGGGTCGCTGTCATATGATTTGTTTCAATGGCTGGCAGTTGGCGGAGAAGTAGGATATACGGCTGTGGATGGTTTTATTTGCTCAGAAGATGTAGAAGAGGTGACTGGCTTGAAAAATGTATTAATGACGACAGATAGGCTGAAAGCGTGGAATTTGCATTCATACCCCCTTATGGGTAATATTATACTAAAAGCCCCCATTAAAATGGATAATGGCAAGCTAGTTCCTTATATAACCAATGGCTTTGGCGTATTGTTATCTAATGCTGATGTAACTGTACAATTAAAATCAGGAGGCTCAAGATATGATATTGATTTAACTGTTGAGCCTGCTTTTCTTTGCAAACTTGGCGCTGGCCTGGATTTTTATATGGGTGATTCTTTGGCTCTGATGTTTGAGACAAGTTATCAATGGGCAGATCTTGACTACCATATCAAGGTTCCGAAATATTCTTCGACTACTTACAAGCACACGCAGAATTTTGATTCCTGCTATATAGGCGGCGGTTTAAAGCTTAGATTCTGAGCATATTAGGTATATAGCCATACCGCTAACTGCCCTATTTTAAATGAGTTATGCAGGCTAAACTGGTTCTTTAAGGAAGCAGGTATTAAAGAAGTATTAATGAACCAAGTTATGCCTGCGAGTGAGTCTTGACGAGCGAGCAGGCAGTGCGGTGAGCGTAGCGAACCCGCACAATCCCCATTTATGGGGATTCAAAGCTTATCCAAGTGGGAATCCAATCCTTTAGAATCCCCCGCAGTCACAAACAGACCTGCGGATTATCAGGTTGGTGAGCAAAAGCAGTATAGGGTTGTGCTTGACTCATTTGTATTCTTTTGAATATGATGAGTTAAGGATGTTCCTATACAATATTTGCGAAGTGAGTCAGGTAAGAACGAAGTCCTGACTTCCTGATTAACGCAAGGGTCTGTGAAGTGAAAACCGCCTTAAGAATTCATTAAGGCGTGTTTGGTCGTGCCTGAAATTTAATGCTATGTTTTATTAGTTTTATTAAATGAAAGGCTGTAGGCGTATGCCGGAAAGAGCCTGTGAGGTATGATAAGGATTGCTTTATAAGCATTATTTTTACTACTGCCAGCGTCAGTATAAACTTTAAATACTCTAATGCATTCACTTTAAGCTAAGGGTGGTATTCATGGGAATAGATGAAGTAAAGAAGCTTGTAGACGAACAGATAAAAGACTGCAAGAATCTGAAGAAAAGAAAAGAGCTTACAGAAGAAGGAGAGGGGCATTATCTTATAGCCAAAGCAGTAGCAGAGACAATAGGGACTAAAAAAGGAAGAGGATGCCTTCTTATGATAGAGCTTATAGCGCAAGAACTAAGCAAGAACAATGCTGACTGGATAAAGGAATATAAAACCCGCTATTATTGATTCAGCAGGCTTTCGGCTTCAAGAAGGTTTTCTCTTACTTCTTTGCCTGTTTCTGTCAGCTCGTAGAGCCTTCCCCGTTTTTCCTCGCTATTAAGACATACTGCAAGGCCGCGATTTACCAGGCATTTCAGAATATCGCTTGTATTAGACAGGCTTATTTTTTCATTAAATTTCTGACTTACTTTTCGTATGAGGCTGGGAGTCATTTTCGCGCTTAATGCTTTCATCACTGCTTTTCTTTGCGTGCCTTTTTCTACCCAGATAAAATGCTTTAAGTTTTCCGGTTTTATCATTCTAAACTGATATTCTATAAAGAGGTTTATAAACTTTATACTGAATCTGTCAGTAGTTATTATTCTGACTATGGCAGTTTTTTATCAGTATTAAGTTTTTATATCTATCAGACTATTTTCTGCCAGAAAAGAGAAGAGGTGATGGAGATGAAAAATGGCAAAGAAAAAAACAGAAGAAGTTAGTCAGCCAGAGGCTAAATTTGAGGACAACCAACCGATATTAAGCAGGAGCCTGTCTTTAAGCAAAGATAGAAACTGGCTTATTATAAAGACGATAAGGACGGATATTGTGCATGTGAATTATTTAGACAAGGTTCTGGAAGGCGATAATCTGTCAGAAAAATGAGCGATGCTGATCTTGAAGCAAGATGCAAAAAAGCCATTCTCTCAATAGCTGATGACGTGAAGGACATTAACCATAAGCTGAGTCATTTCCTTGAAAATTACAGAGATGATTATTATAAGGCTATGGGTTATCGGAAGGAGTATTGAGGTTTTTTATTTCTTTTTTTGTTTTATTTAATTAAACTTTAATTTCTCTCTTCTTAATTTCTTCCTCTATCGCTTGCTTGGTGTTTTCTTTTGATACTATAAGGGCTATTTGGTTTTGCATGGTTTCCATTTGATTTTTCATAGATTCATTTCTCATAGTTTCTAATTTCCTACCCTCTTTTAATTCTTCAATTTCTTTTTTTAATTGCTGTATTTTAAACTCTTCAAGTTTCTTTTTTGGGCGGTGCATATCAATCGCTAGGAAATTTATATACTTATCAATCTCATCAGAGCTAGGCTTATGTCCTAATCTAGAATTAACCTCATCACAGCTCCAACCTTTTCTCAATAAATCACAAGCCATTCCTGACCTTAAATCTTTCCAACTAACTTTTTCTCCATGTGGAATACATTTAGCTCCTGCTCTTTCTACTGCTCTATCTATAATCTTTTTAGCTGTGCCATATCCAAAAGGAAATACTAAATCATTATCATTTTTTATTGGTAGCAATATTTGGTCTAATAATTTAACAGTTGTAGGATGGTTTGTTATAACCCCTCTTGCTCTCCTGGAACGCTTTAAAATATCTTTTCTAAGATTAACTCTATACTCTGGCTCGTTTGTATCTGGGTTGATTTCTTTGCTGTAATCTCGCTTTTCTGTTTTAAGCAAAGCATTAATATTCTCTCCGATATCCCAAGCAACCCAGAATAAAGTTTGATGTATTGGTTTGTAAACATTCAAAAGTATTTTTTTAAATATCTCTTCCTCAATAAATCTCACTTCTTTGCTACCATTTATTGGAACAATTACCTTTCTGCATAAATCTACTTTTCCAGCCATTTCAAAAGGTTTGCTTTTCATAATCTTATCAAAATAAGAATCCTTTAATCCTCTTGGATCATAAGGTTTGCCATCAACTCGCTTGATTTTTCCATCCATAACATTATCATATACTTTTTTAATATCGTCTTCTGTTAAATTAACCCAAGCCTTATGATTAAACCACCTATCAATTGTTAGTAACCTAGTGATTAAATTATATAAATTATTGTAGTTAGATTCATCTAGTTTACCCTTACTATTTCCCCTCTTTAGCTTATATTCTTCATATTCAAAGAACTCTTTAAACAGTTTAAGGTTCTCTTTACATAATATTTTGGTCTGTTCTATATCTCTTTGGTATCTTTCTTTATATTTCTGTTCCCATGTTTTATTAGCCATCTTATTAAACTTCACCGTCTAAAACTATATAGATAACAGACTATATAAAGGTTTCTATTTAAAGGTATAGTTTTGGGTATTGCTGGGCGGTGGCGTTATTACTTTTCATACCCTTTAACCAGAACTCATTAAAAGATTATCCATAACCCTTTCAAAATTGATATAGCCTGGGTTAATCAGAACTGTGATTTTTTTGCTTTTAATATATTCAGAGCTTCTTTTAAAACGCCAATAGGGTAATGATCTAATCCAGTATTATACGATTTATTATTATGTTCTTTTTCGTAAGCATTCTCACAAGGATTGATGATATTATAAAATTTACTTTGTTTCTCTTTCGGCAGATAATGTAAATTAGCTTTAACAAATGCTTCTATATTATCAGCCTTTTCTTGTTTGCTGTTTTCTGGAAAACTTACCTTATCCATTTCTTACCTCAAATTAATCTACTATGAAATAGTAACATACCTCTATTTAAGCTTTATTCTGGCATGAATCTGACTGTGTCAGTAGCAATTATTCTGACGGCAACAGTAGCCTGTCAGTATAAAGTTTATAAGTTAATTGTCTCTACTTAATAATGATAAAAATGAACGTCACAAATAAAGACACAACAGAGGAAATCAAGAGGAAGCTGCATAGTCTGCTTCGTCATAATTATTTCTCTAACAGGAAGGAAGAAGAGCCTCAGGATCAATTGTATAACACTAATTATGGCGCAGTTGATGCATCGAATGAATCAGGCGCATCGATAGACAATATCCTAGAAGGTGATTTAGAGGCCTTGCTTGATAAAATTAAAAACACCTCATCTGCTGTTACTTCAAGAATAAACATACATAACTACATTAATGACAGGCTGGACTATAACGCAGTCAAAGTGGGTACTGAGATACTGCACTGCGATAATCTTGCAGGGACGCTTTATGCCAAGCTTTCAGATAAAAGAGGGTCTATGCTTGCCTCTGAACTTCTTGCCCTTGAAAAGCAGAAGCTTGATGAGAAAGTGAAATGCTGGCAGGACATAATAAAGCCTATGGAATACTTTACAGACATACTGCACAAATATAAACAGACAGATCAGGATAAAAAACTGATTGAGTGAATTGAGTGATTTAATTAAAGCGATTTGAATAAAATGAACCCTGATATTTTAGTGAATGATTTACTGCTTAAATTAGAGCCTGAATGGGGCAGTAGGAAAATAGAGAGCTTAAAGCTGATCCATGCGATAGGCGATAAAGAGAGGAAAGAGAGAATAGAGAAGATTATCTCTATTTCCGCGAGGAAGCTTGTTAAAGACACTTTATTGAATAACCAGGTGTTACTGCCACCTTCAATGCAAAAAGCCTGTGAAGGCAGAAAGCAGGTGTTTGCCGGCACTGTGTGTTATGGAAAGGATGATAAGGGGGCTGACAGAAAACTCTATCCATTGAATCTTGATTATGAGGATATAAAAAATCACATGCTTATAACTGGTTTGTCTGGTACTGGTAAAACAACGTTAGCTTATAACCTGCTTATTGAATTAGCTCAAAAGGGTAAAAGGTGCATTGTTTTTGACTGGGACAGAACATGGCGTAATCTTTTGAGCCTGGATAAGAAGAAATATCCTTTTGTTGAGAAAACAAGAGTTTATACAATCGGAAGAAATGATATTCTCCCTTTTTCGTGGAATATGTTTTTTAGCCCACCGCCTAATGTTAAGTTTTCAAACTGGCTTGGAATTGCTGTAACAAAACCTTTGAGAAAATCCTTATTTTCAGGCCAAGGTGTAGAAGATTATATTGAAACAGAAGCAGAGCAGATGATGGATGCTTATCAAAATGGTGTATTGAAAATGCTCCCTAATATTGAAGATATGAAAACGCGTGTTATGGGAAAGTTTGCAACAGCAAGGCAGTTGTTATGGAAGCAATCTACAGAGAGATGCCTTAAAGAATTGTCAAGAGAGGCTATGCGTGAGGTATTTGGCTCAAGAGAGCCTATAGATATTGGCAAAGAGATACTTGAAAGAGACGGCGTAACTATTATTGAAATGGATATTGAAACACCAGAGCATTTGAGAGTACTATTTCAGGAATTAGTGCTTAATTATTTCTGCCTTTATTATTTAGGAAAAGGTGAAGCTGAAAAAGAAGAGCTTAGGACAGTTGTATTTTTAGAGGAATTTCCTAATATGCTGCCAAGCTCTAATATTGAGAAGATGGCCGGAAAGGAAATTTTAAAAACTATATTTAAAGAATTCCGTAAATTTGGCGTGGGCGTTGTTAGTCTCGCCCAAGAGCCATCTGAATTGCCTAATTATGTTACAGCAAACTGTAAAATTCAAGCACACTTTGCCTGCCAGACGAGGAAAGACATAGAATCTGCATCAAGCAGTCTATTTCTTAAAATCCATGAAGTCCCCTTTATAGACCTTATCTGGCAAGGCGAAGCTATTATGAAAGTTAAAGGCAGGGTTAAGAATTGCCTTGTTAAAGTTCCTGCCCCGCCTGTTATGAGAACAGTAACAGATGATGAGCTTAAAGAATATATGAAAAAATGAAGCATAAAATTATTGTCGGAGATTGCAGAAAGGTCTTAAAGAAATTGCCGGATAATTCAGTTCATCTTGTGATTACATCACCACCATATAACGTTGGTATTGGTGTTGGCAGAGATGGGTGGACAGATAAACTGCCTGACAAAGAATATTTAAAGCTGACAAAAACATGGTTGCGGGAGTGTTACAGAGTGCTGGCTGATGGAGGAAAGATTTGCGTCAATCTACCTCTTAATGATACTTCTAATATTGCTTGTCTGCATTTAAAGATAATGAAAGAGTTAGGTCTTACCTTTAAGACCAATATAATATGGGTTAAATGGGACAGCAAAAGAAAAGAGAAATTTTCTATAAGCAAATGGAGAATAGATAAGTTTAAGTTTCCTAACCAGCCTAATCCTATAATGCTGAATGTTTGCGAGGTTATTCTTGTGATGCAGAAGAATAAAGGATATTCGCGAGGGCAGAAGGATTTGACGTTAAAAGAGTTTGAACGTCTTAGATATAATTGCTGGTTTTTGAAGCCGATAGCCAAAAGGGATAATCACCCTGCCCCTTATCCTGTTAAATTAACTGACAGGCTTATTAAATTGTATAGCTTAGCTGGACAGACCGTTTTAGATCCATTCGTGGGCATAGGAACTACGAGCATATCAGCAATAAAGCTCGGCAGAAATTCTATCGGCATTGAGATGAATTCTGAATATGTTGGAATGATTAAAAACAGATTGGACGATTGCGTTGTGATTGAGAGGGATTAATGGAAAGTACAAATCCAGAAATCCCAAAATTAAGGATAGTCTATTATGAAGCAGGTGGTGAAATTTCTTATTTCTACCTCGAGAAATCGGAAGCACTAAGAGTACTTGCACTATTGAAAATTTTGCCTGAGATTACAGACTGGACTTCATTATCCCGTGTTGCAGCAGCTATTGAGACAGATGTTCTTGTTACCCAATGGACATTATTAAAAATGGCAGGAGCTAAGTATATTGACATTCTTAAAGATGGTAAAAGAGAAGTGCTGGTAAAAGAGCCTGTTTTATTGATTAAAAAAGGGCATATAAGACCTAATCCTCGCTATAAATATCTAAGACCATCAATTTATATTAAAAAATCAAAAAAATCACATTCTTAAAGATGTCCACATTCTTAAGATAGGGGTTATATATAGTATCTTAAGTATGTAAATGGGGGGTAATTCATTCTTGGTTTGTTGTTTTTATATTATTGAGATTATTTTTGTATTCTTTTTTTGTTTTATTTTTTGTATTATTATATTTTTTAGACGCTTTTTTGATTTTGTATTATATAGAATAAATCATATTCTTAATAATGTCATTTTGCATTATTAAGAATGTAAAGGTTTAGTTTGTTCTGACAGTATCAGGGGTTATTCAGTATAAAGTTTATATATCACCCTTTCTCTTATATCCTTGAAATTTATATTTCATTTTACCTGCACGAAGCATTTTATATTCACGAGAGTACGAAGCTTTCTTAGACCATACAGAATTTACAGTATAGAGCAATTACTTTAATTTGCAATTATTTTTTTATTTTGAAAGGGGGTGGTTGATTAAAAGTATTTGTTATCAGATTTGAGAGAAAACAAAAGTCATTATTGCAAAATCGAATTTGTGATAGTTGACAAAAATCCAAATAAATAAAATTTCTTTCTTCCCCCTACAGGGTAAGGGGAATAAAGAAATTAAGCATGAATAGAAGCTCTCTTTGATGAGAGTTTTTTTATGTCTAGAAAAGAGGTGATTATAGAGTTAGTTGATTCATTACGCACTGAAATAGGAAAGGAGAAGATGTTATGAGATATTACTGGATACGAAAAGAGGATTTGAAAGGGCAGGAAGTTGTTGATGAAGTTGACATTGATGATGAAGTTGCTTTTGCAAAAGTTAAAGAGCTAAGAGGAGCGGTTTTTTATCATGAAGAGGTTGTTTGCCCTGTTCACAAGAAAGAATTTCAGACTGTTTAATAATCAAACCGTAAAGGAGAATGGAATGGAAAATATTAAATTTTTAGTTGATGGCAGAAAGGTTCAGCGCATTAAAGTCGGGGTTGGCGATAAATATGGCGTTGCGATGATTGCATATTTTAAAAATTCAATGAATGGACTGAATGTGAAAAGATTGGAAGTTGTTGACAAGTCAAAAGTACAGCTGTTTTTTGACCAGAAGACAGAGAGCTATGTTTTTCAATTGCTGGATTTTTCAATTGGCTGGGTTGAAGAACACTATCAGAAATTTATCAGCAAATACGATATTTTAATCAAAGATAAAATAGCACACTTATAATCCCGTATTTGCTGTTGGCCCTAAAATACAGCAGTTCAGGAAATAGATTTTTTCAGAGAGTGAATCTAATTGATTCCTCTCTTTTTTTGTCTGCTGAAAAGGAGGTGATTGAAATGTATAGCCCGGTATTGAGCGAAAAAGCTGTTAAGACTCTTTACAGGCTGAAACGCTTCTGCAATCAGCCCATAACGCGAATTGCGGAAGAACTGATAGTGAAAAGCCTTGATACTGTTGAGAAAGATTTGGTATGCAGGGTTTGTGTTAGCGAGAGCAATAACGACTGTGTGAATTGTTATCTTGCTGATGAAAAAGAAAGGAGTAAGAAATGTGGAATAAGCCTACAGAGAAACAGTTGAGCAGAATACCCGCCTTTTACTTAACCGAGAATATCCCTTTAAAAGAAAAGATGATATATATGCATTTTTTCCTGGGCGGTTGTGATTGGTATGCTGCTGAGTACAGCCCGGAAGAGCAGTTATTTTTCGGCTTTGCAATACTCAACAATGATTATGAGATGGCTGAGTGGGGGTATTTCAGCCTTAATGAACTGTGCGAGTTAAAGGTTGAGTTTCTGGAAGTCGATAGGGATTTGCATTTTGAGCCTACAAAAGCAAAAGGCATTGAAAATATAAAAAAAGCGCAGAGATGGTAAAGAAAGGAGCTATATGCGAAACATTAACCCAGAAAAAATGAGCTTTTTAACAGTTGTTAAAGAGCAGAGATATTTTTGTCTCAGCACGACAGCAATTCTGTTATCAATGTTATTTCCTGTTGTGGAATTTCAATTGCTGGGAATAGCAATAATAGCAGGGCTTAAATGGGCCATGCAGGGCAGGAATGCAAGAACAATTATTATTATGAAAGGAGGTGTTGAAAATGTTGGAAGTAGCGAGATTATGCAGACTAGATGGTGATTCAGCGCTCAAGGCCTTTGCTGACGTTATTGTAGCAGAGCAGGTGTTAGTTAAAGGCGTTAGGGTTGTTGAAGGCAAGGACGGCTTGTTTGTATCAATGCCGCAGAATCTGGGAAAAGACGGCAAGTGGTACCCTGCTGTGACGCTTCTTAATGATGAGCTTAAAGAAGCTTTAACAGAGACCGTGCTTGAAGCGTATAACGTTTAAGCAAATTAACAAAAGCCCTGGGCATGGCTATAAAATGCCCGCTTAAGATTGGTTTGGTTGTTGTTTTTTTGTTTCAATAATTTTTTTAGCTAAATGGATAGTAGCTTTTAAGAGAAGATTATCATCAGGGATTTCAGTAACATCAGGTTTTTTGTCTTCCAGGAGTGCTTTAATTACAATATCAGATTCGCTTGATTTCCCTTTTCTCTTTTTTAGAAATTCTATTTCTTTTTTTGAGAGTTTTATTGACTCTTTATTTATACCTTTAAGAATAAAATTTCGGGCAAATTCCAAAATTGGTATTATTTGCGGATAGATTGAATTATCAATTCCTTTGCTCATATTTTCAAATGTGTGTCTAGGAAGATAAGTTAAATCCCATTCATTTTGCAATATTAATAGCAGATAAGATTTCCAGAATTTCTCAAACGATTTTTTATAATACTTATCCTTCTTTTTTTTACTGCCCTGTAATTTAGCTATTTCGAAAAGAGTAATACCCCAGTTGTAATATATTCCCGCGGAATCCTTTTTACAATCAACAATTTTTTCATATTTCTCACAGGCGTTATTGCAATACTTCTTTCGTTCTTCCTTACTGTCCTGCAATGAACTTATATGCAAAAGAGCAACACCCCAGTTGGAATATGCTTCGGCAAAATCCTCTTTGCAATCAACAGCTTTTTCATATTTCTCACAGGCGTTATTGCAATATTTTTTTTGTTCTTCCTTACTCTCCTGCAATAAACCTATATGGAAAAGACTAATACCCCAGTTGTAATATGTTTCTCCACAATTCTTTTTGCAATCAACAGCTTTTTCATATTTCTCACATGCGTTATTGTAATGCTCCTTTTGTTCTTCCTTACTGTCCTGCAATTTAGCTATATGGAAAAGAGCATTACCCCAGTTGCAATATGCTTCTGCATAATACTTTTTGTAATCAATAGCTGTTTTATATTTCTCACATACGTTATTGTAATATTTTTTTTGTTCTTCCTTGCTGTCCTGCAATTCAGCTTTATGGAAAAGACTGATACCCCAGTTGTAATATGCAGTAGATTTTAATTTATTTGAAGAAGAACTATGAGCAATAAGTTGATTACATTTAACACAATTATCAAAATGCTTTCTATGATAATAATAGTTGTCTAAATGTGATAGCTCTAAAAATTTACTATTATTCGCCAATATATTAATCAACTTTTCCATATCCAAATCCATATCTGGATAATAAACGATTTTTTCAAGATAAGGTTCTTGAGAGGAAACAGCATTTTTTGTTTTATCTATCTTCAGAAAATTTAGTTTTTCTAATTTTCTTATACCCTTATCAAAAACAATTGTTCCTTTGAATGAATGGTAGACATTTTCAAATGTTAATTTTAGAAGTGTATACTCAACAGATGGCAGAATTTTTTGTAAAAGTTTTAAAGTTTTCATAATACTTCTACTATTTTCATCCATTTTGCTACTGTTGTTGTAAATGTCTTTCATGTATTCTATATCAAACATGATAGACCAAAATGTTTTAGCATAATGAGATGGGAGTTGTTCACCTTTATAATAGTGATTCATAAAATTATCTGCTTCAATATTCTCTATTTCGTCTCTGAATTCTAAAGGCTCAATAAATCTATGTTCCAGAAGTCGAGATTTGGGCTTTGTTTCATCAGACCGAAGAGTAGCAATGACTATTGTATTTTTATTTACATTATGTAGCTTTTCATAAATTTCCCATATTGGGTCTTGCAATGAAGTAGACTGGTAGTAGTCTATATCATCAATAAACCAAATTAACTTTTCTCTTTTTTGGTTAAAATAATCAGAGATTTTAAGGCTATCAACATTTCTAAAAGCTGAATATTTTAATGCAAGAACATAACATTTTTTTTGTTTTCTTAATACATCAAAGACTAACCTTGTTTTGCCGACTTTTGATTTACCTGTTATTAAAATATTCTTATTTTCCTTGATAAGCTTTTTGAGATCCTCTTGTTCTTTAATGGGAACAGAATATAGGTTTTTAAAGAAACCATTAGCGGGTTCTTGTATTCCAAAGCCATCGGAAAAATCTGTTAAGCGTTTATAATCAAGGTCTTCGGTTTTTTTAAAAAATTGGATATATTCATTATCGTTTTCTGTGAAAAGGGTTTCTGCTGATTTTTCATCAGATTTTTCAGAAACAGAGTTTAGTATTCTAAGGGGGTCGTGAATTTCAATATCTCGCCAAGAAAGACCAAGTTTGTACAGCGCTCTTTGCTGAGGGGTACCTTTTATCTCTCTGTTAAAGCTAACAGAAAAAAGAGTTTTTAGTTGATTCATTGCTATTTCAGACAAATCAATTTGTGATTTTTTTGAATAGAGATAAGGGCATAATTCCAGATAAGGGTCTTTTAAGCGTGATGTCCACACAATATATAAGCCATTACAGAAACAGCGTTTTGAATCTGTTATGTCTTTTTTTCCATAAGGCCTATTTCGCCATTGTTCATTATTGAAATGTTTAGCACCATTTTCCCAGATGCTTTCCCAAGAAATAGGGTTATCGTTTTTCTTTTTCTCCATTAGTTTTGCAACAATGGCTATAACTATGAGTTGAAAATTTCTATCTTTTTGATTTCTGGAAGTAAAATACTTTTTTTGGTTGTTTCCAGAATGTCCTTCTTTTTTAGAAAAATCTAAAATTATACTTTTCCTGTCATAGTCAAGCTCAAATCTTTCTAAATCAATTTTGAGTTTAGAAATACTTCTTACCATTGCATTTTATCCTATCTAATAAAATCCTTGCTGTTAACTAAACCTATTAAGGAAGATTTTTAGAAAATAATTAATCTACCGCATTATATCACAATATGCTGCTTCATGAATACAAAAATAGCTGTTCTTGTTGTTAATAATTGCCCCTTGCCGTTAACCTCTTAAAATTAAGAAGGATTTAAAATCTATGAACGGCATATGAGCGGCGCACTGCAATGCCTTCTAATTTTTTAAAAGCCCTAGATTGATACTGGTGAATACTTGCCCGGCTTTTTCGCATGATAGTAGCAATTTCATCATAGTTTCTTATGTGATTTTGTTGGCGGTCGTAGATTAGTTCTAAAGATTTTAATGTTGTTCCTTTTTTATCAGACATCAGTTCGCTACTACACTCATTGACAAATTTGCAAAATTCATCAATTACTCGCTGGTGATAAAGATGCTTGGAACCTTTTTGAGCACGGTATCTAAGAAAAGGAAATGAATACTCCATGTCACTCGCAAATTTTACTAATTCTGATAAGCGTACTAAGTCGTCTATGGCCATAGCATAAAGGGAAATTTCTTACTATTTAAAGTTTTCGGTTTTTGTAGTTACTAGAAAGAGATAAATGAAAAGTATTTAAAAAATTAAGGAGGATGCCATGAAAAACTTATTAAATCAAGTCTTAAGTGGGGAGATTACAGGCTTTAATCTTTTCAGCAAAGAACTAAATGATGACCGACAAGCTGTAATTTACGGCCATACAGAGAAAGCACATCTTTCTCTGCTCTTTAAAGAATTAAAGAAATGCGGTCTTTTGACTAAGCATTCAATAGTTAAAAGGGAATCTGTTTATTTATGGGACTCATCGTGGATTCCAAGCTCCAATACTCAAATTGTGTCAATAGATAGAAAAGAGATTGCTGTTGAGTCTGGTTATCTGGTCAGGTTTTTTCCAAAGGGAAAAGGAATTGCTAAATCCTTAATTGAATTTTTGACAAATCGATGCTGGAGCAGAAAAAAATTCTGTATTGCAGGCTCGTGGGATGTACCTTATTTGGGCGTGGGTGCAGGTGGCATAAAACATCCAGAGTTTATTTCAAGCAAAGAACTATTGCTAAAGGGGGATGATGGAACTATTCAGTCCAGCTTTGTTCCGGATAAGTTTAAAACAGGCTTAGCGAAAATATGGGAAAAGTTTCTTTTCAGACCGTTTGCAGAATTTGTAGGGGCATAGCACAAGGTTGAACAAAAGTCGGCTTGACCGACAAAAAAAAAGGAGGTTTGAGATGACACATATAATTTGCAGAAAAACCAAAGATGAATTAGGGGCGTCTTACGCTGTCAAAGTTCCCGCAAAGGTTTATGAAGCGTATGGAGAGGAATTTTTGCGATTTCACTTCAACTTTTTAATTAGTCAGGCGCTGGCAGATTTGATTGTTACGGAAAGTTATCAGGATTGGAACGGATTTAATAAACAACTTGCGTTTCTTAAGTGTGAAAAAATACCGCATTATGCAGAAGTTCTCAAGCGTATTCTCCCACCTTTTAAGGAAGCTGCTCAGGAGCACAAAGAAGATGGCGAATAATCAGGTAGCAGAGGTTGTGTTTAACGTTAAGTAGCGGAAAAGTAAATTGGATTAAATCAGTAGATAAGGAATAACCAGTGAACAGCAAAAGACACAGACAATATAAGAAAGGAGCAGTAAAAAAGCAGGGTAGATCTGTGTCTAATGCTGGAATAAGCAAGAATTCTAAAAAGCACGATGCATATGTTGCTGTATGGACATTAACGAAATTAGGCTGGTCTGCCAGAAGGATTGCGAACCTAAAATTGCCCACTTCTCATCACACTGTAACTGATTATTTGGCAGAGGGTTGCGACCTAATTAAAGCAGGTGAATTGCCCATTCTTGCTAAAAGTGAGGGGGCATTAAGAATGAAGTCATTTGCAAACCCAGAATATTTGCATGGGAAGATAAATCAGAACCCATGCGGTGGCGGGCGAAGAGTAAAGTCGCATATTTATGACAGCGAATACAAAGATAGTTTTTATGGTGATGGAGAAAATTCTAAATGATCGGAGGTGATTAAAGTGATAGAAGTCAAAAACATGTTCAAGCTGAATAAAAAAGATTCATCGCTTAAAGCGTACGTTGCGGTTGTCTTAGATGAAAAATTGCTTCTCAAGGGCATAAAAGTCGTTGAGGGTAAAGATGGCTTATTCGTAGCCATGCCACAGCAACAGGGAAAAGACGGCAAGTGGTATGAAACTGTAACATTTCTTACAAGCGAAGCAAAGGAAGCATTACAGGAAGCAGTGCTTAAGGCTTATGAAGCTAAAAAGTCTTAAGAAATAGACATGGTTATCCGCCTGATTCCAGTGACTCTAAAGAAGTTCAGTTTACTTGAGTCAAGCGGATATGCCAGACAAAAAAGATTTTTTCAAGAGACGTTATTAAGATTCCAATAACAGCATACAACAGAATGAGGCGAAAGAATGAAGGAACTGCGGGAAAACAATGGAATACGAAAAATACATGAGAGCATTTGCAGAAATATACGTTCCGGCAGTTGAAAAATTCGCCAAATTTACGATAGATAACTGGTTGAGATTTGTCCATGTGCTTTCTTGGATAAAATTTTACTTGGTAGAAGGTTGGGAATGGCTGGGATATTTTAAAACAGAAGCGTACTTTATGTTCCTTGATTTTACAGATTTTATCAAAGCCTCATTCAAAAAAGGCTACAAAATAGGCTTCACAAGAGGCATGGGGTTGATGTTAAGCAGTATCCAAAATTTCTTAGAAAGGAGGATTTTTATGAGAAACAAAATCTTAACAATTTTTATAACAGTTATTTTGGCAAAGATTATCTTTTTGCTCTACAAGGGCGATGCTCTGAGTGATTTCATTCCTATTATTGAAAGCGTTTCAAGCAGACATTTAAGGGCTCAGGATTTCTTTCTTGTAATAGCTGTATTGATATTTCGTATTATTTTTGCCTACAGCGGGATTAACTTATCATCAATACGGAATATTCCCTGTTTTTTAAAACCTGCGCGCCCGCTAGATTTAGGTGTTTTGGTAGCCGTTGGTTTTGCAACCTATTATTTCGTTTATCCTTATCTATACGAAATTTTCAGGCAACCATTATCTGTAATGGCAAATACTCACAGCTCATTAAGAAGAATGATAATAATGTCTATACCTTTAATATGGCTTTGGATAGTTGCTTTGCTTACCAAAAATATGTGTACCAGCTATACAGCTCCACCGGCTCAGCCAGCTAATACTCAGACTTTACCTGTTCCACCACAGTGGTAGAACAGGAAATATTAACTTTTTTAAAACAGGAGGTTCAAAATGAGCGGAACACAAACATTTAATGACAAAAATCAGTTTCAGGAACAAAGAGGTTTTAGAAATCCTTTAGCAATAAGGCAGACACATCTTCTTGGCGCTGATGAGAAAAGAAATGTTTTAAAAAAAGCCGATGTTTTGTTGATTGACATGTCGGGTTCAACAATAGACCCAATCGGCTATGGTGATAACAGGCAAAAAATTATCGGCATAAAGGAGTCAACCACAGCTTTTATTGGAAATTTGCCAGCAACATCATTTATTGCGGTTTTTGCTTTTGATGGATTACACAGGCTTTTATATAGCATGGCTCCAGTAGGCGCAAACAAGCTCCAAATAATCCAGCAGATTCAAAGGTTGCAGCCGGGAAGCACAACAGCAATGGAAAATACTCTTATTGCATCAGAAAAAGAGTTTATGTCTGTTCCGCAAGATTATACAAAAAGGTTATTTCTTTTAACAGACGGAATCCCTGATACTGATCCAAGAGAAGCTGCTGAGAGTATAAAGCAAAAAGGAGTTCAGCTTTATACGATTGGGTTTGGCGATGGCCTTCAGATTGACTCTAATCTGCTAAGTGAAATGGCAAGCAAGGATCCTTCTGGCAAGTCTTTATATTTTCACTTTAAGGACTCAAAGAATCTTACGGGGTTTATGACGAGAATGTCAAAACGGCTTTAAAACAGGAGGTTAAACATGAACGTAACAGGTGTAATGAAATCTATACAAGGTAAAAGACCCTTTCAGCAGGACAGATGCGGTTTTATGCAGATAAAGGATAATGCATTTTTAGTTGTTGCTGACGGAAACGGTGGAACAGGTGGTTGTGAGCTTGCCAATACAGCAGTTAAGTCTGTTATTTCAGAATGCTGTCTCAGGTTTTCTGAAAAAGAGAATGCGAGAATTACTTCAGCAGATTCCCTTGAGAAAATCGGCCTTGAAATAGTAGATAGAGCTGCAAAAGAGGTGATGTGTGTAAAAAAGGCTAATAACTGGGATAGGGCAGGCACTACCATTACATTGCTCACTCTTAATAATAAGTTTGTTGCTGTGTTTTGGCTTGGAGATTCCCCTGCTTATATTTACAGGAGAGGAGCTGTTGAGAATCTGATTACTCCTCATACTTTAGCCGAAGAGTTAATCAAGAACGGGCAATCAAGGGAATCGGTAAAGCAACAGAAATCTATACAGTCTATTTTAACGCAGTGCGCCGGCCACGAGCCATATAAGCCAGAAGCGAAAGTTATAGAAAATGAGTTGCCGTGTTTTGTTATGGCAGGGAGTGATGGCTTATCTGGCTTTCTTGACGAAGAGGCTATCCTGACAGTTGTGCAGGAAAATCTTTTTTCTTCCGTTCCTTTGCAGGAGATTTGCGATGCTCTTGTAGCAAGAAGCTATCTGCATGGCTCAGATGATAACATTACTTTGGTTATGGCTAAATATTACAAAAATGCTGGCACGAATTTGGAAAAGAAATTAGACATGATGCATGATTAAAAACCAAAAGGAGAGAAATCATGGATAACAAAAACCTTAATCAGAACGAGAATCAGAATGCAGATCAGCAGGAAAATCTGAATCAGGATTTAGACCAGAATGTTAATCAAGAGCCTGTTCAGCCACCTGTAGAGAAACAGGAAGAATTTGTTATTGTCATTAAAAACAAAGAAACCGGCCTAGAAACTCTTTACCCGCTTGAAGAAGGTAAAGAGGTCATCGTGGGCGCAAATCCTGAGTCTTCGGTATGCGTGGAAGATCCTTATATCTCTTCACAGCATTTTTCTTTGAAGCTAATAGACGGGAAGGTTGAGGTTGAGGATTTGCAGTCAACCAACGGAACTTATCTTTTGCTGAATAAGTTAGTAACTATTCTTCCTGAGAGAGTTCTTTTAGCAGGCAAGACAACCTTTAAGCTTGAGAAAAGGATGAGTAATGAGAGCTGATTTTTACGCTGTTCGGGGTAGCATACTTAACAGGCGTTATATTGTGCATGATATTGTTGGCACTGGCGCAACAGCCATCGTGTTAGCGTGTCAGGACACTAAAACCAAAGATAAAAAAGCTGTAAAACGATTCTTTAAAGAAAAATTAACAAAACCTCTCGAGCGAAGAATTTGCTCTGAGCCAAGGCTTAATTTAAGAAGCAATTATGTGGTCAAGGCAAATCAGTATTTCTATGACGGCTATTTTAATCTGGTTATGCCTTATGTTGAAGGCCAGACTTTAAGAGATATTTTAGATGCACATGGTAGTCTTGATAAAACCCATGCTCTTTATACGGCTCTTTGTCTGGCACAGGCTGTTTGTGCTTTATATGCTGCCCAGATAGCTTCTACTGACATTAAACCTGAAAATATTATCATTAGTAATGATGGAATTGCCAAACTCATTGATATTACATGCTATGAGGAAATAAATAACCCCCCTTTATTATCACAGGGGACAGAACCATACGCATCCAGGGAATTATTGGAGCGTAGATGCCTTACATCATACACGGATATTTACTCAATTGCTGTTGTACTGTGTGAAATGCTGTTCGGTATGGAAAATCTCGAAAAGATGCTGGTGGTTTGGGATGTAAGTATAAAGACAAAGATTATGCCTTCCGTTCGCCATATAGAGAAGGAGTATCCTGACCTAGCACCGATAATTGAAAAATCAATTACTCCATATCCTAATGATAGGTATAAAAATGCGAATGAATTATTTAACGATTTATTATCAGCTTATACTTTGATTACAGGGCAGGCTTGTCAAAAAGAAAAAAGGTTTGTTTTGGTTTGTCGTAACGGAAAAGAGCTGTCTATAAAAAAAGGAACGATTGTTCTTGGCAGAAATGATGTTGACAGCGTGAATTTCCATATATCAGAAAAGCATTTTGAAATCGAATTTGACGGTGATTCTTTAGTCAGAATAAGGGATAAAGGAAGCACGAATGGCACTGTTGTAAACGGTAAAAGAGTAAATAAGAGATGGAAAAGACTTTATGATACAGACATTATACAAATAGCAAATGTCCAGATGAAAGTGAGGCTTTGAAAATGAGATTGCAGACCAGAGATAAAAAAATATTAGACTATATGCGTCAATTCCGATGCTTGACCACAGCGCAAACCGCGACTCTCTTTATTATGAATCTCAAAGTGTGCCAACGGAGGTTGCGAGCATTATGTAAAGGGGGCTATTTGGATAAAAGGCCTATTCCAAGCACAACAGGACACAGCCCAAACTTATTTTATTTAGGAAAGGAAGGGCTATCTTTATTAAAAGTCAGGGCTTTAAGGCCGAGATTTGGTTTGCTCTTTTCTCATCAGATGAAGAATTCTGATTTGTTAATAAATGTCTTTAATGCTTTTAGAGATTCTTTTATCAAGGTAAGTATACTACCCGAACACCTAATAAAAAAAGCACAATTAGATGTTATTCCTGATGGAGCATTTTCTTTGACTAAGAATAAAAAGAATGTTTTATTTTTACTTGAAAATGACTCTACCGAAACAGAAATTACCAAATCCAGCTTATACCACATGGATATAGAGACGAAAGTAATGAGGTATATAGATTTGTTTAGAAGCAATGACGTTGAATTCTATAACAATTATTTCAAGTGCAAATTTCAAAGATTCAGGGTTCTTGTAATTGTAAGCACGCAAAAGAGGTTTAAGGCTGTAAAAAGCCTTGTTAAAGAGTATGACGAGCATGGTTTTGCGTGGATTACCACGTTAGAGAAATTTAGTAAAAACCCGTGCGGGAATATTTGGCAAGTGCAGGCAACAGAGAAAGCAGATTTATCAATAGTGTAACCATTGCTTTAAAAAAGAGGTAAAAAATGAAACACAGGATAATTAAAGGTGATTGCAGGAAAGTCTTAAAGAAATTGCCGGATAATTCTGTTCATCTGGTTATTACGTCACCGCCATACAATGTTGGTATTGGTAGGGAAGGGTGGACAGACAAACTGCCTGATAGGGAGTATCTAAAGCTGACAAAAACATGGCTAAAGGAATGTTATAGAGCCTTAGCAGATGGTGGAAAGATTTGCGTCAATCTACCTCTTAATGATACTTCTAATATTGCTTTTCTGCATTTAAAAATAATGAAAGAGTTAGGATTTACTTTTAAGGCAAATATCCTATGGGTCAAGTGGGATCGAAAGAGAAAGGAAAAGTTTGCGATAAGCAAATGGAGAATAGAAAAATTCCAATTTCCTAATCAGCCTAATCCTATTCTTATAAATGCCTATGAAATCATCCTTGTGATGCAGAAGAATAAGGGGTATTCCATAGGAAAAAAAGATTTAACCTTTAATGAATTTAGAAAATGGAAATACAACGTTTGGTTTATCAGGCCAATAGTTGACAGGACTCATCCTGCCCCTTATCCTGTTGAGCTGGCTAAACGGCTTATTAAATTATACTGCTTAAGAGGACAGACTGTTTTAGACCCGTTCTTGGGAACAGGAACAACAAGTATAACTGCTATGAAATTAGGCAGAAGCTCTATTGGTATTGAGATGAGTTCTGAATATGTTGAGATGGCTAAAGAGAGATTAGAAGATTGTGTTGTGATTGAAAATAATTAAGGAGCAGTCATGTCAAGCCTAGTACCATTTTTAAATTACTTTATAGATGAGGCTGTAAAAAACGCCTCAATGCATGAGTTAATCGACAGGGATATAAATAAAGCCTGCTATGAAGTTCAGCAGACTCCTATTGCTATAACACCCAAAGCATTTAATCAGAATCAGCAGACTTTTTCATACAAACAGCCTGAAACACTTTTTGCTTATCCTGCAAGAAGCGATTCTGAAAACTATTTGCAGAAATCAGAACAGTTGGTTGAATCAATGCACGGAATTCAAAGGCAGGCTGTATTTGAAATCAGAGGAAATAAGAAAAAAATAGAGTGTTGTTTTTATGCAGAAAAATCTGATATTGAGATTATTGATTCAAGTGTAAAGAATTTCTATCCCAAATCAATAACAGACAAAGGAACAACAAGAGATATGGCAGGGGATTTTTATGTTTATGACTTTTTACCTGATGCAGCTTTTTACAAGGCCCTAACTTCGCATCTTGGATTTGTTATTAGTCCTTTAAATCTCATACCCCAGCTATTGCTTAATATCGATGAAAACCATACAGGAGTTTATCAGGTTTTGTTTAAGCCTCTTTCTGGCTGTCATGAATTAGTGAAAGATGCTTGTGATACAGAATGGAAGGCTTTGCAACAGACAGATAGACAAATTCCCCCAAGTCTTCAGCCTACAAGTAAAAAGATAGAGTATAAAAGCCCTGATTTTAAATCTTACTTTGCAGTTTGTATAAGGCTGATATTACCCAAAGATTTCATAAGCATCGTTAAGAGCTTTATTCATAGTTATTCTTACGGCTCTAGAAATCTCAAGATGCTTGATAATTCCCATTATTCGCAAGAACAGATAAAAGGAATGGCAAATAAAAGAGCCTCGTATCATACAGGCTTTTTGGTTAATTCTCACGAATTGACGGGCTTATTGCATATTCCATATCAGGTTTTAGAAGATAAAACCTTTACTGAGATATTTGAATCAGCTCCTATCGGGGACAAGCCTGTTAAAACCTTAGAATATGACGACATATCAATAGGGACATGGGCTTGTGGCAGTAATTCCAAAGAAATACATTTGCCCCTCAAAAAGAAATCCCACATGCACACGTGCTTGGAGTTAGCCGAGTTGGTAAAAGTATTTTGCTTGGGTATTTAGCTTTAGAAAGGCTAAAAAGAAATCAAACCTGTTTTGTTTTCGACCATCATGGTGACCTGATTACCAATATTTTATGTATGATACCAGAAAATATTAGGCATAAGGTTATAGTCATAGACTTTGGACTAAAGGATTATACGCCTCAAATAACGATAAGGCAGAATATAGATATAACCAATCCAAGCAAAGCGTCAGACGATTTAACAGATTCTATGAGAGACGTAAAAAGCGGAAAAGAGAGTTTTTGGGGTCCCAAAATGAGTTACGTGTTCAGCTGTTTGTATTTCATCTACTGCGTTCTTCCTGATTTGGATTTAACAGATATAAGGCATCTGGTTTCCACCACAAAGCAGGCAAAGGTTTTCAGGCAGAAGATAAAAGCAAGGATAAACCACCCTATAATAAAAGATTTTCTTGATGATCTGGGTTCTACCAGATTTGAGAGTATAGCTCCGGTTGTAACTCGCTTATCTCATTTATTATTGGATGAAAAATCATTAAGGCTCTTCACCCTTAATAAGAACAAGATTTCTATATCAGATATTATGGAAAACGAAAATTATCCAAAATTGTGCCTTATCAATTTATCTGTTGGGATTATAGGCAAGCAAAGGGCGAGTATCCTGTCGGGCTTGATGGACGCTTTAATTAATAACAACGCATTGGCAAGAGCAAATATTCCGTATCACAAGAGAAAACCATGCACCATTATAAAAGATGAGTTTTATTTAGGGCCTGGTGATTTAGATAGCCAGCTTATAGGTCTTGCAAAATATGGCTTATCTGTAATCTTTGCTCATCAGTATATTGACCAGGTAGAAGGCAATACAAGAGAAGTAATGGCTACTGCCGGCACTCGCATAATTTTTAAAATAAGAAGGAAAGATGCGGAAAAAATAGGAAGCGAATTTGAAATTGATCCAAGCGAATTTACAGATTTAAGGAAGTTTCAGGCAATATTAAAAACTGAAGATGAGGTTGTTAAAATAAACACTCCAAAGCCTGATTTTCCAGAGAATGATTTTAGCGAAGAGATAAAGGAAGAGAACCTTGAGCAGTATTACCTTAAGCATGAAAGCACAAGTTTTGTTAAAGAAGAGAAGAAATTATTTTTTGATACGCTTTAGAAAAGGAGACAAAAAATGGGAAAATTTCAAGATGTTATGTATTACCTTCATCCTCAGGTCATAATTCAAAAGGTAGAAACTCCGCATAATGCGGCTCGTGGTAAATATGTTTTAAAAAGTCCTGTTGTGGGGGGTGCTCAGGAATTTGACAATATAATTATCGATTATATGGATCATCATTTAAGAGAATTGCACGGTAATTCTCTGCCACCAGATCTTCTTATGGCACAAGCTCACGAGCTCTTAGAGCAATCTGAGGGGTTTGATAATTTAAGATTCATAGCGTTGTCAGGGGCAAATGGCGGAATAGGATATGTGTTAAATGTTTTAGCAGAAGCTTATAAGAAAAGGCATAAGAAAGCATATTTTACCTTTGTGATGAATACTTATATTGATGAACTCAACCCCTCTCAGGTTCTAGAATTATGTCGGGAATTTAAGGACAGGTTAAGCGGGTTTTCGCCCCAGCCATTTAGTTATATTTCTCCCGAAGCTATGGCCGCCGATTTTAAAGCCATGTTATATCGATACATTGACACCCTAACTCAGCATCGAAATTTATGGCAGTATTAAATATGAATAAAAAAGAATTCTACAGAATACAGGCAGAAGCATTTAAGGATTATTTTAACAAGTTTTCTGGCAGGGAATTATCATCTGTATTTGAGGAATGGTCTGGGAGTAAGGATTTTGTTGAATCTGATAAAAAGAGAATATGGAATATTGTAAGGCGGTTAGCAAACCATGAAAAAGAAAACAAATAACAGCAGATATAAGCCAATCAACGTAACGGTTGAGGTTGAATATATGCCTTTTCCCTCAGAAGAAAAGAGGCTGGAGGCGTATAGGACTCATGTTAAGCTGTGGCTTAGGGTGAAAGAGAGGATGATGAGAAGAAATGTGCAAAAATGAGAAAAAACAAAAAGAGATGTTGTAATAGGTAATGAAAGGTGGTAATATTCATTTAAACGTATATATAAGCAGATAAGTAAAAAGAAACCTTAAGAAAAACGTTTAAAACACAATGGTTCTAAAAAAATCGCTTCATTTAAGATATAATTG
>Ga0075122_10000712_pt1 | contig 25257 bp, 18 predicted proteins | sample AntAceMetag02UKB_FD_69790 | JGI IMG/M metagenome (GOLD analysis project Ga0075122, IMG submission 69790) | Saline lake microbial communities from Ace Lake, Antarctica - Antarctic Ace Lake Metagenome 02UKB | ecosystem: Environmental > Aquatic > Non-marine Saline and Alkaline > Saline | place...
ACGATCACCAAATGACAATTTTGATATAGAACCGTGACCACCAAACGGCTTTAGCCGTTAAACTGTACTTTCAGTACTTAAACGAACCCACCGGCTTTCAGCCGGTGGTCGTTCAGTATTCTGCTCATTCATAAGTACGATCAGGTGTTTTTCCGGAAATTGGATAATTAGAAAATAGCGGTTTGAGGGTTCTCAGCCCGCTATTGAATAAAGAATCCGGGCCCAAAGGACCCGGTTTTCTATCTTGAATGAAATGAATGCCGAAGTTTAAACAATAGAGATCAAAATGACGAGAGAATCAGGTCAGTCGGATAGAATAAAAAAGGTACTGAATGGGTGTGCCAATCTCTCAGTGGGATCTGAGACAATGCAGGTATATTTTCTCTATTTATCGGAAAATCTGAATCTGCCCTGTGATGTCGTGACTGCAAGCGAGTATGAAAAATACCAACTCGAATTGTTAGAGAACTCAGAAGATGACCTGTTCGGCCTTCTAGGAAAAGTGAAGCTTCTCTCTGACGAAAGAAAGATCTCCATGATCCCACTGTGTGATTTAAGAGCCGTCAATAATCGTTCCGAAAATTTTGAAATATTGAATGATTATGCAGCATGGTTCATCAACTATCAATAGTCGTCAGCTGATGGAGATCTCTTCTATGAATCGTATATTCGGTGGAGTTTGCAGCTAATGGTTCAGGTTCTCAGACACTCAACACGACATCTGCTTCCAAGTCGAAATACATTGCATCAGGTCAGTTCATTAAGAAATACAAATAAAACTCAATAATTTGGAGTAGGATAAATCAGATTTTCAGAAGATATTTGACAGGCCTGCAGAACATATAGGATTCGTGTGAATGACCATTAAATCAGATAATAACTCCACTTGTATGCTCAATAAGCGGCTGAAAAGGCAACCCCGGGTATTAATCATTGTCTTGATCATTTTATTGAGTAACTGGGGACCATCGCTATATGCAAACCAAGCACAGATTGAGCTTTGCACTTCACCGACACCAGAACAAATGGTGACACTGAAAGCACTAGCCGCAGAAATTGGTGTAATTCATACGATTGAAAACTGTGATCTTTTATATCAGAAACTACGGCAAACAAAAGAGTTGTTTCTGGCGCGCAAGCGGATTCAGGATTTGACTCCATTGGCAGGTTTGCAGCACTTAAAAATGTTGTCTCTGGAGAAGAACCTTATCAAAGATATTTCAGCTTTGTCAGGTTTAAGTGCTTTGACATGGCTGAATCTTGGACACAATCGTATTGAAAGTATCAAACCACTTAGTCATCTGAAGAAATTGGAATGGCTGACACTCGAAAAAAACCAGATCAGAGATATTAGTGCAATAACGGGTTTAAAAAGGCTGAAAAAGCTTTTTTTGACCAATAACCAAGTAGAAGAGATCAGTCCTATCCAGAATCTGACAAATCTCAGCGCCCTTTATTTCAGTTATAACAAGATAACGATTGCGAATCCAATAAGGAAACTGAAACATCTGTCAACTCTGTATCTGGATCACAACAGCATCAGCGACATTTCAGCTCTTCGAAAATTAACACACCTGAGATGGTTGACCCTCAATAACAACCAGATAGTTGATATAACGCCTCTGACGCGATTGCGATTCACTCATCTGGACCTTAGACAAAATGATATTCAAAGTATAAACCCAATCCGGCGTCATGCGGCCTTCCGGAAATACAAACTACCGCGTATCATCCGAAAAAAGAAACCAAGCCAACCTGGCACGAGAAAAAAGCCACTCGTAAAAAAGATAAAAAGCTCTCGCCAGACTAAAGAACCAAAAAAAATCAAAGCTCTGAGACGGTTTACTAAAGAAAAAATTGTAGCTAAAGAATCAGAAACCAAGGGGGCTTTAACAGGGAAAAAAGCAATTACTTCAGTGATACCGAAAAGAACACCAACCGCATTAAAAGAATCAGTAAAAGGAAAACAACCGGTTAAAGCACCTCAAAAGATCCATACTAAGAAACAACAGTCAGATAAGTTAAAGCTAAAAAAGGTTGATCCACCCGTGATTATCGCAAAAAGGATTGAAGTCCCCAAACCGCCCCGCCATCTACCACCGATCGAAAAGACTCCGAAAATCCCTAAAAAACCTGCAGTACAGCCTTTACCACCCGAGCAAACATTTTTGGAGTTGTGTCAACAGCCGAGTGAACAGCAAAAACATACACTGACCGTGTTGGCCGGAAAGGTCGGTTTGCCACTTAACAACGCTTCGTGCCCGGAATTATCACAACTCCTCGGAAAAATGGTGATGTTGATTATCCATAATAAGCGGATTGAGGATATCAGTCCGTTGCGTCACATGCGAAGACTTACCCGTCTTGTACTATACAATAATAGGATTGCAGATATCCGCCCTCTTGAGGATTTGGTAAACCTTAAAAAGCTGGGTCTGGACAATAACCGTATCCGAAATATTACACCGCTGAGCCGCTTAAAGAAAATCAAGATGCTCTCGATGCACCATAATCAGATTGAAGATATTAAATCACTGAGTAAAATGACTGAACTGCGAGTTCTGTCGCTGCATCACAATCGGATCAAGGACCTTTCGCCTTTGCATAAACTTTCGAAGCTGACCTGGTTGGAATTGGATGAGAATCGAATCAGCAGTCTTCGCCCGCTGTCCGGGATGAAAAATCTTCAACTATTACGTCTGAATAATAACAGAGTGGATGATATTCAACCGTTGGCAACATTAACCGCTTTATCAGAGTTGCATTTAAAACAGAACCGGTTAGTGGGGATTCAATCTTTGACGAACCTCAATCACCTCAGAAAGCTTGATCTGAGAAATAATCCAATTGAGGATGTTAGTGGTTTAAGTAAGATGGTTCATTTTAAATTATTCAAATTACCTGCCGGGATAAAACGTTAGTCATACCTTATGAGTCTGATTGACGGGCTCTGATCAGCAAACGGCATAAGGATCTGCACCCTGTGCGATTTCGCCATCTCTAATCATCATTATCGATAAAAATTGAATGTCAATGAGGCAGTGTCCTCTTTTGACAGTTTCAATCGCTATCAGTTGCTTATGGAGGGGTGGAATTTATTCTAATTGATGGCTGAGAATTTTAAGTGTGCTTGAGGATTTGAAGAATTGCTGGGGGATTTTGGAACCATCTCCCCCGTATACTTATGTGGTAATCGAGCTGGTGGTTATCATGTTTTATTTGTCAGCGTTTTTGCGATAGTGATCCAGAATGGTTTTGTAGTCTACACCAAAGTGTTGCAAAGCGTGTTTAAGTTCAATCAGTTCAAAATTTTCCATAGGCATGATATTCATTTGCCCTGTTTTAAAACGATTAATCATATTCTTTAATGTAGCTATTTCGTCAGAATCCAAAATCTTTGCCGCAATTCCATTTTCTTCTGAAAGCGCTTCTGATTTCTTTTTATTACCAGCTTTAACGCCTTTTCCGACTGCTCCGGTCTGTTTTTGATTATCTTTTTTCTCTTCTTTTACAATGGCGCTAATAAAGACATCTTCGAATGATTGATCATCCTCTTTCTGATCACCCTCATCAGGGACTTCAAAATTTTCTGCTTCCTCATCCTGGAATATGGACTTCTCTTCGCCACCGTCATCTATCTGATCCATTAATGAAGTAGGGGTATTTTCAGCGCCATCAGAATCACTGTCATCCGTCACCATTGATTTCGTATCGGTTTCTTCCCCAATGGTTTCGTTGCTGTATTGAATTTTTAAGTACTTTTTCTTAAATGTGCTGATACCGCTGCTTAGAGTCGTTTTCCCAATTCCTTCCAGTTCTGAATTACCAAATAAGTCATACACTGTTAGGTCCATCAAGTCATCAACACCAAATTCTGGAGATTTCATGAGAGTGGTAAGGTATCTTTCAACTCTTTCTTTCTTAGTATTTTTGACAGGTACCAAACCACCTTTACCTGGTTTTTTCAAGCCATATTTCTTTTTAAATAAGTTTAATGCACCACTTAGAGTGGTTTTTCCTATTCCTTCCAGTTCAGCGTTACCGAATAGATCGTATACAGTTGTATTCATCAGGTTTTCAGTCGTAAACCCGTCTGTTTTCATGAGATCTTCGAGATAACTCTCCACTTTGTCTTTTTTAGTAATTTTTTTCATCAGAAAATCCTCTTAATATTTTGTAACGATCCTAATAATAAGCAGTGTGACTCTGTATTCGGTGGATCAAATAATCAACGAGAGAGAGGAAGAAATCCTCTGCATAAATTGTGAAAATATTTGGTTTTCTTTTCTACTTTAGGTTGGAGAACATCATACAACGATGTTTTGAACTTGTAAAACAGATAATAGGGTCAAATTTTTAGGTTAAAAGATAAAAATTCAAAAAGAGTTTAAGTATCCTCAGGTTCGTCCAGTTGACATTGATAAAAGAGCAGTTGGGACTTGATTTCTTGATTTGAGAACATTTCAAAAAAATATCCAAAATCCTTATAAGATTTTAATTTATCAATCTGAAAGTCATCAGCTGTTACTTTAATGCCACTGGCACGTAACCTGTCCAATAGACTTTCAAACTTACTGAAATTAAAGTATATGGTACCTTTTTTCTTGGGATCTTTTTTGCGTCGATACTGGATCATTCTCTTTTCTGTGCGTATCAGTAAAGCTCAAGAATACTCGAACAGGAAATCTTACCAGAATATTTGTCGCCACTAGATTGGTATAAAGGTGCCACTCGTTGGAGATTTACCTTTTAAAAGAAAAAAGTTTGATTTTGATAAGTTGGTTGATATATAGTAGCCTAAGGGAGTTATGTTATGTTATATATTGTTATTGTTATTGTTATTGTTTTTAAAAAAAAATTGCCTCGAGGTCGTTTTTTTTAGCGTTGCCCTCAGTATGAGAATGTATCTGTTTTTTTAACTGTTTTTATCTAGTTTGCAGTTTTCTCATAAAAAAAACAAGTAGTTGTTTAATAACAATGAAAAAAAGTACTGATTCCTTTCAAACAGCCAGATATGAGGAATCTTCACGAATCAAGTTTGGTGTTGAGCGAATAGCGTTAGAAATGTAATATGATGCAAGCATGAAAATTTGATGTCTCCACCGCCCCTCAGAATTATATAAAATGAAGAATTGGTAAGCATGAGTTCCGAAAATGAGACAGTGTGGAGTTCTAAAGAAGAGTGATGACAGGTATAACAGTCAAAATGACCTGAGCTTGGGGGAAAACTGTGGATGCCGGATAAATATTTGATATATCAGAAAGTAAAAAAGTGTTGAGATGCAATTCTAATAGAATGGAGTCGAATTATGTATATGCCGTTTCATGAGGTAGTAGGAAATGTAACGACTACTGTCAAACAATATAAGGATTCTCTTGCTTGCCCTGTGGTTGGTGTTATGCCAGCCTATTTTCCGATGGAACTAATTGAAGCTGCCGGCGGGTATCCTGTTCAATTGTGGGGAAATAATCTCCAGATCAACAATGCGAATAGCCATTTACAGGTTTTTTGCTGCTCAGTAGCAAGATCCATACTCGAACTGGAATTGAGTGGTAAGGCAGATATGGTAGATGCCTACGCTTTTACCTCGCTGTGTGACACGTTGATTAATCTAAAGGAGATCTATAGTAGGCTCTTTACAAAGCCAACGTTGGAACTCTCCATGCCAATCACACAGACAGAAGAGGCTCGCCGAACATACCTCAGCAGTGTCCTGGCAACTGTCACTGGTGATCTGGAAAAGATTACAGGACAATCCATTACAGAAAGTTCTCTGGAAATGGCGGCTCAGCTCCACGGATATAGCAGAGAGCTGCAAAGAGAGTTATATCAAATTCGGAGAGAAAAGCCAGGGCTGATCAAGAATTATGATTTCTACACTGTAATTAAAGCCGGGTTCTTCTTACCCAAAAGAGTGTATAACATCATGCTGGAAGATCTGCTGAGAGAATTGCGAAAGGCTGAGGCCCCCTCCGGGAAACGCGTTCGTATAGTGCATACCGGCCTGGTTTTTGATCCTATTGAAATTTATAAGATATTTGATCGTCACAACATTGACATAGTCGATGATGATATTGCCAATGGATGGCATTCTGTTTCCAAGGGAGAGCTCAAATTTAATAACCTTGTTGAAGGTGTGACAGATTACTTATATAACCCTGCACCCTGCAGTTGTCTGTATAATCCGGATCGCGACCGACATGACTATCTGGTTGAAAAAGTGAAAGACGCTAATGCAGATGGAGTGCTTTTCTGGTATGTTAATTTTTGCGAACCGGATGCCTTTGATACGCCCCAACTCAAAGCCAGACTGAAATCAGAGAATATCCCCACCACGTCAATCGATATTGAATTGACCATGACAAATTTTGATGCGATCGAGACGCGAATTAATGCCTTAAGTGAAATGCTGGGAGAATAGACCATGACTGTTTTTAAATCGATCTCCAAAATGAAGGAGATCATGACTGAATACTATGTTGAAGCTAAGACCACAAAAGAAAAACCAATTGCCTGGGTGACCAGTGGCGCTCCGGTTGAATTTCTTTATGCCATGGATATTATCCCTGTGTACCCTGAGAATCATGCCGCTATGTGTGCTTCTTCCCATCAAGCTGTTGAGATGATGGAGGTTGCTGAGGCGGAGGGGTTTTCACAGGATATCTGTGCATATGCACGTACTGATTTTGGAGCTGATCTATCAAAAGGCGGCCCCATAGGTGGATTACCAGAGCCGCAGTTATTATTGTGCTCAACCAATATTTGTAAAACAGTTATCAAATGGTATGAGGTTATCGCCAGGAAATACAATATTCCACTGTTTATTGTGGATACACCATTTTTACATAACGGGATATCACAGGATCTGGTGGATTATACGATCATGCAGTTCAAGGATTTAGAGAAATTTCTTGCAGATTTTGTTAAACGACCGTTTGACAATGAGCGCATGACACAAACGATACATCTGGCGAATGATGCATCCACTAAGTGGAAAGAGATATTGGGTCTCGCAAAGACTATTCCGTCACCGATCAATAGCCTGGACACTTTTATACATATGGCCCCTATTGTAACTTTGCGCGGTACTCAGGCTTCTGTAGATTATTATAATTTACTATATGAAGAAGTTGCAGAATATGCGCAGAAGAAAATCGGGTCAATACCGAATGAAAAATATAGGGTTCTCTGGGATAATCTACCGATCTGGTTTAAAATGCGGAGGCTTTCCGAGTTCTTTGATGCACAGAAATGTGCTCTGGTGGTTGCAACTTATACGAATAGTTGGGGAGGACTGGGCTTTGATGAGTTTAAAACAGACGATAATTATGAGAAACTGGCGGTTTCATATCTTTTTACATACATCAATCTGGGATTTGAAGAGAGAATCAAGTATCTTGGCAAATTAATAGATGAGCTTTCACTGACTGGATTTATTATGCATTCAAATAGATCGTGTAAACCGTATTCTCTGGGAATGTATCAACTGCAGAAAGAAGCCACTCGGCTGACAGGTAAACCGGGTGTGGTGATTGAAGCCGATCAAAATGATTCAAGAGTATATTCGGACTCCCAGGTTGAAACCAGGCTGGAGGCGTTTATTGAGTCGATGGACAGTATGTGAGTGGTGTTATGTCCGGACTACTTATATTTAACTACTACACCCCTGATATTGCGTAGATCGATGTACTTAATCCGGGTTTGATTTTTCGAAATCTCAGGCATGATATGGGAAAGGCTAGCCAACTTTTTTTCGAAATTTTCAAAGCCAATGATGATGCGGATACCGTTTGGGCTGGTAACCAGTACAATATTGAAGGGGTCGGTGATGTGGATCTCTGATATGGCTCCCAGGGGCAAAATTTTATTATCTTTTAATGTTGCCATCAAGCTGAATGCTCTTTTCAGTTCTGTTGGCTGCAATTTGTCACCTGGTGCTATATTTCGGAGACTTCTATTGACGATAATGGGCAAATCCCATGAACCTGAGGAATGAAACTTCTTCAAAACCAGATAATCCTCTCCCAAAAGAAACAGCTTCTTTGCTGTTTTCAAAAACGCTATTGGAACTCTTTCTGTAATATGCACGTCAACGGTTAATGGAGGAGAACGATGCACAAGTGCTTTTTCAATCCAAGGGTGTTTTCGTAGTTGAATACTCATTAAATACGGATCCAGGCTAAGCCAGGACTGTCGTTCACTCAGGTTCAGATACTGTCGAACCGATTCCGATGTAAGGACTTGGTTTCCTTGTATATTTAGTGTATCTGGGGGGGATGAGAAATTCTCTGGCAGATGATATGCAATTTTCAAAAACAATAAAACCGTACTGACCAGAAAAAAATACTTTAATATGAGTGGCTGACCGACACCTTTTTTGGACTGCCTAGCTTGCTGTGCCGGTTTGATACTGTCTGGTCTGGGAAGGATAAAATCTTTCATTAAGGTAGCTGTGAATAATCGAAATGTCTTGTGTGTATGACGGCGATGAGAACCGCTCATCACTTTCGTATTTTACTGCTATTTGGAATTTAACGATGGGGTCCCCTTTCTGTCAATTCATAAATCCTGCGCCAAGCCTTAAACGGTGCATTAAACTTAAATATTAAGTCAATGATGGTTTTATTTTGAAATCTCCTTTTTTTTGGGCTTGAATAACGCCTTTGATCTTATTATCTTTTGTCTGGAAAATTCAATTCAATCTGCCTCTATATCAAATTTTTAGAATTCAGAATCAGTTATTTTGGATTTGGATATGTTTGGAGTCATTGAAGTAACCCGGTCAGGACTCGATATGGCGCTCTTGCTATTAAAACTTGAAACTGATAGTATTACAGCGATATGGTAGATACATCTTGGTAGAGCCATAAAAGTACGAGTTCGATTTTTTTAAGCGTTTATTATCTCCAACACAGAAGAAGCCATAAAACTATGTCCGCCACATTTATTGATAATTTACCTGAAATTGCAAAAATATGGTCCGCCAAGGCGATTGCTGGAATTATTGTAGCGGATGGGATCGTCACGAATGCTGAACTGTCGATCTTGAGAGAGTCAATCAGTTTCTTGAAGGATACTGAGATAATCAATGAGATCGTTGAAATGGTAAAAATTCGCGAGAAACCCAAGTTACAGGTTTTAAAAACAGACCGCGTAACCGCGACGAAGATTCTGATCTCACTGGCAATTGTCGCTTTTACAGACAATAAGCTCAATGCCAATGAAATAGAGTATTTTAACTATATTGCAGGAAAAATGGGGTTTGAAAAATCCATGGCTAAAAAAGCCATGAACTGGGGCAGAGAGTTTATTGAACTAGACAAGAAAAAAAGTGAGCTTATTAAAACTGGAAAAGAGTCAACCCCAGTCTATATCAATTACTAGCCCCTGGCAAAGTCCTGTATCGTCAGGTGACTAGACGATTCGGATCTTCAGACAACCGTTTTTCCATTGCTGCCATACCCTCACTCACTTTAAGCTTGAGTCCCGCCTGTTGAAAACTCATACCCATGGCATAAAGTGTTTTAAACAGATTATGGGACCGACACTGTTCTCCCATTTGTCCAATCCGAATTATGTTTAATCCGAATGCGCCTGAGATTTCAACCTGGAACTTGTCAGCCATTGTTTTTCGAACGTTGTCCGCAGAGATACCGTCTGGGATATCGATCGCAACGACTGTATTCAGGCGATGTTCTTCTGGTACAAAGAGGCTTAAACCCATAGCGGTGATTCCTTTTTGCAGCGCCCTGGAGCTGGTATAATGTCTATAAAACCGCTCTTCCAATGTTTCTCTGCAGATCAGCCTCAACGCCTCATGCATAGCCAGTATACCTGGTACAGGGGCTGTGTAGTGATACTCATGATGCCCCCAAAACTGAAAGGTTCTTAAAGCATCCAGACACCAATGTACACGCTCTGAATCTCTTTTTTCAATGGTTTGCCAGGCTTCTTCGGAAAATGCAATCAGGGAAACACCAGGTATCGTTGAGATCCCTTTTTGTCCACCGGAGATAGCCACATCGATCTGCCAGTTGTCCATTTCCAATGGCATGGTAGATAATGTGCAGACCGCATCGACAATTGTCAGAGCCCCATAACGTTTGCATAGTTTCGTTATTTTTGGCAGTTCTCTATTCCAGACGCCACAGGAAGTTTCACCCTGAACCATTGTCACGACATCAAACTTTTTCTTCTTGAGCGCCGACTCAACCATTTCTAATGAAATGGCTGTTTTATCATCTGCTTTCAAAATTGTGATGTCAGCGCCAATCGCCTTGGCCATGTCACCCATTCTGCCACTGAATGTTCCATTGCGTATTATCAGTGCTTGACGCCCTTTCCAAAGCAGGTTGGTTATTCCCATTTCCATGGCGGCAGAAGAAGGTCCTGCGATACCCATGACTTTGTTACTGTCAGTCTGAAAAGTGTACATTCCCATGAGTTTCACTCGATCGATCACACGGTTCATGGTTTCACCAAGGTGGTTGATAACGACACTATTCGCCTGCGCAACTGCGTGTGGTATGGGTACAGGACCAGCCCCCATGAGCAAAAGAGGTTCGGGAGGGAGAATTTCATGCAGGGGGACATTTTCAGGTGGTGAATAGGTGATTGTCATTTTAGACCTATGCAAAAAAGTGATTATGAATAATTTTCGGATTTGAAGGGATGTACTGTTTCTATAAAAAAAACTGATATTACGATAATCGAAATTTAAAAAAACAACACTAGCGGTTACAAACGGGCTCATGCACCTTATAAAAAGGTCAATGACAGCTAGAAATGCCTGTTTTTTCGCCAGGGATCAAAACCGAATAGACAGAGCGGGAGTTGTTTATAACTGCAGGATTTTTGTCACCAGCAGGCTGTTTACGAATTACGAAACATCTTGCCAGTACTTCATTCAACCATGCGCTTTCAATTTCTTTTTGGCAATAGTTTGTTGCTCACCGACACTATAATGCTGATGTATTACGAAATCCTCAACAGATTTTTAAACTGATATTACAAGGGAGTTTTTTTGCAGAGCTAATCTAGTGTTCTGTTTCAAATTATCGGACGATTATAGTCGACCGTTTCTACAGAGTCGAGGGGGTTTCGATTTAAAACGATGGAAAACAGGATGTTTTCTAACAGCTCCAGGGATGGATTCGGTTCGGTGCTACGAATCTCGCACCTCATATTTTGAATAGGAATTCCCTCGATGAGCTGCAACATGGGGTTTGACATTAATATAGTCTGACTATTTGTAACACTACACGATAGTGTTAATATTGTGTGCACAGAATCACTCTTTAAATGTGTGTGTTTTGTGGATAACGGAATTGATAGATCGGGTTGAAACATTATTATGTTCAGACCCGTTACATTTGCAAAATAAGCATAAGAGAGGCGTTTTGGAAGATTAGACCTGATTAAGCAATTTGTCTTTTTTCTCCCAGACTTCGTTCAACCATTTCTGAAAGCTGATTCTGTAACCCTTATCCTGCATATAATCACCGATGAGATCGCCGGAAAGTGGTATTTTTTCGACCTGAACTTTGACTTCATTCACTCTACCGCATAGAAAGGCCCAGAAACTCAGTTTCCCTTGAGGGTATGAGATTGTCACATCCAGGATATAGTGAAGCTGACTCCCCATTGCTGAGAGCACAAATCCGATGCCGCCGGCTTTCGGTTTCAGCAGGTTTTTAAAAGGAGACTTCTGCCGTTCATGTTTGAAAGTTGTAAAACGTGTCCCTTCTGTAAAGTTCATTATGGAAACGGGTATGTCCTTGAATTTTTCACACGCTTTGCGCGTGATTTCCATATCCTTTCCTTTTAGATGGGGTTTCTTTTTGAGTACACTTCGATCATATCTTTTCATAAAAGGGAAATCCAGCGCCCACCATGCAGGTCCGAGGAAAGGAACCCAAATTAACTCCTTCTTCAGGAAAAATTTCAGAAATGGGATCTTTCGAAAAAAAACCTTTTGTAGAATGGGGATATCGATCCAGGTTTGGTGATTTGAGATGACTAGATACCATTCTTTTCGGTTCAACTCTTCGATCCCACTGACCTGAATATCTATGTTGCGGGAGTAAATGAGCCCCAGATTATTGAAAAATATCCAGGATTCCGCAATCAGTATTGCCGTTTTTCCAAATAGAGCCCGAAATGGTTTTAGGGGGATCAAAATTTTTAATAAAGTGACGATAAAAAGTAAACCAACCCAAAATATCGTGTTTATTGCCACGTAAACAGTTGAGCTGATTCCGCGTAGATTAAACAGCAAGTTGATGATGAATGATGCGGGTACGGTTTTTAATTGGTTTTCCATGCTATTCTCAATGGCGCGTTGCATATTGACTCTCAAGGATCTTATTGTTGATTGGTGGAATTTATAAATAGGTGTGTTGATTGATGCTATCTAGAAATCCAAAGATGACGGCCTTAACTTCTGCCAACTGCAGTTGATAATAAAAGTCTCTGCCCTTCATTCTGATTTTTTTTGGAGCATTAAATAGTAAGACTTTTCATAGGTATTGTTACTGTTTTTTTATACACTATCCTATTTCTGCTGTGAATGTGTAGTGGTTAAGCAGCAAAAACGTAAAACTTTTGTAATGCCCTGTTTTTTCGAAGACTATCTGGTTTCTTCTTTTTTTAATAATATTTTTTTCCCGACAGTCTTGCATTTGAAACCCTTTATTCGTGAAAATCCTATTGATTTTTTCTGATAGATAATAGAATTTATGAATATCTCCTCCAAGTCGTATTAGTTAAAAATTTGTTAGAGACTCTCATATGTGAGCAGACAGGTAATTTTGTTAAGAATTTCTTTTGCGGAAACAGATATTATTAAAATCAAAGGCAAAGAGGGAACATGGACCTATATTTATTTGAATTCAGAAGACGACAGTTGCCGAATATACGAGGCTCAACCACTGGAGTCTCGTCGCTTGAAATGCAGGGATACTCGTGAAATTGAAAATATTTATGCGGTAGATCGGCTTAAACGTAAAGACCTTATTTCATGAATTGAGGGCTTGTGGGGTTTGATTGCGGGATACAATCGGTCTCTGCGGGCTGGATATTGAGAAGAAAGGGAATTCGTATCTGTTTAAAACCAGGAAAAAGTCCCCATACTGTTAAAATTTGCGGTTCGTCCAAAGATACAGGCGCATCCTGGACTTTGTTTACATTTGGTAAAAAACAATTTTATAAGCTACTATGTTGAAAACCATACTGAGTCACGTGCGCGGCGTCTTCATGTCTTTTCTGTTACTGTTTAATCTTCTGTTCTGGCTCGTTTTCCTGCTACCATTTATGATCATCAAGATCTGTTTGCCGATTCGGTGGATACGAATACCTGTAGATGTGGTCATGAACTGGATGTGCACTAACTGGGCATCCGGAAACGACATCCTTTTCAAAAAAGTGAATAAAACTCAGATCGATGTTAAATGTGCTGAGAATTTGAGTATGAAGGACTGGTACCTGGTCCTTTCCAATCACCAGAGTTGGGCTGATATTATTATTCTGCAGTCAGTCCTCAATAATCGAATACCCTATTTCAGATTTTTCCTTAAAAAGGAGCTCGTCTGGATACCCGTGTTTAATTTGGTCTGGTACGCACTTGATTATCCCTATATGAAACGCTACTCCAAATCGTTTTTAGAAAAGCATCCCCACCTGAAAGGGAAAGATATTGAAACAACAAAAAAATCTTGTGCCCGTTTCAAGGACACACCCGTCTCCATCATGAATTTTGTGGAAGGTACCCGATACACAAAAGAGAAACAGAAGAGGCAACAATCTTCGTTTACTCACCTTCTGAACCCCAGGGCGGGCGGAATTGCGTTTGTTCTGGCAGCGATAGGAGATCAATTGACTTCAATCCTGGATGTAACGATTTGCTATTCACCCAAAGTCGCGGGTTTTTGGGACTATATTTGCGGTCGTGTGGGGAGCATCAGCGTCAGAGTGTCACATATATCGATCACTGAAGAGTTGAAAGGGGACTACTATAGTGATCCCGTTTTTAAAGAAAAATTTCAGCACTATGTGAATAAAATCTGGCGGGAAAAAGACCAGATGCTGACGAATCTGCTTCAGAATTAAATCTGTTAATAGGCCCAACATTCGTTGTAGTATCACTGCTGAGGGACAAACCGAAAAGTCTCTATATCGTTAATTCTCCGTTTGTCCTCAGCTTGTAAGTGAAACCTGTTTTCAGCCACAGCTGACATGAAATTCAATGCCTGATATCTGAAAATGGATAGTCATCATCCCAGTGATGATTTACCAGGTCTATTCTACCAGTACTCAGGGCCTCTGTTTCTACAACATTTCAACGGCACATGCCATTGAGACACCACCGCCTCCGCAAAGAGTTGCCATTCCCAGTGTATTCCCACGTTTTTGCATTGCATGTATCAGAGTAACGAGTAACCTTGCACCGGTTGCTCCCACAGGGTGTCCGATGCCGATTCCCGACCCATTCACATTGGTAATTTCTCTATTCAGACCCAACTCTTTTTCGCATCCAATATACTGTGCTGCAAAAGCTTCGTTTAATTCAACCAGCTCAAAATCGGCGATTTTTAGACCGCTGCTACTCATCAGTTTATTGACCGCAGGTATGGGGGACAGGCCCATGATAGATGGGTGACATCCGCCACTACCAACCGCTTTAATTTTTGCGATAGGCTTTAATCCCAGTTTTTTTGCTTTATCTTCCGTCATCAGTATCAGTGCGGCCGCACCATCGTTCAAACCACTGGAGTTTCCCGCTGTGACCTTACCGATCTTTGGTACAAAAGCGGCTGGCAGTTTTTGCAAATCCTCTAGTGTCAGGCCAGGCCTGAAATGCTCGTCTTTGTCAAAAATGATAGGGGGCTTTTTACGTTGAGGAACTTCAATTGGCACAATCTCATCTTTGAAAGAACCGTCCAGAGTAGATCGTTCCACGCCATTGTGGCTTCTGAGGGCAACTTCATCCATCTCCTCCCGGGAGATATTCAGGTGTTGTGCAACAAACTCAGCAGTGTGTCCCATAATATAAGGTTTACCTACGAAGTGCTTCAACGGTGCTTCCTCCGCATTAACCGGTCCCTGATCTGCATCTTTGGTCAGATGGGATCCACAGTGCAGACCCCGAATCATTCGATCAACAAATACGGAATCCTGGAGGCGACACCCCCAACGTGCAGCCGGAACGGTATACTCGGCTCCCGACATATGCTCCACACCCCCAGCCATAACAACGTCGAAGATGCCTGTCTGAATCATTGCCATACCCGAGACAACGGCCTCCATTCCAGAGATACAAACCCGGTTGATTGTCACAGCCGATGAACTTTCAGAAACGCCGGCCATTAACGAACTGACCCGTGCAACATTCAGGTTATCTGCATGTTCCATACAACTACCAAAGCGAACATCGTCAATAATGGCAGGATCGATGCCGGCTCTCTGAATAGCGGCTTCCATAACAGGTTTCGCAATCTGAGGTGCATTCAGATCTCTAAGTGTGCCGCCAAATGTGCCGATTGCAGATCGACAAGCAGATACAATTACAACATCTTTCATTTTTTCTCCTGGATGATTAGTGCAGAAATCGGGGATTGAGTCTTTAGCGCTCTTCCGACTTCCAAAGTGATTCATGCGCCTGGGCCACAATCTTTAAATTAGTATTTTGACCAGGATTATACGGTACCAGAGGGGACAATAAAGCACAATTGTGTGAAACTGATTTAGCTTAACATATCAGAATATATTTAGATATTTTTAGGTAGAGCAATCTTCCAAAGAGTTTCTCATTTACTAAAAGGGTACTCTCTCCTAGAATTGTATATATGGGTCATGGTGGTTGTAATTTTACGCGTTTCGGATAACAAAATTTATGATAGCTCGTGATTACAGTTCCTTGCCACTCTCAAGCAAGGATGATTTCCCAAAGAGCTTTTCCTATGATTCCATAGCATTATACAACTGAAGATGAACTTAAGGGATGTAAGTTCAAAATCTTAATAATAGTATATTAATACAACAGAGAAACACTGTCGGAAAAATCAGGAGATTGTATGATCACAGTGGGAATTGATATCGGTTCGATCACTGCAAAAAGTGCGTTATACATAGACGGGGAAATTAAAAACACAAAGGTTATTTTTACTGGTTATCATTCTGAAGCCGCAGGTAAAACTGTTTGCGAGGATTTGCTCCGAGAGTCAGGGATAAAGCAAGATACCGTTGACAGGATTGTTTCGACTGGATATGGAAGGAACAACGTTAAACTCGCAGATAAAGCTATCACGGAGATAACATGTCATGGTGCCGGGGCTCACTACCTGAACCCACAGGTCAGAACTATAATTGATATTGGAGGTCAGGACAGCAAAGCCATTTCTCTCGATGAAAATGGGAAAGTAAAGGACTTTTCCATGAATGATAAGTGCGCTGCAGGAACCGGCAGATTCTTAGAAGTGATGGCAAGAGCTTTAGAGGTTGATTTAGCAGAATTTGGGGAAATGTCACTCCGGTCCGAGACACCTTCAAAGATCAGCAGTTTGTGTGCGGTCTTTGCTGAATCGGAGGTGATCTCTCTGATATCAAAAGGGGAACCAAGGGATAATATCATGGCTGGCATACACGAATCCATTGCCGTTCGTGTTTCTGCCATGGCCAGACGTGTCGGTATCATAGAACCAGTGATGATGACGGGTGGAGTTGCAAAAAACATCGGAGTTGTCAGAGCCCTGGAACAAAAACTCAATACTAAATTAATTATTACTGAAACAGCACAGGAAAATGGTGCAATTGGAGCTGCCATTCTAGCAGCAGGACTAAAGAGGACCTGAATCTTGGAAATCAAAGATATTAAAAAGGTGACGAACTACAATCATCTGAACATGTATGAAATAACCTATCTGGACCGATTACAAAAGCAAAAAGTCTGGCAGATTGCATCTAGACAATCTAAGCCACGCTGCGCGAGTGGAGATTTTGAGAATCCAGATGCTGTTGTTATCGTCCCCTTTCACGTTGGCCAAAACCGGCTTGTTGTGATTGAAGAGTTCCGAGTTCCGCTGGGAGGATATCAATTTGGGTTTCCCGCGGGATTGGTGGATGAAGGGGAGTCAATTCCGGAAGCTGCAGCAAGAGAGCTGCACGAAGAAACAGGTTTGAAATTAACTTCCTTTCTCAAGCAAAGCCCTCCGGTTTATTCGACATCAGGTATGAGCGATGAATCTGTCGTTATGGTATATGTTGAATGCGAAGGGCAGCCCTCCAGACTGAATAATGAGGATTCGGAGGATATTACCACCTTGCTGCTTTCGCCTGCAGAAGCAGCGGTATTGTGTGGGCGAAAGGATGCGAAAATTGATGTCAAAACTTGGCTGGTGTTGAGCTCTTTTATTGAAACAGGGGCAATTTGACGAACTGCTACCTTAGGTTTTTTCGTGATCAATTAGAAATCTACGTTCTGTCCCGTTTGTATCTGTAATTACAAGAGAAAGAAATTTTCGCCATGTTGAATCATCCATGTTGCAATAAATCGATGCATAGTCATGGGGAGATATTTTCTGTGGCCAGGGAGGATAAATATTGTCAAAAGCTTCTCTTTCAAAATCATTCATTAATGTGAACGTATTTGGTGCTGTGACAATATCATCTCCCGAATTGTGAAAGATTAACTCAAGGTTAAGATTTGATATATTACAGCATTTCCACTCAAGAAGCTCGGTGATGTCAGAATTCATGTGGATACTGAGTTCAATCATATCAATCTAAGCATTATAGTTTTTCAATCATACGACGGTGGAAAATGGAGTAGTACCGAAATCCCGCTGTCCCATGTGAGACAATTCCTGATAGAAGAATAATACCGAATATCCCCCACTTTTGGAAAGGATCAATCAGCGCCAGCTGGCCCAGTAAAACAACCTTCAGGATAATCATCCAGCCTCTGTTTTGTATTAACCAAACCCCATTGGAAAACAGATCAAAAAGGATCATCACCAAGCCGCTTAGTGCAGTGATAATATAGAATAATTTCAACTCTTCAGAAGGAACATCAAAAAGAAAGCCGCCGGCATACCCGCTGGCCGAACAAAGGTGTACACTACGAAGCAAAACATTCAGCCAACGTTTTCCGAAGAAATGTCGGTTGTCTTCTGGAAAAACTAGATTGAACAGACTCATATGATGCTATTTGAGAATGAGGTTGATGGTATCGAACAGAATTGCGGCACCACACATCTCAAAGGAATCGGCGCCCATTAAATTATTATAGTCGATCTGGTAGTTCTTGAATGCGACTTTGTTCTCCTGAATCAAACGTTGTACCTTATCTTCAAAATCCTCAACATTCTGGTAGTCATTCAGAATTTTATAGGAAACAGCCTGCTTTAATTGATGCAGTTGTCGGAGCAGTAGCCCTCTGTGTTTTTTACCCCAGAGCGAATCAACTTCCAAATGCATGATTCGACTGTTTAATCTTTTGAAGTGAAACATGGAATCGACGCTTTGAGAGATCAAAATGGAGTTCTCAAGTGTGATATTACATTTTCTAACCATATCGATCACTTCCATGCTGTTTCGCATATACTCCCCTCGGCTCAGGTCTCTGGCCAGTTCAGGAGAAATGCCCAAGGTCATCAGATTTTCACATGTATTTTGAATCCGGTGCGCCTCATCCGGGTCCATTGATTGCTCAAATCTATCCTGGTACTCACTGACCATATCCTGGAAATTCTGGATCATGGAGAACTGAATATCCTCTGAATCGTAAAATATAAGCATCCATATCAAAACGTTGGATATGAACTTTTCAATATTGATCAGCAAGGTATAGGCAGAGTTGATACTGGTGATTAGCAATTCATCCATTACCTGCTGCCTGAGCGTATCCAGGCCAAAAATCTGATCCAGCACCGAATATGCAACCACAATATCGACCGGCCTGGCATCCACAATTGAAAGAATATCGGGTAGTAAGGTGATCCCCGCCTGGTTGATCGTTTTATTCACCAGCACGGTTCCGATGATTTCCCTTTTCAGGGGATGGGCATACTGGGTGATATCATAGTTGTCTTTCAGATGCTTTGGAAAATAATTATAGTAAATATCATCCAACAATGGGTCATCCAGGACATCGGATTGAATCATCATTTTGGAAAAGTGCATCTTGGTGTAACTCAACAAAACAGCCAGATCCGGCCTCTGAATTCCGATGCCGTTTGTGTAGTGTTCCTCCATTTGTTCTTTCGACGAGAGAATATCTTTATTGGGATCCAGGTATTTTTTTTCGGCCAGGAAGGTGACCACTTCCTGAATGGGTTTGATATCCTTTTTTGAGCGGCAGTTATCCATACTGATGATCTGACATTGAGCTCTGTTGTCGTCTAAAACCAACTCGGCAACATCGTTTGTCAGTTCTTCCAGTAGTTGGTTACGCGCTTCCTGCGATGGGATCTGGTCTGTAGCAATGAGGTTATCCATCAGAATTTTCATATTGACCTCATGATCTGATGTATCAACACCTCCTGAATTATCGATGGCATCCGTATTCAGCTTGATGTTAGCAATGGCCGCATCGAGTCTTGCCAATTGGGTTAATCCAAGGTTCCCCCCTTCTCCGATCGCTTTTACTCGCAGTTCGCTGGCATCAACTCGGACCCCGTCATTCGCTGCGTCGCGTACTTGACTGTGGGTTTCCTTATTGGACTTAACATAGGTCCCAATTCCACCATTCCAGAGAAGGTCCGCACTACATCTGAGGAGCAGTTTGATCAATTCTTCACCTGAAACCGAATCGGAAGAGGCTCCCAGCAGCTTTTTAATTTCTGGTGTTAAGGGGATGGATTTGGCAGATCGTTCGAATATTCCGCCACCCTGGCTGAGCAGCGATGCATTGTAATCCATCCAGGTTGAACCTGGCGTATTGAAAAGTCGTTCACGCTCTTGGAAAGAGATTTCCGGATCCGGGTCAGGGTCGACGAAAATATGAACATGGTTAAATGCGCCTTTCAGGCAGATAAATCGACTGAGAAGCATACCGTTCCCAAAAACGTCTCCACTCATATCACCAATTCCAATAACTGAAAAGCGGGTGGTCTGGATATCTTTCCCATTCTGCAGAAAGTGCAGTTTAACACTTTCCCATGCCCCTTTGGCGGTGATAGCCATTCCTTTATGGTCATAGCCATGCTTGCCACCGGAAGCAAATGCATCTTTAAGCCAGAAGCCTCTCTGGCAGCTGATTTCATTTGCCGTATCTGAAAGAATAGCTGTTCCTTTGTCAGCAGCGACAACTAAATAGGGATCATCACCATCATAACGAACGATGCTTTGGGCAGGGACAACTTGTCCATCAACAATATTATCGGTTAAGGATAAGAGAGAATTAATGTATCGTTTATATTGAGTTTTGACATCTTCTGCTTGAGCCGCGCGGTCTGCCGGGTGACGTTTTGTGATAAATCCTCCTTTAGAGCCTTCCGGGACGATCACAACGTTTTTTAACATCTGAGTATGCATCAGGCCCAAAACTTCAGAACGGAAATCGGATGGTCGATCTGAATGACGTAGTCCCCCCCTGGCAATCATGGCACCTCTGAGATGAATTCCTTCAAGATGAGTTCCATGAACATATATTTCGTACAGAGGTCTCGGCGAAGGCATCCGTTCAACTTTTGCACTTTCAAATTTCACGGCCATAGCTGAAAATTCATCTGTGTCAAAGAAGTTTGTGCGAATGGATGCCTGGATCAAGTTAAAAATAGTCTTAAAAATAATGTCTTCCGCTACCGTTTTTACTTGCTCGATTTCTTTCAGAGCTATGTCTTCTGAGGATTTTAACTGTTCTTCAGTCAATGGAACAAAACCAGCAGAAGGTTTGAACTTTTCGATAAAGTAATCTTTGAGTGCCAGAACAACGGTTGGATTCTTGAGAAAGCTTTTATTAACAGGTAAATAAGGAGCCCCGATTTGCCAATAGTAATTGCGATATAAAACAAATAGATTGATCTCCTGCTGATTCAGTCCGGCTGACAAAAGCAGGCCGTTGAGTACATCATTTTCCGTAGAATTTTCCAGAACGGCTAACAGGAGTTCACAAAATTTTGACTTAAAGTTATCGAATTTATTTTCCAACTCATTCAGAGACTTAACATAATAAGTATAAATATAAAATTCTTCAGATTCAACCTTGAGTTGATACGTATTCTCATCGATCACTATCAGTGCCATGTTTTGCAAATGTGGCATGATATCAGTCAGATGATAAAAGCGCTTTGAGTAGAAATAAACAACGGATTCGCCTTTGTTATTATCGTTCCTTAGATCTACCTGTTCTCTGCCAGTACCAAACAGGTTTTCAATAAATTGAATGTCTTTAATGGCATCTTTGGGAGTAAAAACAGCCTGGTAAAAGCTTCCAAATACATTGGCATATTTTGACGAGAAGTTTTTCTTCAATTCTGGAGATAATAGGCTCAGTTGCACTTGAAAACCCTCTTCCCAGCCCAGTGTCAGGCTGGCAACTTCGTTCTCCAGAGTATCAAGCTCAATCTCATCCAGTTGTGGATGGGATTGAGGAAACCAGAAAATATGATGGGAATAGACATTTCGCCCCAGAGAGAACCAGTACCGGATCTCGGAATCATGAGCCAGGCGCTTGCCAAGCAACTGATCTATCTTGATAAAAAGCTCTTCACTAAATCGGCTGTTGGGTAGACAAAAAGTGAGGCGTGCATATCTACGCGACGGTTGCGTGAAGGCACTCAGTTTTGTTTTTTGAAAATCACCAAAATACATGAATTGTTCGAATAGAGCGGTAAGTTCTGGCCGATCAAGTCGAAAGAGTTCACTTTTTGGTATGACATTGAAAAAATCATGGGCGATTTTAAATTGATGGCCATGCTTCTCTTCAAGTACTTCTCCGTCAATGGCGTTCTCCAAAATGGCATTGACTTTTAGTCGAGCCAAAGGAATAGCCATGGCAGTGGCTTTATAAGACTTATTGGTAAAAAGGATATATAGAAAAACAATTTTTACATTACCATTCTGATCTCTTTTCCGTCGAAAAACCACCTGAATACGGCCGCGTCTGTGAACCATTGAAAATTCGTTCAGTTCAATAATATTAATGATTAAACCCGATTCAAGGAAAAAACTTCCCAGGCGTCCGATTTCCGCTGGCAGATATTTGTCATTCACCTCCTTCTTCCGGCGTATGTAACCCAGAGGATTTGTTATTTCTGCCCAGGACATAGAATCTGAAATATCTTCTTTTTGGATTTCTCCTGAACCCAGTAAGATAACATTCCCCTCATTAAGCCAGGTAAATAGCCGTCGCCGTTCACTTTCCATTAACGATTCGGACTCCTCTTTTTGTTCCTTACGAGAATAGGTTTCAACGACCTCTGTAATAGCTGAAAAATCTTCCGTTACGCTACATACCATCTGCTGCACCGACACGACATCATCCTTCAGAAAATTCTGATCATTCATGTTAAAACTTTCGATGATGCAACAGCAATAAACGTAGTTATCAGAGCTATTATCCGATAATTTATCAATGCTTTCGATCTTGTTATCAGGTGTTTGTGTAATGCTGAGTATGGGATAGGTAAAGAGGGATAGTCGGTGTTTCTTACCGTGCAAGTATTCAATCAGGCTGTCCGCAATGAATGGGCGGTCTTTCATGATCAACTCAAGTACAACGGAAGAGTGATGGTTTTCGTGGTGCTTAAGTGTATACGGAGAAACCGCCACTTTTATTTTTTCTTGAAATGATAATTCAACAAACTCGTAACGATGCCTGATAAATTCATATAATTCTTCTGGTTGAGCAGATTCCAGAATATCTAAAGGCAATTTTGGGCAAAGGATTTCGACAAACTTCTCCATTGCTTTCTGATTATCAGTTTTAGGGTCATCTTTGACCATATTGCAGATATCATGAACTATTGTTCGTAGTAACTCTTCTTTTTGCTGGCAGACAGATTGGATGTTTTTTGCTATTTCCATATCAGTAACCTTTTGAATGCAAGTTGAATTGAATACATTATTGAAGAAAGCAAATTGAGCTCAACAAATAGCTCGGAAATGTTTTCACTCTGCATCAATTATTCATCATAAAAGCAGAGGCATCTTGAAGCATTTTAGGTGCAACCATATGTTTCATATTGATTTAATAGTAGCCCAAGGCAGAATCTAACTTTCCTTAACCAATACCATGAATAAAATAGATGTGGAAAGAGAAAATCGGTCATGATTGTTAAAAAAATTAACAGCATGGGCATGAGTGTTAACAAGTATTCACGCAATCACAGGCAGATATCTCAGTAATATTCATGAAAACAAAAATGTTTTTCTACCAACCAAATTTCTATAATAATCAATAAAACAACTCTGTGGAAAGTATTACAAATTGAAAAGACGAATTATGATGATTGCTTGTTGACAAGGGGAAAATATGTGTTTACGCTTAGTACTTACAGTGTTAAAAATGCTGCAAACATATACCGCGGGGTGGAGCAGTTCGGTAGCTCGTCGGGCTCATAACCCGAAGGTCGGAGGTTCAAATCCTCCTCCCGCAACCAGTAACATCAAAGGCTTGAGCCCAACAGGGTTTGAGCCTTTTTTGTTTCCCCACCACTATCCCCACCATCTGACTCAGATCTTTTCATCTAGCTGCCTAAGGTCACTAATCGTATACAAATCCACCCTCTTAAGCTTATCACCGGTATATATCAAAAAGTAATTGCGGTTAAAATTTGAAGATTGGTTACTCGGTCACCCGAGCCTCGGGAATATAATGTCCAGCTCTAAACCTGTTCAAGACATTTCACCCAAATTCAGAATTCGCCTGCCCCATAAACTTCGTTGGTCATGTCTAGGTTATTTATTGATAGACCCTCGGAATCTGTGACTTGAGTTTTTACATCAGCTCTGTTAGTTATCTGATAGCCTAAATTAGGACAATAACTTTCAAAAACGGAAATTGGAATGAAGTCGAAGAAGGATTTAACTGTAAGTGTCAAAGGGTTCAATAAGTTAGTAAGGCATATCAGGCCAAAGATTGAATCATTTTTTCTAGAACAAGCCGATTATGAAACACCAGGAAACCGCAATGACATTGAGTTGGCGCTGATAAATTTTGTCAATGAGAACATAGTCCTTTTGGAAAAAAAGGCAAAACGAGAGATTCAAAGAATTGAACATAACATCAATAATGAATATGGAGCTACCGGCTTAGCCTATTCAAAACCGGTGGACGTAGAATACCAGCAACAAGCTACAAGGAATCAAATTGAATTTTTTCGAAGAAAGCTAATTAAAGAAGAGCTCAATTATGAGAACTTGGTCTCTAGGAACAGTGCTTTAAAAACGAACTCTGCGATAATTGATTTTTGGGATAACATAGCCCATGATGACCGAATCGATGGTAGACCACCGATATTCACAAAACCAAATGATCCGGCATACAGACACGGTATAGAAAATTCATTGATCATTAGTATATTTAGTGCATATAAACGAACGGTTTCACAGAGATCCGATTTTGAGTCAGGCTTCAAATTTAACTACGGGCTTGAAACGTGTGAGTCTATTATCAACTATTGTATCAAAGAAATAATTAGGCTAGAAACCTCATTGCCAGGCGGATCAAAGTTTTTTCCTCTATCAAAAGTCGTTTTGAAAAATAAAGATTTAATGCCATGGAAAAAACCCATTGAATTACTTGAGAAACTCGCTGATGAATTATACGCAGAAAATTATCGATTCATTTTGGACAAAAGCTTATTCATAAGAGCCATGACGTCACAAACCGAGATTGGGGAAAAGTGTCCATGGCATGAAAAATCTGTTGTGTTACCTTCTCTTCGCTTCTTGTTTTACCAACTAGATAAAAGGGAGATAATCCAAAAGAGTGCACTGGTTAAATGGATATGTGCGAACTTTTATAATGGAAATGAAAACACACCTATTGATTATCCAAATTTTCAAAGAATTGGCGATAATATTGGAGAAAGAGAAGAGTACCTATATGAGCATTCCACTATGAGCACCATAAGTAAAAAAGTTTTTGATGCTGATAATTGAGCTAAATATCAGCGATATCGACTTTATTTGATTATTGAAATAAAGCAAATATCTGCTTCAGTCTCCCCCCATTACCTTCTTAAGATATACCCGTTGGCCCCAATTGATGTACTTGGTTAGATAAAATCAGGACGTTTCCATCAATTGAAGTGGTT
>Ga0075122_10000714_pt1 | contig 25222 bp, 29 predicted proteins | sample AntAceMetag02UKB_FD_69790 | JGI IMG/M metagenome (GOLD analysis project Ga0075122, IMG submission 69790) | Saline lake microbial communities from Ace Lake, Antarctica - Antarctic Ace Lake Metagenome 02UKB | ecosystem: Environmental > Aquatic > Non-marine Saline and Alkaline > Saline | place...
GGATTATTTTGTCCAGTTCCAGCTCTAATTTTAACATAAAATCCAGTAATTCCATTATCCTTTGCTTCTTCAGAAACTTTTTGAGCAATAAACATAGCAACAGTAGGGTTCGCTTTTAATCTATTTTGTTTTGTTGATTGTCCTCCGGTAAATTTAGCGATAGTGTTTCCTATCAAGTCTGTAATGTTGATAATAGTATTATTAAATGTAGTATAGATATTAAGAACAGCAATTCTTTCCTTTCTTTCTTTCTTTTTGTAATCTTCTTTGGGTTTTTCAGGAGCTTGACTTTCTGAATCTACTTTTTTTTCAGGAGCTTGACTCTTTAATTCTTCCTTAATTTCAATTTTTTCTTCTTTTGTAGGTTTTTCAGCTTGTGTTTCCTCTTGAATTTCTTCTTGTTTTTTTATTTCTTCTACCATTATTCTTTAGCCTCCTCTTTGCCCTCTTTAGGGGATACACCTGCGGGTGTAGGTTTATCTTCATTGTTGTTAACTGCTTCTACTTTCTCTTCTTTAGCCTCTGCGGGTGATTCTTCAGCCTTTTCTGCTGATTTTGGTGCCGCAGTTCCTTCTACAAATTCTTCAGTTTCCTTGGCTTCTTTTGCTTCACCTTCTGTTTTAATATCTTCAGCTATTTTATCCATTTTTGATTTTCCTTTTTTAGGAGTTTTTAATGTAATTTTTAATTCTACTAATGGTTCTTCTTCTAGTGTAACCATGTATGAAGGTATATTAACTAACTGATTTCCAATTGCAACATGCTTATGAACTACTAACTGTCTTGACTGTTTTGGAGTATTACATAGTCCCTTTGTATGGAGAATTGTTTGTAATCTTCTTTTTAACCAATCTTCTTTATTTAGTCCAAGAACATCCGCAATATTTTCAACATTAAATCCTTTCTTTTGTAATCTTTCAATAAATGCTTGTTTTTCTTCATCAGATTTAGTAATTAACTCTTTAGCAAGATTTCTAATTCTTCCTATTGCTGCATCTGCTTTCCAAATTTCCCTTTTATTCTTAAGCCCATATTTCTCTTTAAGTCCGTTTTCTTCCAGTATTCTGGTCTTATCGAAACGATTTCTCGGTCTTGAATATTTTTTTACTTTTCTTTTTGGCATTTTTATTTCCCCCTCTTAGATTTAACTCCAACAGCTTTCCCTTTCTTTCTAAAGTGGCTTCGAGTACTCTGTCCACGAGTAGGTAATCCTAAAGCATGTCTTAATCCTCTATAAGATCTTATTTTCTTTAATCTTCGAATATCAAATTCTTTTTTCATGTCTAGATTAGTTCCAATTAAATGAACATCTTCTCCAGTCTCAAAATCTTTATTTCGATTACACAAAAATTTAGGTAATTTTGGATTTTTTAAAAATTCAGTAATTACTTCAATTTCCTTTCCATCTAAATCTGCAATTTTCTTTTTAGGATCCATTTTTAAAATATTGCACATCGCATTTGAGATCCCCCAAGAAACTCCCTTAACATATCTAAGGCCCACTAGGGTAGTCTTATTTCCAGGAATATCTGTTTGCATAATTCTAACTATAGAAAAATAGTCTTTCTTCTCTGGTTTAGGTTTATCTTCAGAAGCTTTGCTATCTTGACTTGTTTCAGCTTTTTGTTTATTTTCCTTTGCCATTTTTAAATTTGTATTAGGTATAGTAAACTTAGAATTAAATTAGTTTGATACTAGTTTTAATTCTTCCCTATTCTAGGTAATTAAGCTTGAAAAAATCGAGTTTTTCTCACTTAAAAAGTTTGCTGTTTTTAGGTTTCCCTAATTAACAAACAAAGAGTATCTTTGTTGTTCGGTTATCTCCTCAATTATTCGTTTTTCTATTGCTCTTTTGGGATCGGGTAAATTACTTACCCTATTCTTTAAATCCTCAAAGCTTTCAAAAGGTTTTTTATTCCTTTCATCTAATAATGCCACAGTATGTTTTTTTCCAAACCCTGGCAATAATTCAAATTGATGAACTCGAGTATTTATAGCTTCCGCTTTATTAAAAAATTCAAGGAATTTTTCTTCGTTTTCATTTATCTTCTCTTCAATAAACTCTTGAAGTTCTTGTTTTCCGGTTTCAGTTAATTTATCAAATGGGAGTCTTCCAAGAATATAATACACCTTATCCCTTTTTCCTTCCCCAATATAGACTTTTTCCTTCAAATCTAACTTAACTCCTCTTCGGGGAACCAGTTGAAGTAATGTAAAACCCTTTTCACCAATAGCCTGGGCTATAGGCATCATTTTTTTTTCCAGCGGATATCCGTAAGGTAGATAGTCTAAAACTATCCCGTATTCTTCTTTGTCTCCCATATTCTAAGTTATTTGTTATTTTTAACAATTTCAAGTATTTTGTTATTCTCATCCTCTGTCAATGATACATCTATAAATATTTTATTTAAGTCTGAATTATCTTGAGGCAATAAATCTACAATTTTCACAAGGTGCTCTCTTTTCATTTTTAATAAGTCTAATACTTCTAATTCTTCTTTAATCTTTTTTGCAACTTCAGGCTTAGTTTTTAAGAATTTTTTTAGATAGGCCTCTATTTCTATCTTTTTCTCATTATCATCAATATTTTTAAGAATATCTTGTAATTCATTCAAATTTAAAGGTTGTCTGTCTAGTATCATTTTATTATATTTAAGTTAGTTTTTTTAAGTGCACTGGGTGGATTATATAGGTTTTTTCCATATTTAAATCCTTTATTTTAACTAAATATGCACTACCTCGTTTATTTGCTATAACGCCTGATCTTCCTTGTAATTTTTTTGGAAACCCAGTAGGAATTGCTAACTCTCTCACTACCGCAACTCTATCTCCTTCATTAAATGATTGAAAGTATCTACTAAGTTTAATCTTTCCGTGTTCTTTTTTATTTTTTCTTTTAATCATTTTTAAATTTAGATAATTAGCTAACTATCTTTAGAATTCTTAAAATTAGTACATTTAAAAAGCTTTCTTTCAGGTTGGGACTAGTATCTCCCTTGTTCTAAATCCCCTCTTTGTTGCGCCTCAGTCATATTCTGAATAATTGCATTAAACATTTTTTCTCCAAAAACACCCTTTCCACACCTCTCACAAAAATCTATAACACATTCGTCTTCAATTTCAGACTTGCAATAAATACATTTTTTCATCTAATTTCCTCTTTTGTTAATTTAATGAATTTATCTATCAGAAATACTTTATAAATTTTTATGTAAAAATAATCTAATTTACAGCTTTTTATTTTTTGGTCTTTTTATTTTTTATTTTCTTTTTATATATCCAATAACCAATACCAATGATGATTATTACCCATATTAAATTACTCCAAATACCTCTAGTTGCCTCGCCAGCTTCTTTAGCAGTTAAAATATTTAAATTAACTTCTATTTCCTGAGAATAATCCTTATTTAATGCATCTTTATAATCCAAATTTAATCTCAATGGGACTTCTTTTTCTTTGGTATTTAATCTAATCTTAAAATCAATAGACTCAAAATCATCAGAATCCAAGTCCCCAATATATTCCTTATTCGTAGAAATGACATCATATGCTTCAGATTCTAATAATCCTGCTGTCAAAAATTTTATATTACCAATATCATTATTAACAAAAGTTAATGTTATCTCTCCAACATCTCCCTGAGAGCGTAGGGTAGGACCCTCTACTTTTATAAATAATTTTGGAGCACTTTTAATTATAACTCCGAAGGTGTCATTGTCTTGTCTCTCCTCTCCAACATGATCTACATAATCAGTAGTTACTACTACCTCATAAACTCCTTCTTCTGCTTCAGGAGAAATGATTATATTATAATTTAATTTAGATGATTGTCCAGAACTCAATCTTGCTAATTTTTTCTTTGAGATATCTTCTAAGAAAAAAATCTCTTCGGGAAGATTAATCTGCATTCTTATATCCAAAATTTCAAATGCAGCAGTATTTTCGATAGTCAAATCTAAATTTCCACTTTGTCCAGGAATTAAATCTGAAGGGGTCGTAGATACATTTTTAATTTTCATAACATGACCAAAATTTAATCTTTCAACTCTATAATTATCTAAAGGTTCTGCAGCACTAATATTCATAATTAAACTCGCAAGAATTATTATTCCAAAACTCATCAAAATTGTTTTATTCATATTTTTTAGTTCCTCTTCTTGTAATCTATTTAGTATCCTTTCATTTAAAAGCTTATTTATTTTTTATTTGGCCAATTTTTTTAAATTTATTTTTTTCATTAACGCTTTTGCTCCAAAGAGGTTGCTTATTCATATCTTAATGCATCAACCACATTTGTTTTACTTGCCTGATATGCGGGAAAAGCACCAGATATAGCTCCGGTTATTGAAGCAAACGCAATACACCCGATAAATAATGTTGAAGGCATATATGGGCTTAAAAATCCATATTCTAATGATTGGAGTATCGTTCCCCCCAAGGAGGAGAGTCCCCACCCAACAATAACACCTAAAATTCCTGCAACAAATCCTAATAAAAATGATTCTAATAAGAATATATTAAAAATTTCTGAATTCTTTGCGCCAATTGCTTTCATAACTCCTATTTCTTTTATTCTTTCTAAGACCGAAGTAATCATTGTATTCGCAGTATTAATTGCAGAAACTATTACAGAAACAAAGGCAATTAAAAGAACAAATCCCACAATTATATTTAATGCACTAGAATAAGCTTCAATCATATCATCAAAGGATTGTACAAAAAAATCTTCTTTGCCTTCCTCTAATCCTCTTTCCTTTCTTAATCTTTTTTCAATATCTTTAACTATATTGTCAATCTGAGTCATTTCTACTCTAGCAATCACCCATCCAGAAGTTTCACTTATTTCGGGATATAATTCATCAAAAAAACCTTCAGTAGTATAAAGTTGAGCATCATCTGCAGGATTTCCCACTTCTTCTAAAAACCCTACAATTTCCAAGTCGATTTCATTAACCTCTAATTTATCTCCAATATCTAATGCTTTTGGAAAAATTTTATTATCTAACTGATAGTTATATCCTGCGAGAATTTTATTAGTATCACTAGATTTTAACCATCTTCCTTCTTCTATTCCAATATTAGACATCTCCATAATAATAGGGATCCTCGGATCATAAGAAATTAAAAAAGTATATTTTTGATTTTTATTTTTTTTAACTTCTGCAACTTTAAATGAAGTTCCTGAAGCTTCCTTTACTCCCGGTGTTTTTCTTACAATTTCTAGTTCATCATCTGTTAATGCAAAGGTAGTATCTAATCCGGGCATTCCTCCTCCTTTGGGCTGAATAAGAATTTTATCTGCAGAAGAACCAGAAGTTATTTCATCAACATAATTAAAAAGTCCCCAACCAAAACTAATAAAAATAAATATTGTTACAATGCCTATAAAAATAGAAAAAATAGTAAGAAAACTTCTCATTTTTCTATTCCAAAGATTTTTTAATGAATATTTAATTATTTCAATTCCTATCATTTTATTCTCCTTATATTTTATTAACCTCGTAATGCGTCTACTGGATTTTGTTTAGCTGCTTGCATTGCCGGAGCAATCCCTGCAATAGACCCAATTAAAAAACTTCCAAGTAATGTTAAACTTATCAACATATAATCTATCTTAATATGAGAGGTAGCTCCAATAAAATTATTTATTCCACTAATTCCTAAATATCCAATTAAAACTCCTGCCAAAACTCCTATAATCCCTCCAATTAATCCCATTAATCCTGATTCAACAAAAAACATCATAAATATATGTGAATTTTTAGCACCAATTGCTTTCATAATTCCAATTTCTTTTCGTCTTTCTAAAACAGACGTAGTCATGGTATTTATTATTCCAATACCACCTACGAAAATAGAAATCCCTGCAATAAGTCCTACAAAAATTCCAACACCTGTTAAGATCTGGTTCACTGTTCCTAATGTTGCTTCAGGAGTAGAAACCTCAAAATCCTCTTCACCCACATCCACATTTCTAGTTTTTCTTAATGCTTTTTCAATTTCTATTTTTGCTTTTTCCATTAAATTTTTATCTTTTACTTTAATTGCAATTAATCCAATATCATCTCCATAGCCCATTAATTCCTCTAGGGGTTTATCATTCATGTAGATAATGTTATCTGTAAGAAAGCTTCCTTGTTTTTTTGCAATACCCACCACTTCAAATCCTTCATCCTGTATCAATACTTCATCTCCTGGATAAATTCTTTTTCCAAAGCCCGATTTATCTCCCTCTGCATAAAAATTATAACCCAAAACAACTTTTTTCCCATCTCCGTCCTTAAGTAATCTACCTGTTTCAATTTCTACCCCCATCATATCATAAACAAACTCTCTATCTTCTCCATCAGGAACACTTCCAGAAAATCCAAACCCAACAATATTATTAAATTCTAATTTTCCCGAAGGAATATTTCTTCTTATTGCTATTTCAACAGTCCCTAATCTTTTTATTGCATCAAGATCCTCTAATGTTAATGGATTTACTACTCCACTTCCCGGAGGCCCATAAGAATTAAGCCCTCCTGCCTGAACAGTTATTACTTCGGTAGAACTGACTCCAAACTGGGAATTAACAGCCATTTTCAATCCATTCCCTAATGAGATTAGGGCAACAACAGTAGTAATTCCAATAAAAATTCCAAGAATTGTTAACCAAGATCTTAAGCCTTTATGCCTAATATTTTTAAATGCTAAAAAAAACGAATCTTTTATCATTTATTTACCTCTTGATTTTAATCCTTTTTCAGGGGTAGGAATATGATTTCTTCTTCTAGTTATTTTTTCAACTTTCCCATCTTTTAACCAATAAACAACATCTGCATGTGCCTGTGCCAAATCAGGATCATGAGTAACCATGATAATAGTTTTACCTTCTTGATTTAATTTTTCTAAAAATTCCATTACCATTCTTCCTGTTTTACTATCTAGATTTCCAGTAGGCTCATCTGCTAAAATAACTTCAGGATTATTTGCTAAAGATCTTGCAATAGCAACCCTTTGCATCTGACCTCCAGATAATTGATTTGGATAATGGTCCATTCGGTCTCCTAAATCAACTTTTTTTAATAATTCTTCTGCTCTTGCAATTCTTTCTTCTTTATTTATTCCCTGAAAAATCATAGGTAGCATTACATTTTCCTTAGTAGTAAGGTTGGGAACTAGATTAAAACTTTGAAAAATAAATCCTATTTTTTGTCCTCTTAATTGCGCTAATTCTGATTCTTCAAATTCAGCTATATTTTCATTATCTAAATAAATTTTTCCATGAGTAGGAATATCCAAACTTCCAATCATATTCATGGCCGTAGATTTACCAGAACCCGAAGGACCCATTACAGCCACAAAGTCTCCTTCTTTTATTTTAAGACTTATACCATCTACTGCTTTAACCCTAACATCATCAGCCATTTCATAAATTTTTGAAATATTATCAAGTTGTATGATTATTTTTTCTTCTCTTTTTCCCATAACATTTTTAAGAAATCTAACTATTTAAAACTTTTAATTATCATCATTAAGATATTTAAAAATCTTTCACCAATTGCTTAATAATCTCAAAATCCCTTATTCCATTTAATTTTTTTCTTAATTTAGCACTCCCATCAAATCCTTTTGTAAAGTATTGTGCTTGTCTTTTTGCATCTAGGATAGAAAAAATATCAAATTGCCTTGTTAATTCAATATAATCAAAATAATCTTTAATCCTCTCTTCTTTTGTTTGCTCAATTATTTTTCCAGTTTTAGAATATTCATTAATTTGTTTAAAAATAAATGGATTTCCAATTGCAGCTCTACCAACCATAATATAATCACAATTTGTTTCCTCAAACATCCTTTTTGCACTTTCTCCATCTACGACATCCCCATTTCCAACAACAGGAATTTTCACAGATTTTTTAACTTCCTTAATTACTTCCCAATCTGCTTTTCCAGAATAGCCCTGCCCAATTGTTCTTCCATGAATAATTATCATATCTGCGCCATTCTCTTCACAAATCTTTGCAATCTCAACAGCATTTGTTTTTTTATCAAAACCCTTTCTTATTTTTGCACTTACTGGTTTCTTAGCAACCTCCTTGACTGCCTTAACAATCTCTCCGATTTTACCTGGACGTTTCATTAGAGCTCCCCCACTTCCCTGTGCCATAATCTTTGTAGAAGGGCAACCAAAATTTAGATCAATCATATCAAAATCTTTTTCCATAATTTTAGCGGCTTTAGCCATATTTTCACTTTTTTGTGCAAACAGTTGGATAACATTTGGTTTTTCTTGTTTATCTGTTAGTCCTAATGTCATAACAGCATTATTTTTTCTGGAAATTGCATTGGCACTTAATAATTCAGTTGAAACTAATCCTGCCCCATAGTTTTTACACATAATTCGAAATGCAATATTCGTAATTTCAGCCATTGGTGCCAGAAATACTTTAGAACTAAATTCGGGTAGTTTTGCCATATTTTTATATAATATCCTTGCTTTAAAGTCTTATGAAAAAAGAAAAGTTTTCTAAATCAGGAATAGAACAAAAAATTCAAGATATTTTTACATCTAATCCCTCTCCCAAACAAATCAAAAAAGTAAAAACTCTTGCAATGTCTAAAAATATTAAATTAGGAATTTTAAAAAAGAAATTTTGTAAAAAATGTTATTTTTTTTTTAATTCTAAAAATTCAGAAATTAGAATTAAAAAACCATTAAAAATTATTAAATGTAAGAATTGTGGTTGTATTTCCCGCTATAAATTATAAATAAAAATAATATCTTAATCAGAATTTTTTAAACTCATTAACTAACTCAAGAGTATCTGCTTGCCCTAAAAATATTGATCTGCAACAAAATCTATCTAATCCTAATTTATCTAAAAGCTCTTTAGAGTCTTCACCAGCTTCAGTTTTTTCTTTAAATTCTTCCCATAAGTGTCCAATGGGTTTTCCGCATGAAAAACATCGAATAGGTATTATCATTTTTTGTTTTTTGTTAAATTTAAAAGAAGACAATATCAGCATTTCACTTCCCTGCGGAAACTAACGCGCATGACATAGCCTGCTTAGCTTCTGTGTTCGGGATGGGAACAGGCGTTTCCAGACTATTATGATTGTCTTCAATATATCTTAAAATTATGTGTTTATAAAGCTTACGAAATTATGCAGAGGGTAGGATTCGAACCTACGAAGGCACTAAGCCACAAGATCTTGAGTCTTGCCCCTTTGACCGGACTCGGGAACCTCTGCTTCTAATTTTTGAAGTATTTACTAGTTTAAAAATATAATGAGTACCTAATTCAATAAACTCATAATTCCTTTTTGTACTAAAAATAAGCTTACAATTATTATAATTACATTTGGTAAATCATAACCACTAGCAATAACAATCACAATTGCTGCAAGAATATCAAGAACACTAGCAACACTCAACCCAGTTAGAAATACAACACCTTTTCCTAATAAGAATAATCCGATAAGTAATATAAAATTTTCAGGAATCCATCCAAATATCCCAAATATCCAAAAACACATTGCAATGGATATGTCTAAAATTCCAAGTAATTTGACTACAACCATATTTTTTTAAACTCCTATCAGTTTAAAAAACTAAGCCCAAGTAGTTCAGTTGGATAGAATGCATCCCTCCTAAGGATGAGGTCGGAGGTTCAAGTCCTCCCTTGGGCGTTTTTCTCTCAATAATAATGTTTAAAAACACTTAAAATTTAATCCAATTAAGCGCTGGTAGTTTAGTGGCAGAATAACTGGCTTCCAACCAGTTGACCCGGGTTCGAGTCCCGGCCGGCGCATATTTAAAATGGCAGAAACAGAACAACAAATAAAAAAACAAAATTGGTATGATAAAAACTATAAAAAGTTACTAATCTTACCTTTAGCTCTATTAATTTTATCAATAGCCTATATTGGAATTTTTTATTCGCAAAATGGAGATTTTGTTAGGAAAGATGTTTCATTAACTGGTGGAACAACAATTACTGTTTTTGGAGAAAATGCAATTAATATTGAAAACTTAAGAAATTCACTTTCAGCAGAAATAAGTGATTTTTCAATAAGAGAATTATCTGACTTAAGATCAGGCAAACAAGAAGCAGTTATTATTGAAAGCCCAGAAGATTCAGCTAGCTTAAGACCTATCTTAGAAGGCATATTAGGTTATGAACTTACTGATAAAAACTCCTCAATTGAATTTACTGGTTCTTCATTAAGTAGTGATTTTTATAAACAGCTTCTTTATGCAGTCTTGTTATCGTTTTCATTTATGGCCCTAGTAGTATTCTTTATATTCGGGGGTTACTGGAAAGTAAAAATGTCTTCAGTTATACTAACTCTTTTACCTATAATTTTATTTTTTTCAGGAGCCATCTCAATAAACGTGGCAATAATTTCAAACATTTTAGTATTGGTATTTAATTTTATTTTTTATCTAAAATACAGTATTCCTAGTGTAGCAGTAGTAATTTCTGCATTTGCAGATATCATAATGACATTGGCTCTTGTAGATTTAATTGGAATAAAGATTTCAAGCGCAGGTCTTATCGCATTTTTAATGTTAATTGGTTATTCGGTAGATACGGATATTATGCTTACCACAAGGCTTCTAAAAAGAAAAGAATCTGAAATCAATACTAGGTTGTATAATGCATTCAAGACCGGAATGACTATGACCATAAGCTCAATTGTTGCAGTAGGAGTAGCATTAATCTTTACGTATACTTTTTCAGAAATATTAAAACAAATATTCACAATTTTGTTGATTGGTTTAGGATTTGATTTATTTAACACATGGATTACCAATGCTTCAATACTTAAATGGTTCTTGGAGAAAAAAGATTAAATGGCAAAATTAGGATTTAAAATTTGGTTGATGCTTATTGCAATTGTTTTAGCTTTGCTTATGATTAGTCCAAGTTTTGAAAAAGGTGTCCAGATATCTTATCTTCCTCAAAATTCAACTGCTTATGAGCAAGGATTAAGAACCGGAGATATAATCACCTCAATAGATAGTGATACAGTGACTAATCTTCAAGATTATACTGAAGTTATATCTTCAAAATTTCCAACAGGAGAGAACATTAAATTAAAAATTACTACTAAAGATAATGAGTTTATACTATTCACAAACCAAACTCCAGAAATTGTTGTTCAAAATATTCCTACTTCAAGAATTCAAACTGGTTTGGATTTAAGAGGGGGGTCAAGAGCTTTAGTTAAGGCAGATAAACCACTGAATGCTCAAGAATTAACAGATTTAATTGCAGTAACTTCAAGCAGACTAAATGTGTATGGGTTAAGTGATATTGTAATTCGGCCTGTTTCAGATTTATCTGGAAACAATTATATGTTAGTTGAGATTGCAGGTTCAACGCCTAAAGAACTTGAAAATTTAATTGCAAAACAAGGAAAGTTTGAAGCAAAGATTGGAAATGAGACTGTTTTCGAAGGTGGTAATAAAGATGTTACTTATGTTTCAAGGTCTGGGCAACAATCTGGAATTTATTCTTGTGATACTTATCAAGAAGGAGAAATTTGTAAGTTTAGATTCGCAATATCATTAAGTGAAGAAGCTGCTGAAAGACACGCTCAAATTACGGATGCACTAGATATTAATTCAACAAATCCAGAATATCTTTCAGAGCAATTAGAATTATATTTAGATGATAAATTAGTTGATGCATTATACATCTCAAAAGATTTGAAAGGGAGAACAACTACTCAAATTTCTATAAGTGGATCCGGAGCAGGTCCAACAAGAAATGAAGCAATTGAAGTTGCAGAAGCAAACATGAAGGAGCTTCAAACTGTTTTAATTACTGGAAGCTTACCATTTAAGTTAGAGGTTGTTAAATTAGATACTATCTCTCCATTATTAGGAGAAAAATTCATTAAATCTATTTTGATTGCAGGATTAGCAGCAATCATCGCAGTCGCAATTATAGTTTTCTTAAGGTACCGAAAATTAAATCTTTCTTTAGCAGTTCTTCTAACTGCATTCTCAGAAGTATTGATTATTTTAGGAATTGCTGCATTAATAAAATGGAATTTAGATTTGCCTTCAATTGCAGGTATCATTGCCACAATTGGAACAGGCGTAGATCAGCAAATTGTAGTTTTAGATGAATCAAGAAGTAGTAAACAATACTCAATGAAGGAAAGAATCAAGAGAGCATTATTCATAATTTTTGGGGCTTATTTTACAACGTTATTTTCAATGATTCCACTTTACTGGGCAGGTGCAGGATTATTAAAGGGATTTGCAGTTACGACAATTATAGGTATCTCTGCCGGAGTTTTTATAACAAGGCCTGCTTTCGCAGAAATTGTTAAAAGAATCATTAAGGATTAATGTATTTTTCATATTAATCAGTCTTACCAAATAAGTTATTTTAATTATAGATAAGATTTAATAAGATTAATACTTTTTAATTATCATGTTTCCAAAAACCCACATTATCCTTAATTTTATAATCTCTCTGATGCTATTATTCTTTTTACCTCCTCTGGGTGTCTTAATCCTTTTTTTATCTTCATTTTTAATTGATGTGGATCATTATCTTTATTATGTGGTCATTAAAAAAAGATTTTCATTAAAATCGGCATATAATTGGTTTGTAATTTGCGGGAAAAAGTTTAGAAAACTTTCATTAAAAGAAAGAAAAAAACATAAACAGCATATATTAATATTTCATGGAATGGAACCCATAATCCTTTTGGCATTATTGGTTAAATTTTTCCCAATTCTAATTTATGTTATTCTAGGAATCATAATCCATTTAATTGAAGATTTGATGGTAGAAAGAAAATTAGGTATTGCAGAATATAAACTGTCAGTTATCTATTCAATTTATGATCATATTTTAAAAAGAAAGCTGAAGCACCTTATTATCTAATTGTAAGCCATAAATATTTAAATATCGCTTATATTAATTTTTACTATGAAAATAGGAATGATTGGGATGGGCTTTGTTGGAGGTACAACTGCAAAAGTATTAGGTAGGGTTCACGAAATTTTACCTTATGATAAATATAAAGAACCCTACACAAATTCAGAAATTTTAAAAAATTCTGAAGTGGTTTTCTTATCAGTTCCAACTCCTATGAAACCTAGCGGAGAGATGGATTATTCTGCCATCCATAATTCATTAAAGACTTTGCTAGAAACAACAGGTACAAAAACAAAATTACCCCTGGTTGTTGTTCGTTCTACAGCTGTTTCAGGAACAACAGATAATTTAGAATCTCGATATCCTTTTCATTTTGCGTTTAATCCTGAATTCCTAAGAGAAAAGCATGCCTTAGAGGACATGTTAAACACAGATAGAGTAGTTATAGGTGCAAATAGGACCGAGGATGGACAACTTGTTGAAGAGGTATACAAACCCCTTTTTCCAGATGTAGAATATATTCATACAAATACGAAAACTGCAGAAATGATAAAATATGCAGCAAATGTAATGCTTGCAGGACAGATAGCACTAGCAAACGAAATACATCAAGTTTGTAATGTCGTAGGTGTTAATTATGATTCAGTTAAAGATACAATTTTATTAGACGAGCGGATTGCAAGAAATATTGATGTTCCAGGTCCTGATGGGGAATTGGGATTTGGGGGAAAATGTTTTCCAAAAGATTTAAGGGCATTAACCCATCTAGCAAGAGAATGCGGTTATAATCCTCATCTTTTAGAAGAAATTTGGCGTTCAAATAATGAGTGGAGAAGAAATAAAGATTGGTTGAATATTCCTGGAGCCACTTCTCAAAATAATGATTTTAAAAAAAATAATTAGCCTAATATTCCTTCCTTTAAGAATTGTTTATAAGTTTCAATATTTTTAATTACACCTTCTTCAAAAGAAATTTCAGGAAGGTAATCTAATTTTTGAATTTCAGAGATATCTAAATGGACTTTTTGAGGTTGTGCTCTTTCAGCATCTTTAATAATAATTTTACTTTCACTTTCAGTTTTATTAATAATAAATTTAGCTAATTCATAAATATTTTTTTCCTGATTTCCACTTATATTATATTCTTTATTCCACTCAGGATGTTGAATTGCTAGTATTACTCCTTCAACAAAATCTTCTACATGTGTAAAATCTAGAGTTTTTGTTGCAGGATCCCCATAAATCTCTAAATCATTACCCATTAAAGCATTTTTAACAAATATATGCATTAATCTTTTAGTTTTATCTAAATGATCTCCTCCATAAACAGTAGAAGGTCTTAATATCAGATAGTCTATGTTATAGCAATCTTTATACATTTTGCATAACTCTTCTCCATATAATTTCCCTGCAGTATATGGATTTTTTTCAGGGCTTAAAACTCTTGATGAAGAAAAATAAATAAATCGGGGGATATTATTCTTTCTACAAAATTCTAAGACCTTAAATGTATTTAATCCATTAATATGTCCTAACTCAGGATTTTCAACACATTTGTTGATTTTACAAAAGGCAGCAGCATGAATTAACATATCCACCGGTTCTTCTAATTTATAATCATCTAAAAAACTAATATCCTTTCCATCCCTTTCATCAATAGATAATATTATTTGATGGCCCTTAGATTCAAGTCTTTTTTTTAATAAGGTCCCAATTAGTCCTTTATGGCCCGTAAGTATTATGTTCATGATTCATTTAAAATTCTTTATTTTTTAAACATTGTTGTATTAAATTATAAAATTCTTATTTTTCACAATTATTTTATCTACATAAGGATTAAAAAGCAAAAATGTATAAATTTAATAGGGGCATAGAGATTAATTTTAAATAATAAATATTACACTTTTAATTATGAATAATGAAAATAAAAAAATAAACGAATCTTTAAAGTTAATCGCAAAATCTGCGGTAATAGTATTTATAGGAATTTTCTTGTCTAAGGCTTTTGCTTATTTTTATAGGATCATAATAGCAAGAAATTTTACTCCCGCAGATTATGGTTTATTTTCATTAGCAATAATGATTTCAGGATGGTTTATGACTTTATCTTGTTTTGGATTAGCTGAGGGGATTTTAAGATTTGCATCTTTATATAGGGAAAAAAATCAAACAGACAAGATAAAATTCGTTTTTCAAAGAGTTCTCCTAATATTAACAATTTCCAGCACCCTAGCAGGAATAGCATTATTTATTCTATCAGATTTTATTTCCATTAATATTCTGCATAATCCCTCTTTATCCTTTTATCTAAAGGTATTCAGTTTAGTTATACCATTTACAATAATTGCAACACCTTTTTTTTCAATACTTAGGGTTTACGACAAAATATCTGAATTCTCTTTTATAACTAATATCTTACAAGGAGCTCTTAAAATAACAAGCCTGATCCTATTAATCTTTCTTGGTTTTAATTCTAAGTCTATACCTTATTCTTTTTTAATTGGGACCTCTACTCTTCTGATAGGGGGATTTTTATTTTCAAGATCTAAGATCAAAATAATTTTTAGAAAATATAATTTAAAAAAAAGAGAAAAGAAAAAGATAATGAGAGAGGTTTTTAATTATTCTTGGCCTTTATTATTTTTAGCATTTATTTCAAGCATATTCTATTGGACAGATAGCCTTTTTATAGGAATTTTTAAAGGAGCAACCCAAGTAGGACTTTATAATGCCGCAGTCCCAATAGCAATATTATTAAGCATGGCTCCAGAATTATTTATACAATTATTTTTTCCACTAGTAACAAGGGAGTATGCAAAAAAAAGATCTGAGAAAAAAAGATATCAAGTTATAAGCGAATTAAGCAAACAAATAGGAAAGTGGATATTTATAATAAACTTCCCTGTTTTTATCTTAATGATCTTTTTCCCAGGGGCATTTATAAATCTTTTATTCGGAACAGAATATCTTGCCGCAACTACTTCCCTAAGGATTCTTGCAATAGGATTTTTGTTCACATCTATTTTTAGAATATCAAATCAATTATTGTCTGTATTAGGGAAATCAAAATTGATTCTCTTTGATATAATAATAGCAAGTATAATTAATATATCTCTAAATATCATTTTAATTCCAATGGATAAGATCTCATTTATAGATAATAGTTTAGGAATAAATGGGGCAGCGATAGCAACAATGGTATCCTTAATAGTTTTTAATTTATTATTGTTATTTCAAGCAAAAAAATATTTATCAATTGTCCCCCTAAGAAGAAAAATATTCAGGATAGCCCTGGTTTCTTTAATTCCACTTTTATTCTTATTTTTAATTAAAGGGATTATTCAGTTAACCGCTATTAATTTAATCCTAATAATAATAGCTTTCTTTTTGTTATACTTTTTTTTAATTTTATTAACAAAATGCTTTGACGATAATGATATTTTTATAATAAAATTATTTGTGAAAAAAATAAAATATTCAAAAATTCATTTTTCAAATTAGTTATCAGTCTTTAGTGCAATAAAAAAACATATGATGGCCCCCTAAACCAATCTTGTCAAGAGGATAGTTTAAGATGTTGATAATATAATAAACAAGTTTAGATTTGCCTTTTTCAACTTTTTTTATTTTCTTTTTTTTAATTTTAAAACCTGCCTTGTTTAACATTTTACAAAATTTCCATGGTGTAAATGATTTTTCATAACCAACATCCCATTTTCCACTTATTTGTTGGATTAGCTTCGTAATAGTGTAAAAACTAACTTTATTGGGAACATGAATTAATAATGTTCCTCCCCTTTTAAGCACCCTATAAGATTCATCTAGTGCTTTTTGTGTTTCTGGGAAGTGTTCAACAATACCCCCGGATAAAATAAGGTCAAAAGATTCTTTTGTAAAAGGCAAATTTCTAATATCCCCTAACACCATTTTATAATTCATATTTAATTTTTCTTTTTCCTTTAGTGCTTCTTTTATAAGTCTCCCAGAAATTTCTACACCTATAGTTTTATAACCTAGATACTCTAGCATTTTTGTATAAAACCCGATTCCTGCACCCTGGTCCATTGCTTTGCCTTTCGTATCCTGATTTTTAATCCAATTATAAAAAATATCTTTGTCATAATCCCGAATATCAAAAGAGGTTTTTTTAAATTTTTTTAAATAATCTCCCCATACTTGAGCTAATTTTGTTTTTTCTTCCATTTTTTAAAATTTTCATTTAATCTTTTTAAAAATCGACTTTTTTTGATAGATTTTCTTCCAAGTATGTAAAGTAAATTATAACTATATACTGGATAATATTCAATCTTTCCACCCCATCTATTTTTAAATTTATTTATATTATAAAGCTTATCCCCCTTTTTAGCTCCCAATTGATAACCCCCTAAATCAAGAATTTTAAATCCATTTTCTTTACTCCATAAAATCATTTTCCAATAAATTAGATTATTTGGTTGAAATTTAAGATAATCTGGGTTTGAAGCATTTAAATGTTGCCTTGTTCTTTCTTTCTCTAAAAATAACGCACTACCTCCAATTAATTTTCCATTTTTATAACAAAAAATATAATTCAAATCTCTTTGCATCATTTCCCCATAACCTTGAGGAATAATTCCCCCGTATTCGCAAGTTATTTTATAAATTTTATAAAAATCCCTTAATTCCTTTCCTGAAAAATCTTCTTTTTTACCTATTCTTATACTTAAACCCTTTTTTTTAGCTTTTTTAACACCCCACTTAGCATCCTTGTCAAGGCTATCCCAAAGTTCTTCTTCATCTTTTATTAAGCTAATTTCAATTGTTGCCTTCATATCTTTAAACCCTTTCCAAGCCATGAATCTTTAGCGTATAGCAAAATATTTAAAAGTATTTAATTAAGGAAACTCATGAGAATTCAATTTATCAGTCAGATCCCATTTCATTATAAGAAAAAATTAAAAGCTCATCTACATTTTGTCCCATATCATCTCGAAAAATTAGGACATAAAATAGATATAATTGAGAGAAAAGACTGGACTTGGTTTTATCTAAAATACTTGAAATTCAAACCCGATGTAATGATTGTCTCGGCGTTAGTAGGATTTTTCCCAATTTTATTTAAAAAATTAGGATTAATAAGAAAGCCCATTATATATTATTGGGGGGATTATTTTTATGAAGGAATGGGCAGAAAATGGGATCCCGCAAAATGTGCCTTTATGGAGCTTTTTTGTGTTAAAAATGCCTCCATTGTAACTACTCCAAGTAAGTTTTTAAAAACAGTATGTAATAATTTAGCAATTAATTGTGAGTATATTCCTCATGGAATAGAACCTGAAGCATTAGAGGTAAAACCAAGTAATTTACCCGAACTTTCTGTTAAACAAAAAAAATTATCTAAATTTATCCATTTAGGAAATATCAATAAATACAAACAAGTTAGTAAAATCATACAGGCGGTTAAAGGCAAGAGGTGTATTTTATACTTAATTGGTAAAGAAGAAGAACCAGGGCTAATAAAAGACTTACCAAAAAATATAATATACTTGGGAGAGTTACCTAAATCTAAAGCAATAAGTTATGTAAAAAGTTGCGATATAGCTGTGATAACCTCGGATCAAGATTCTACCTTAAAAATGTTTGAATATCTTAAGTTAGGAAAACCGATATTAGCTTTTAATGGTAGAATAAATTATGTTTTAACTCACAATGAAAATGCCTATCTTACAGATGATTTTTCAAAAGCAATTAATAAATTAATCAAAGATAAAGAAATTTTAGGAATATTATCAAAAAATGCGAAAAAATTTAAAATAAATTCATGGAAAAAGGAAGTTGAAAAATATGATAAAATTATAAAAAATTTATAAAAAATAATATCACAAATTATATTTTCTTCTTAATTGATCAATACGAGAAAGAATAGGCTTTAGTTCCCCTCTTTTTAGCCAATAAACTATTTTTTTTAAAATTCGGAGGTTATATCTATATCTTTTAAGATCTTTAAAAGTCTTCCAAAGAATATCGTTAGGAATATTACTATAATTATGTTTAACCATATCAAAATTAGCTGAATTCCAATCAGCCCATTCCTTTAATGTTTTAGGTTTATCAATCTTACCTTGCATAACCAAATCGTTAAAAATTTTAGTTCCAGGTAAGGGATTAAAAATTCCCGGACCAATTACATCTGGTTTATGTTTTTTTATAAATCTCACAGTATCTTGCAATTCTTTAATTGTCTCAGTTGGAATCCCTAGCATAAAACTAGCATCACTAAAAAGGCCATTTCTCTTACAAGTCTTATATGCCTCAAATTGTGTTTTTACATCAATATTCTTTTGCAAGTAATCTAAAACCCTTTGATTTCCAGATTCTGTTCCAAATTGGATAGAATTGCATCCAGCTTTTTTTAAAGCTTTTGCAATAAAATCATCAAAAAAATCTGCCCTAGAAAATATATTAAAATTAATTTTCCCTTTATATTTTTTAGTCAAAAAATCACAAACTTCCGAGCTTCTTTTTTTAAAAGTAGTAAAGTTTTCATCAGCTAATGTAAATTCTCTAATCCCATATTTTTCTATAATTTCCTCTAATAACTGTTTTGTTTTTTCTGTGTTATAAGTCCTAACACAGGGATTTCCATTTTCCCCCCACATATTAATATTAAAACAAAAAGCGCATTTACCAGGACATCCTCTGGTTGTTTCAATAAAGAATTGTCCATATTCCTTAATATCAATTAAGCCATAATCGGGGAAATCTAATTCATTCATTTTAACAAACTCTCTCAAGGGATTATGATTAATATTTTTTAATTCTCCAAGTTTTTTTGGATTTTTATCAAAAACATTACAAAATTCTAAGAATGCCAAATCTCCTTCTCCTCTTAATATATAATCGACATAAGGCTCATTTAAAACAGAATCTGGCTCTATGGTGGCATGAACCCCTCCAACAATAATAATCGAACTGGGGAGCTCTTTTTTAACAATGGGGCCTAAGTGGATGATATCATACAGGATTGGAGAAGTCATACTAGTAAAACCCATGATATCGGGCCTAAAGTTTTTTAATTCATTAACAAAATCTAAATCCGAAACATTAATGTTCCTGTCAAATATTTTAACTTCATGGTTATTTTTTATTGCTGTAGCTAACCAGATCAAACTTGTAGGGGTTCCTTGTTTTTCTCCAGAATTATCTTTAAGTTTTGGATTATATCTTGGTTGAACAAGTAAAACTTTTGCCATTTTTTTATCAAATTCAGAAACCTTTAAAAAATTATGTATACTAAAATTAATGAATTTTAATTCCTATATGATAGGAATCTTTTAAAAAGTCCTGATAATATAAATATATATGGATTTAAAATCTTTCCTTAAATCAGTTTTAGTAACAAGAAAAATGAGTAGTGTTACTAGGCGAACCCTCAATAAAGAACTTAAAAAAGAACTTAAGAAACTTGTTCCAGGAAAAGTTTTAGATGTAGGGGCTATGGATTCCCCTTACAAAAAATATATTTCTCATACAAAATATCAAACTTTAGATATAGACGAGAAAACTAATCCAGATATAATTGGAGATTTACACAGGATCCCTAACAACAAAGAATCTTTTGATACAGTTATAGCAACAGAAGTTCTTGAACACTTACAGAACCCCCAACAAGCAATAAATGAGATTTATAGAATTTTAAAACCCAGGGGAATTTGCGTTTTATCAACCAGATTTGTTCAGCTTTATCATCCTTCACCAAAAGATTATTATAGATTTTCAGAAGATTCCTTAAAACATCTCTTCAAAGACTTCCAAAAAATTAAAATCATTCCCCATGGAAACAGATTTCTTGCAATATGGGAAATGATAAATACTGGAGAAATAGGAATAATACTGAACCTTTTTAACCCCCTAATAGCACTTTTTAATATTAAAGATAAAAAATGGCCTTTAGGGTTTATAGTAATAGCCATAAAATAAATATAAAATGAAATCATATTTAAAAATAAGATATTTTTTGAAAAGAACATACAAAAAATTTTTCAAACCCCATAAGTTAAATTTTCCAGAAATAGTAAGTATAGAATTATCAACGATTTGTAACGCAAAATGTAAATTTTGTCCACATTCTAAAATAATGGAAAAAGATAAAAAAAGAAAGATTGTTATGACCGAAGAAGTTTTTAAAAAGATTGTAAATAATCTTGTTGGTCATCCTGAGCTTAAAGAAATTAAACCCAATTTATACAATGAACCCTCTGTCACCCCATTTTTATTTGAACGTTTAAGATATATTAGAACAAAAATTCCAAATGTTAGTATTAAAATAGTTACAAATGGGGCAGAATTGCAACCAGATAAAATAGATAAATTACTTAACGAAAATCTTGTAGATGAGATTAATTTTAGCTTAGATGCAAATAATAAAGAAACTTTTGAGGATTTTAAACAAATTAGCTGGGAAAAAACAATTAACAATTTGAATTACTTTATTAAAAAAAATAATGGGATAGGGCATAAAGTTAAAGTAGGTGTTAGTTTTGTTCATACTATAGAAAATAAAGGTCAATTACCAGGATTTAAAAAAAGATGGAAAAAAAAGGTAGATAAATTCCATATAGGATCTGAAGTAGGATTGAATAGAAGAGGAGATTACTTGAAAAAAAATACAAGTTTACCCTGCATGGAGCCATTTAACAGGTTAAGTTTTCTAAGTGATGGAAGGGCAGTTATGTGTTGTGCAGATGCTTTTGGTCAGGTTATTGTGGGAGATATAAAAAATAAATCTGTAAATGAGATTTGGCATGGACCTGTTCTAGAAAAAATAAGACAACTTCATTCATCTGGAAATAAAAGAAAAATTCCATTATGTTCTGTATGTAATGAATGGGGATAAAATTGATAAATGAAAATCAGATATTTTAAAATAATGAGGCCTGCAAGTTATGAATGGAACGGGAAATTAGTAGAATGGGTTCACAAAAAATTTTTTAAAAAACCTGGAAATTTAATAGATTTAGGTTGTGGTCAAGGAGAGATAATAAATTTTTTTAAAAAATTAGGATATTCATCAGAGGGTTATGATTATCCAGAAATAGATTTAGAAAAGTCTTTAAAATTTAAAAGCCATAGTTATGATTTTGTGATTTGTAAATTTGTTTTTGAACATATTAGAAATATAAATAAACTGATGTCAGAAATTTATAGGATTTTAAAACCCGGGGGAATGGTGATTATTTTTACTGATAACGCTCCTGCAAATTGGAAAAAATTCTTAGCAGACCCAACGCATATAACTCCATTTAGTTTAGCGAGATTAAGAAACTTAGCATTAATTAATAAATTTAAAATTATAGAGGTAAGAAAATGGAGGAATATTCCTTATATTTGGAGATATACCACAAAAGCTTTTGATTTTTCTTTTCCAATGTCAAATCAATTAATTGGAATTTTCAAAAAATGAAGATTATTTTAAATTTTGATGTTGAAGGCGATCTTTATAAATATATTCACAGCCCCTATATCTGGCATAAAAAAATAAGATTTCCTGAAAAAACATATTATATTTATTCAAATTCTAAGATTAGGGCAATAAAAAATTATCTTAAATGGAGAATAGTAAACAAAATAAGATATAAAAAATATGCTTCAGGAAAACAGGGATTTATTAATATTTTAGAATTTCTTGAAAAAGTAAAAATACCTGCAAGCCTAAACTTATGCGGATATTTTTTTTTAGAAGAAAAAGAAAAAATTCCTCTTGAAATGCCTTGGGCAATCGGAAAATTAAAAAAAGACCATTATTTTTGGCAAGATTCAATAGAAACATTTGCAAAGGATCTTAAAAATATTAAAAATAAAAATATAGATTTTGGGATTCATGGTTTTATTCACGAATCTTTTCCCTTAGAGAGCAAAAATACCCAAAATTTAATTTTAAAAAAATCAATTCAAGCTGCCAAAAACCTAAAAATAAAAATAAACAGTTTTGTCCCACCATTTAATATGGCATTTAATAAGAATAAAAATGAAATTTTGAAAAACTTAAGAAAGAATAAGATACCTATTTTAAGAGTAAATGGAGAAGATAATTTTTTCTATAAGTTTAAACATGAAAACAAGATCACAAAACCTACAATAAGACAAGGAATAAGAATAGTTAACCTTTCAGGAGGATTAGAAGGGATATCTAGTGAAAAACAAATAGAAGAATTAATCAAAAAAATAAAAAATAACTATCAAAAAAATAGTATCTTTTGTATAATGGCCCACGATTATACCTTCAAGTCAAATAAAAATCTTTTCTTATTCTATAAAAAAATAAAAGAATTACAAAAAAATTATAAAATTGAATTTACGAATTTTTCTATGATTTAATCTAACCAATCTAAACTTGAATCAAAAGAATTATCACATTTATCACAAACCGGAGTATTAAAATCAAAATTTAACTGTTTATTGAGTAAAGATTTAAATTTCTCAGAATTTCTTATTTTTCTAATATCTTCTGAAAAAACATTTCCGAATTTAACTTTTGATTCATAATCTCTACAACACATTATAACATTGCCCTCAACATCTATAGTGATATTATCCCATAAAACCTTACAGGGCCATTTTTTCTTTTTAAATGAATCTATCTGAATAAAATTTTTATTTGATAATGCACCTGCCCAGTCTGATGGAGAATAGACTCTCACAGAATCTGCTAATTTCCCCCAAAATTTCATAAATTTTTTTATTTCTTCTTCATTGTTTTTTAAAAGCATGGCAGAAACGTTTGTTAATATTTTTGATTTAGATTTATTTTTTTCTTTTAAAAAATAAATCACATTATTTCTAGTACTCTCATAATCTAACCCCACAATATCCTTGTAGTTTCTTTCATTCCCATTTATAGAAAAAGTTATTTTCCATATTTTCCTCTGCAATAATTCTATAGCTATTTCTTTTGTGATGAGTGTACCATTGGTATATAAATCTATTTTCAATTTAGGATATTTACTATTTAGATATTTCAATTTATCAATAATGCCTTTATCTAGAAAGGGTTCTCCAAATCCTGTAATTGTCAAAATTTGAATATCATAGAAGTTCATAACTTGATCAACTATCTTTTTGAAATCATTCAGGTTCATAATTTTACCTTTTCTTTTCATAATGGTATGAGGACACATAACACATCTAGCATTACAAAGATTCGTATTTTCTACTTGAAGTATTTTTGGAGAAATTTTTTTAGATTTTTTATCAATAATTTTTAAATATTTTTGCTTATATAGCGATTTATTAACTATATTTTTTAAAAAAGTTTGAGAAAAAATAAATTTTTTAAAAGCTCGATTAAACCCATTTAATTTTTTATAATATCTAGATTCCTTTATCAAATAATTCAAATCCATAGATTCTTAAATTTTATACCTATTATAAAGATAACTATTGTACTATTTAAAATAAAAACCAAAATGTGTTGTTATTGTTTTAAAACAGGTCATTATGATCTAATCAAAATATTTGCTATTTTGTAAAGAGCCTAGATTATACTAATTACACTTTTTCCATTTTAATTATCAAAAAGATGATTAAATTCATTTAAATTTAAATGAATTTAGTTTCCGTGACAATACCCCCTTAAAACCTTAAAATTTAAAAGTAGATTGTTCATAGGAATAATATGAAAATATTAGAACTAACCGCATTTTCTTCAGGCTCCTGTGGGGTTTGGACAAGAACCTTGGCAGAATCGAGACTTTTAGCTAAAGATAATGATGTTTATATTTTTTCATCAAATATCAAAAGAGGTTCTGAAAAAAAAGAAATAGCCCCAAGAAATGAAGTGATAGATGATGTAAAAATAACCCGGTTTGATGCAAAATATTCGTTTGGACAAAATACTTTTTTTTGGAATTTCGAAGAAGTTGCTTTAGAATTAAAACCAGATATTATAATTACGCATGCATATCGCCAGTATTATTCAACAGAGGCATTAAAAATTGCAAAAAAATTAGGCATCCCTTGTTTTCTCGTAACCCATGCGCCATTTTTAGATAAAAAGTTAAGAAATTGGAAATTAAATCTCGCAGTTTTTCTTTATGATAAGTTTATTGGAAAAAGAATTCTGAATAAATATCAAAAAGTATTGGCTATCACCCAGTGGGAGATTCCTTATCTTTTAGATATTGGCTGTAAAAAAGAGAATATAATCATTATACCCAACGGCATACCTGAGGAATTTTTTGTTCAGAAAAAATCTTTAGAGAGAAAAAAGATACTTTTTTTTGGAAGAATTGCCCCTATAAAAAATTTAGAGACCCTACTAAAATCTATGAAACATACAAAATTTAAATTAGATATT
>Ga0075122_10000715_pt1 | contig 25217 bp, 24 predicted proteins | sample AntAceMetag02UKB_FD_69790 | JGI IMG/M metagenome (GOLD analysis project Ga0075122, IMG submission 69790) | Saline lake microbial communities from Ace Lake, Antarctica - Antarctic Ace Lake Metagenome 02UKB | ecosystem: Environmental > Aquatic > Non-marine Saline and Alkaline > Saline | place...
TTTCTCCTTAAACTGAAAAGCCCGAGGTGGTACAGTCCCATGATCAAAATACCGCCGATGATGAACAGGTCCAAGGCCAGATTTTTTTCTCTGATTTTGTGAATATCCTTTTTGCTGCCCAGAAAAATAACCTGGGGTGATCCACCAAACAGTAGTGAATAGTTGGAAACCTGGAAAATAATCTCCAGCTCTTTATCTTGAGGCGTAAAATCGATTACCTGAGGAAGATTTTGATCGAACGTACCCGCCGAGTCTGTGCCAACGGTACCACAAGAACCCACTTTTTGACCGTTGACAAAAATCGAATAGGCCGAGTAAACATCCAGCAGTTTAAAAGAGAGATCCTGCGGGATTTCATTAGTTGAAATCTTAGCCCTGAACGTGGCATACCCTTTTCCGGGAAGATTCTGACCCTTCATCTCAAAATCGTTCCACAGGCCGGGAAGTGTTAAATAACCTGACTTAACAGGTAGATTAGTGGGATCTAAAAAATCCTCGCTCTGTATGAGCGTATTCCAGTAGAATTCCCATTCTCCACTGAGCCTGAGTGAACCATCCGTTTCAAAACTCCAATTTTGAAGATTGAGAACCCCTTTTTGAATGAAGGGCTGCTTTTTACCCGATATTGAGGAGTCGCACGCAGATAGGCAGAACGAAATCAAAGCAATATAAACAAAATATTTTTTCGACATAAATCTATGAGAATAGTCAAAGGATGAAACCCGAATAGCTACTGGCTACTTTACTGACTCTGGAAATCAAACGACAACTAATCCAGCTGAGGGGCCCGATTTCAAAAGCCGGTATATTTGTATCAAATTCCAAGAAATTTAACTCTTTTAGAGAGAAATGACAAGGTCGTGCAGAAGAACAGGATAAAATTCTTTTTTATTCAAAAATAGTTCGGAAGCGGTCTAAATTCAAGCATGAGCAGAACCCAGGAATGCTGGTATCCGTATCTGGGCCAATTCTATCCCTTTTTCACCGCCATCAAGGCCAGGGCCATATCCAGCATCCGATTCGAGAATCCCCATTCGTTGTCGAACCAGGTCACCACCTTGACCAAACGGGTTCCGCTGACCCGGGTTTGATTGCCGTCCACAATCCCGGAACGGGGATCATGGTTGTAATCGCAGGAGACCAGTTCCTCATCGGAAAACCCCAAAACCCCCCGTAATTTATTCTCAGAAACTTTTTTCAATATGCGGTTGACCCTTTCGACGTTGGTATCTTTTTCAACCATCACATTCAGATCCATCAGGGAGACATTGGTTGTCGGCACCCGAATGGCCAGGGTTTCAAACCGTCCATCTAGCGACGGCATGACCCGCCCAATTCCCTTATTCAACTCTGTACTGACCGGAATGATTGATTGCAGAGCGGAGCGGGTCTTCCTCAGGTCCCGATTGTAAGCATCAATCACTGGCTGATCATGCATGGCGGAATGGATTGTTGTACTATTGCCTTTAACGATACCCAGCTCCTGATCCAGTGTTTTAATCACCGGAATAATGCAGTTGGTTGTACAGGATGCGTTCGAAATAATCGTATGTTCCGGCTGCAATTCATGGTGATTAACTCCATAGACAACCGTCGCATCGATATCTTCATCAGCTGGCTGTGAAAAAATCAGGTTTTTCGCCCCCGCGATAATATGTTTTTCAGCAGTCCCACGGTCTGTGTAAGATCCAGTGCACTCCAGGACAATATCAATACCCAGGGCTTTCCAGGGAAGCAGCTCGGGATTTTTCTCTTTGAAAACCGTAATTCGATCCCCGCCGATTTCCAGAACGCCATCCTGCCCGGTGACGTCTTGTTGAAATCGTCCATGGGTTGAATCATAACGGGTCAGATGAACCAAAGTCTCCAGGTCCGCAAGCTCATTGATGGCAACTATTTGCAATTGCTTATTAAAAGAGCCTGATTCGTATAAAGCGCGGACGATGCATCGCCCGATGCGACCATATCCGTTGATTGCCAGCTTGATTTTCTTAGTCATTCTGCACTCGAATTGATGTTTAACATCAGGGCCGTTCAACCCTTGAACACCCTGCATATCTTTTCTTTAAATATTGTAACTATTCGCCACACTTCCGAAGCCGAGGGGATCATGATTCCCGCGCCAGAACAAATGTTGAACAATTACTAAATACTAATCTAATCAGGATTCTTTGGTAAAGCAATACCATTTAAATCCCGATAACGACTTTACTCACTGTTTATAAAACGAATTTCACATTCAAACAGCAATTTTTTGTGGGTTACACAAAGTGTTAAGTTGCACTTGACACTTTTGCCTTTGTCCCATTAAAGTAAAGTCACCTGAGTGGTTTTCTTTTTCAGTACCCCCAAAGCTCTATACGAGTTGAGGAAGAGAAGCAAACCCTTTAGTGGGCGGCCTTGTGACAGCTGACAAATTCATTGCAGATCATCCAATTTCGGAGTAGAATCAAACCACTTCAGAAATCAATCACAGGGTCTTATCAAAAGCATTCCAACGAAACTAAATTGAGGAGAATAATCATGGCGGATTACGATGCCGTTGTCATCGGTGCCGGAAACGGAGGCTTGACAGCTGCGGTCACGCTGGCCAGATCCGGGGTGAAAACCCTGCTGCTTGAAAGACATAATATCCCGGGAGGATGTGCCACCAGTTTTGTGAGGGGGCAGTTTGAGTTTGAAGTCGCACTGCACCAACTGAGTGGTGTTGGGACTGAAGGATTCGCGGGGCCACTCAGAGGGACCTTGTCTGATCTGGGAGTGCTGGATGATATCGAGCTGGTTCAAATGGAGAACCTTTACCGGATCGTATATCCAGGGGAAATGGATATCACGCTGAAAGCCGATCGAGCAGCGGCAGTAGCCGAGCTAAAAGTGCACTTTCCAAACGAGGCCGAAAAAATTGACAAATATTTCGATTTTCTTTTTCAATATTGCACCGAGTGGCTGAATGCTTTCGTGATGCGTGATCCGGAAGCATCACCGGCAAAATATCCCATCTATTACAAATATGCCCTCAAGCCAACTCAGCAGGTTTTTGATGAATATGGGTTTAGCCCGCTGCTACAGACAACCCTCAATATTTACTGGTCATACATGGGCGTACCCCCTTCACAGCTCCCATATGGAGATTTCGCTCTCATGATGTGGGTCTATCTTGAATTTAAACCCTGGCATATCAAGGGCGGTTCCCAGGCACTTTCCAGTGCGCTGCTGAATGCCTTTTATGCAGCTGGTGGAGAGGCCCAGTTTAACTGTGGTGCCAAAAAGATACTGGTTTCTGACAATCACATTACAGGCGTTATGACTGAAACTGGAGAAGAAATCTCAACCGATCGCATCGTCTCCAATGCCGGGACCTATAACACCTATGTCAATCTGATCGATGCTGAACAGGTGCCTGTAGAACGAGACAAAGAGCTTGGGACCCGAAGTATAGGTACGTCAGCCTTTACACTGTTTATGGGATTTGACCAGGAGCCGGCAGATCTGGACATCCATGAAACTACCAACTTCCTGGTCACCAGCACCGATGCGGAAGAGGCTTACAAAAAAGCCAGAACCTTGGATCCCCCACAATTCACACTTTTCTCCTGTTATGATGTGGATGATCCCGAATTCTCCCCGCCGGGTTCCTGCCAGGGCGCATTTTTGACACTCAATTACGGGGAACCCTGGTATTCAGTGCCCCCGACGCAGTATTTCGATACCAAATACCGGTATGCGGAAAGTCTCTTGAAAATTCTCCACGCTGTTTTTCCAAAGTGTAAAACCCACGTTGAAGAGCTTGATGTGGCGACCCCATTGACCCACATGCGGTACCTCGGTCACCCTGGCGGCGCCATATATGGTTTCGACCAGTTCGCCAAGGATTCAGAAATGTTTCTGAAAAAAAAATCCCCCATCAATGGTCTGTACCATGCGGGTTCCTGGGTTGGTTCGGGCGGTTTTCAGCCGACACTAATGTCCGGTATGTCTGCAGGTAAATCAATTGTGCGATCACTCAATAATAAATAGCAAGGGGGAACATCATGAGAGACAATAAAAATGCCCAAATCGAAGGGTATCACGAAATTCAACAGGAGATCGACATCCTGCAGAAGCACAGTCTGGGTCGAATCTCGGAAAAGGGACAGGTTTCACAGATCATCGACCGACTCCATCCAAAAACCCTGCAATTAAAAGTCTCCAGGGTTTTAAAAGAAACAGAATCGACCGTCACCTTGCGCTTGATTGCGGAGCAAGGATACCTGCCTCCTTTCCAGGCAGGCCAATATATCAACCTCTTTACCGAGGTCAACGGTGTTCGCACCAGCCGGCCCTATAGTATTTCCTCCCCACCCCACCAGACAGGCTACTACGATGTTACCATTCGCGAGGTTGCAGAAGGATTTGTTTCGGACCATCTCATCAAGGGCATCAAATCCGGCTCAAGACTGGAGAGCTCCTCGCCGGCCGGACAATTTTATCACAACCCGCTTTTTCATGGAGACGACCTGATTTTTCTGGCTGGTGGGAGCGGCATCACCCCCTTTATGAGTATGATTCGGGAGGTGACAGACCGGGGCCTCGACCGACGCCTGCATTTAATTTATGGTTGCAGGACCGAGGATGATATCGTTTTCGGCACAGAACTGGAAGAAAGGGCCGCCGAGTTTTCAAACTTCGACTTCAGTATCGTGATTTCGGAACCCACCATCGGCTATAACGGACCCCGTGGGTTTATCACCGGCGATGTGATCCAGAAGCGGATCGGGGAGCTTGATCACAGAATGTATTATGTCTGCGGACCGGAAGCGATGTACAGTTTTGTCTTGGCTGAATTGGAAAAACTCCAGATACCGCGCCGCCGGGTTCGGAGGGAAGTTTTTGGCCCACCCGGTGATATCACCACTCAACCCGGATGGCCCGAGAGCGTCAAAAAGGAGGATACCTTCTCAATGACATTCAACAACAGCCAACCCATCGAGACTCGGGCCAATGAACCGCTGATGAACTCACTGGAGAGATCAGGCCTGGTTCTGCCTGCCCAGTGTCGATCAGGAGAATGCAGCCTCTGCCGAACCCGTCTGGTGTCCGGTCGGGTGTTTCAGCCCAACGGAGTCAAATTGAGAAAGTCGGATCAGAAATTCGGATATATTCATCCCTGTATGGCCTACCCCCTGGGAGACCTCAAGCTGATGCTGTAACCAGATTTGGGGATTTGGGGTCAGGCTTAGACCGCTTCGCCAAACGTTATGGCGTCCCGCTTGTCATTAATCCCTTTTTCCCTCTCAACTCCATCAACCTCATGCGGGGAGCGATTTGGGCGCAAGAGCAGGGATTCATCGAAAAATACGCCGATCTCATGTTCAAAGCCATGTGGGTAGACGAGGTGAATCTGGGAGACCCCGAAGAAATCGCAAAATTGCAGGGCAAAACTAAAATGGACCCAACCCAATTTCAGGCCGCTATTGCAAACCAGGACATTAAAGACAAATTGAGGACTAACACTGAAGAAGCAGTCGCTAGAGGTGCTTTCGACGCACCGACTCTGTTTGTAGGCAAAGAGATGTTTTTCGGACAGGACCGCTTGGATTTTGTTGAAGAAGCGCTTTCATAACGAGGACTCGTGCTTATTGGCTGAACTCGTCAATCAGCCTACTGGTGATTGAGGCCGGATTCTTGAGTATTTTGGAACCCCGGGTGATCTTGCAGAGACTGATTTTTCTTTTTTTGGCAATCTTTCGCTGGGACATCCCGCTTTTCAAATCTTTCATCAAACCCCAACGGGAGGCAAGATCCTTGCGTTCCGCGTCTGTAAACAACTCCTCAAAAGCCGCTTGCATCTTCTTGGAATCGGATATCTCAGTAAATACCCGGATTACCTCGACCAGATCATCCATCTTTTTGTATCTGCAAAATTATTTCGTCAAATAGGAAGTTTTCTGGAACAAACTATCCGTTTCTTTTGAAAGGAACAGTGAAACAGACCCATCCCCTTTTTGTCAACAGCTGCCTGGACCAATTAACGTTTATGCTCCAGCTATTCATCTTCCTGGCTGAAGGGGATCTGTAATTCAAAGACACTCTCTTTGGATTCGGACTTGATTGGGCCATTTCCTTTTTTGAACATCTTATTTTTTTCATCTATAGTTGGTACATAGCTGGCGAATCCTTCAATGTCTCTTTCTCAAGCAAACACCCCATGGTTTCGAAAAAAAAAGGGCAATTGTTAACAAAAGTCGGGACGAATTACACTGAGTAAGGATATTGTGAAATTTCGACAGGAAAACTCGGAGAAGAAAACAGATCGCTCCACTATCCTGGTCAATGATCGCTTCGAAAATTTGCAGAATAAGGCGATTCAATAGATCATCAAGATGAAGCCAAAAACCACCATTCTTATCGTGAAAAAAATCAACCCCATGGATCCGGGGCAGCCCTTCGCTGGAGCGGTGGTTGTCATGGACGGCAGAATTTTGGGAATGGGAGAGACGATAGAACCGGAACAATCAATTAAAAACAACGAGTAGATTCAATGCAAGCATATCTCGATATTGTCCGTCGTATAATGGATACCGGCGCAATCAAACATAATCGTACGGGGGTCGATGCCGCTACTGTCCCCGGAGCCATGTTCGAACATGACATGTCAGACGGATTTCCGATGCTGACGACCAAAAAGGTGCTTTACCGCCTGGTTGCGTCAGAGCTGGAGTTTTTTATCAAGGGGATTACGGATAAGGAGTGGTTGAGGGAAAGAAACAATCATATCTGGGATGATTGGTGCAGCCCGGATAAAGTCGCATATGGTCATGATGAAGAGACACTGCAGAAAATGGCGGCCGAACGTGAACTGGGACCTATCTATGGCTGGCAATGGCGAAACTTCGGGGCCGATTACACCGCCCATGATCAGCCGCCAGCAGGTAAAGGGTTCGATCAACTACAGAATGTCATTGATAAACTTAAATCAGACCCTGACGATCGACGCATGATTGTTTCGGCCTGGAACCCGGTGGATTTTCACCGCATGGCGTTACCTCCCTGTCACTACAGTTTTCAGGTCACCGTGATTGACGGCAAACTCAACCTTATCTGGAACCAACGCTCTGTTGATGTGGCACTGGGACTCCCCTTCAACATCGCCAGCTATGCGCTCCTGCTGCACCTGCTTGCCAAAGAGGCTGGACTTGAAGAGGGACGGCTGGTAGGATTTCTGGCTGACACCCACATCTACGTCAACCATTTCGACGGCATGAACAAGCAATTGGCTCGAACTCCGAAGCCGTTGCCCTCTATTCGCACTGGAAAATTTACAACCATATTTGACTGGCGTTACGAAGATTCCGTTATCGAAAACTATGCTCCCCACCCCGGAATTAAATTTGAGATTGCCGTTTGAGGAAAAATTATGACCAAAATAGCCGTTATTGTCGCTGTCGCCCAAAATGGGGTTATCGGCAGGAAAAATGACATCCCCTGGCGACTGAGCGAGGATTTTCAACATTTCAAAGAACTGACCATGGGCTGCCCCTGCATTATGGGGGACGTCACTTATGAATCCCTACCCGAGAAATCCAGGCCGCTACCGGGTCGGGAAAATATCGTTCTGACCTTTGACAAGGCCTACCACCCTGAAGGCACGACTATTTTTTACGACTTTGAGGAGGCCATCGACTATGCCAGAAAGCAGGGAGGCGAAACAGCTTATATCACCGGTGGGTCCAGTATCTATAAACTGGGTATGGAAGTGGCAGACATCTTCGAACTGACACGCATCCACAAGGATATCGAGGGGGATATTATCTACCCGGACGTCAACTGGGACGAGTGGGAGTTAGTCAAGCAGGAGGATCACCAGGGGATCGACAAGATCAGTGGTAACACCCTTGATTTTTCATATTTGACGTATCACCGTAAATCATAGACGGGCACTTGATAATGAACATAAACCGTGTCTCCATATTAATGGAAAGCGAAGCCTTGGATTCAAACAACTTCTGATTTCTTCCCACTCTGGCTGAGAAATATTCCAACAAAGACGATGGCTACAGCCACGTATTGGATGGATGTCAAGCGTTCGTCCAGAATGAGTACCCCCATTATCAGGGTAAACACCGGGATCAGATTGATAAAGGAGGTCGCCTTGCTGGCGGAAATCTTACTCAATGCATAGTTGTAAGATCCATAGGCGCCAAAAGTCACAAAAATTCCCAGGTAGACAATGGAAAAAGCCGAAATCGGGTTCACCACAGTGGGGAGTTCAGTCGAGGGCAGAAAGAGAATCGGGAAGTAAAAAATTGTACCTGCAAAGGCCTGAAAAGTGGTCAGAAACAGGGAAGAGTAGCGGTCGCTCAGTTTCTTCAGTGTGATAATATAGCCGGTCGCGGTCACCATGGCCATTAACTCCATGAAATTCCCGAAAAGTGGATTAGGCGCATTTTCTGTGAGCTCACTACTGAGGGTGAGTAGCACAATCCCGCCAATGGCCAGGATAAATCCGGAGATGATGCGGATATCTAATTTCTCCTTCAGAACCAACCAGGCAACGATGCCCACAATTAAAGGCAGCGTCCCCGTGATCATGCCTGCCTGAGATGCCGAAGTGTTTTCCAGGGCAATCGCTTCAAAAATAAAGTAGAGACCCGGTTCACACAAGCCCATAAAACCAAGATACTTCCAATCCCCCTTTCGATATTTCAGACTCCGCAGCGGTTTTAAAAACAGCAGGATGAAAATGGTAGCCACAATCATCCGGCCGAATATCACAAACATGGGATCATACGCCCGAAACGCGACTTTGAGGGCGATAAAAGAACTGGCCCACAGCGAGGTGGCACTGAGAAGGGCGAGATAAGGCAAATAACGCTTTGTGACTGGTGACACTGATGACTCCAATGTTAGATGGATGGCAACTATTCAGTACGTGCCTCTATTCTAAACGTTCTGAATAGATACGATGGATGCTGGCAATCCCCTGGTTCTGTTCGAAATGGGGTTTTCGTGGAAAACTTTTCTGGGCAACAATGCGCGGAAAATGGTATGCTTGTTTTCACAGACCTGTATTTTTTCAAGTTAGTCCAATACACTGTTTTAGGCAACACCTGATCGATCAGAAGTGTGACGGCGCCCGCAGAATATCATTCCGGGCTTGACTCACTGAATTCGCGATACTGTGAACGAAAAACCAGCAAAGCATTGGACACACCCAATGTTAAGTTAAAAGAACTCTGGTAATGAAATGTCGCCAAGGGAGTCATGAACAGAAGACAGACCTGCAGCGAGCCGGGCAGCCCTATTTATTCCCAGAACCCATTGACAGGGTTGAAAAAACTGCGAAAAGTATAATGATGTTCACGGTCTTTGAAGTCGTGTCTTTGCCGGAATTTGTCAATCGTGGCAACCCGGCTGTCAATCAATAAGGGAAAGGAGTGTAAGGTCGCTATGAGCCAGGATGTGAAACCCAGAATATTTATCCAGTTTGCAGGTCAGGGAATGAAATATATGGACGAGCTGCGTCGTCTGTACAAGATGAACCCGAGTGTTCAACCATTTATTCAGCAAGCCGCCGCTATCATAAACAAGGAACTTTCCGAATACGATGATTCAGAAACCCGGTTTTTCACACAGGGTCTCGATGTGATGCGCTGGATCGAAGCTCCGGATGAAACCCCGGATGCGGCCTACCTGCTTTCGTCCACACTCTCTCACCCTTTGATTTATATGTGCCAGATCTCGACTTACATTTCAGTGCTGGAAGATGGTCTGGACCCAGGCTGGCTTCTGGAGCACACCCACAGTGCCACCGGGTTTTCCACCGGGATTGTGGCGGCCGTCATGGTTGCTATGGGCCTGCCTCTGTCGGAATTCCGGGAAGTCGCACTCAAAGGTCAGGCCATGTTTTTCTGGCAGGGGGTTCGCTGCCAGCAGTCCATGTTCAGGTTTGGTGTCAGTCCCATGCTGGAGAATGAAAAGCTTGATGTTGGAGACGGAAGTCCCGGCTGCATGGCCAGTATCAACAACATTAATCGACAGCAACTCGATGACCTCTGCAGCGCATTTTCCGACTACGGCATCGCCCATCCGGCCTATGAAATGATGCCTAACCGCTGGATTGTGGCGGGTCTGCCGCAGAATCTGCTCGGGTTCGGCAAGTTCATCAGGGAAAAGAATCCCAACTTTGGCTGGAAATTCATCCCCTCAACCATCGCAGCCCACTGTCCCTTTCTGAACTATGCCCTGGAGACTTCGCCGCAGGACGCCAAACGCACCGGACTCTCACTCACTGGCAGTCAACTGAAGATCCCGGTCTGGTCCAATGACACCGGGGCAAATCTCGGCGAGAGTCCTGATATTGTCTGGGATGTGATGCAGGCCTACTTCACCAGACCCGCTCACTGGCAGATGCAAATCGCGCCTTTGGTAAAGCAGAGTGGTATTACCCACGTGCTGGATTTCGGCCCCGGCGCGGGGATTGCCAGCCTGACTGAAAGTTACCTGGCCGGGACCGGCACACAGGTAATACGCTGTACGATCCCACTGGGCCGCAAAAAACTCTTTGACGAGCTGCGACCCGCGCTCAACTGATCATCAAACAGGAAGTCAAGATGCAGAGCATATTTAATCCCCGTAGTGTAGCTGTTGTCGGTGTCTCTCCCCACCCGGACAATCTGGGTCGCAATATCATGCTGAATCTGATCGATTTTGGATTCGACGGTATCGTATACGCCGTAGGTCCCAAAGGGGGTGCTATCGCCACCAGCCGCATATACAAATCGGTGCTTGACATCCCCGACCATGTAGATCTGGCAGTCATTCTGATTCCCGCCCGTTTCGTGCCCAAAATCATTGAGGAGTGCGGACAGAAAGGCATCCGTCACGCGATTATCGAAACGGCTGGCTTCAGGGAATACAGTGAAGAGGGCAGGGAGATCGAGGACCGACTGGTAGAGGTTGCCGAAAAATACGACATTCGCTTTATCGGACCGAACTGCATCGGCATCATCAACATGAAAAACGGGTTTTGTGTCCCCTTTCCAAGACTGAAACCCTTCTTCAAGACGGGTGAAGTATCGATTATCTCCCAGAGTGGTGGTGTGGGTTTGTCCATTCTCAATCACATGTCAATTGAAGGAATTGGTCTGAATAAATTTGTCTCAGCCGGTAACATGTTAAATATTGATGCTGAGGACCTTCTGGAATATATGATCGAGGACGAGGACACCCGCATCATCTTCATTTACCTGGAGAGCATCCGCGACGGCCGCCGTTTGATGCAACTGGCCGAAAAAACCAGCAAGCCCATTCTGGTGTTTAAATCCAACATCGGACAGTTAGGGCAGAAAATCGCAGCATCGCACACCGCCTCGCTCTCCAGCGATGACCGGGTGGTAGAAACCGCCTTTCAGCAATGTGGCATCACACGGATTCACGATGTCACGTCACTCTCAAACTACTTGAAAACGCTCAGAATGCCGCCTTTGAAAGGCAAACGGCTAGCAATCATCTCCCGCTCCGGCGGACATGCCATTATCGCTGCAGATGCCTGTGAACTGGCCGGTTTTGAGCTGGCAGACTTCCCCGAGCAGTTTATTCGCGACATCGAAAAGCAGTTCCGGGCCTCCGTCATTAAACTCACCAACCCGCTGGACCTGGGGGACCTTTTCGATCTCGATGTCTATCATGCCATCGTTCAGGATACATTAAAACAAGAGAACGTGGACGGCGTGGTCTTCCTGCACACATCCGTCGCCAAAACAGATCTGGAAAACACAACCATGTTAGTGAATGGTCTCAGTGAACTGAGCCGGTCATACGACAAACCAGTGGCTGTGTACGTATCCGCCAACGCCGAAGATATCAGCCACCTGCGAACACAGACCGATTTCCCTGTTTTCACACATATCGTTGAAACTTTCAGGGGCTTGAAACTCGACTATGAGCACTCTTTGCTGGCCGAGCATGATATTGCTTCGGAAGCCATGCCTGAATTTGAAGTCGACAAAACAGCAGTCGCCCAATTAATTCAAACCGCCCAGGCCGAACACAGAGACCTGCTGCTGGATGAAGCCGTCGACGTTCTGGAGCGCTACGGCATTCCTACTGTTCGGGGCATCAAAGCAACCACCGCCGCTGAAGCGCAAGAGGCAGCCGCAGAAGTTGGGTTTCCCGTCGCCATGAAAGTCATCGCAGAACACATCTCCCATAAATCCGATGTAGGTGGCGTTCAACTAAACCTGCGCAGTGAAAATGATGTGGCAGCTGCCTTTGAAGACATGGTCCGGAGGATCCAGGGCGCTTATCCAAAGGCTGGCTTCGATGGCGTGCTTGTGCAACCGATGGCAATGGGCGGCAGGGAGCTGATCTTAGGAGGTCGCCAGGATCGTCAGTTTGGTCCGGTGGTTCTCGTGGGTCTGGGGGGAATTTTTGTTGAGATTTTCGAACAGGCCACGCTGAGGGTGGCCCCGATATCAGCCGAGGAAGCCAGCTCCATGCTGGAAGAGTTGAACGGCGTCCAAATTCTGAAAGGCGCACGGGGCGGTAAGCCCTTTGATCTTGAAGCGGTTAAAGATGCGATTTTGCGCCTCAGCCAACTGCTGGTGGATTTCCCAGAGATACAAGAGCTGGATATCAATCCGCTACGAATTTTTCATGAACATGAGGGGTGTTCGGCCCTTGATGCCAGAATGATATTAGCAAAAAACGAGGACGAGGCTGAAGTGTGATTATTTAACTCTGCTTTTCCGACGTTTGCGAACGGCCGTATCGTAGCTCCTGCGACAGAGTGCATATTTCTTTTCAAATTCCACCTTGTAAAGCCCCTGCTCAAAGGCCAGAAATTTCATCAGGTCGCCATAGGGAGCGTCCGGATACCAGTGCACAATATCTTTGATTTGTTTGTAGACTTCTGAAGCGGTGGCCATACGGTCAGACTGGTACTCTTCGATTTCCTGCAGCAACATATTCCAGAGCCGGATCCTGCCCATCTCACGCGCTTTGACAGCTGCCGTGTGAATTCGCTGACACCATTTATCCCGATGATTGGCATGGAAGGCGTGGCAGATTTCATGAATCAGCAGAAGATGCAGATCGTCATCGTCCAGTTTGGAAATCGGCCGGACACAGATCATCCGCTCTTTGGTATCGCAACGCCCGTCTGAAGGGAGGTTCCATACTTCACTCACACCCCAGCGACCGGACCGGTCCCATCTGGGAAAGAAATTCTGCCGGATGAATCTGTATGTTTCTGCAAGCCTGTTTTTCTCGTCCATAGTTCCATTCTACCCGGCCCGCATCCAGATGTTCAACACCCTTTTCCACGAAAAACCCCATCACCATGAATTTTTTGATGTTTTCTGATGAAAACGGTAAATTGAATTTTCTGTTATGGATTAGTGTGATGTGGACAGTTTAAGAAATAACCGGTAGCTTTGATGCAATTAGAGATCACTTACTAGAGCCAATCATCATCTGCGACCCATGTATAGAATAAAAACCATCCCTGTTGGATTGATCTTTCTAACCTTGTTTTCATTGCTGTCCATGCTTCTGCTCGTAAGAGTCGATTATGAGTGGACCTTCTGGCTTTATAGGAACCGCATTAATGGCTGGGGTGATTTCATGGGGCAGACTTTTTTTGAGGATGGTCTCATCGGTGGCAGTGACATCTGTATGGCTGTGCAGTTAATACTGGGTGCCAGCTATTTTGGTAGTTCAATGGGACCCCGCTTCCCCCGGCTGCAACCTTACCGACCATACTTGGGATTTGCTCTTTTTTCAGCCTTAGTGACCGGATTAGGACTGGTACACAGTGTCAAACTGATCATGGGTAGAGCCCGGCCTTACCTGATAGCCAAAAAGGGATTGCCCTTCTCCCACTGGTTCGAATTCGGCCCACACCATATTTTTGACGGGAACTTCTTCGGCAGTTTCCCCAGCGGTCACACAGCCACCGCCATCCTGCTGATCACATTCGCCTATATGTTAGTGTCGAATCCCATCCATACCCTGCGAACCCGAATCATGGGATGGATCTGGGGCACACTGGTGCTGCTGTTTGCGACCGGCATGGCCATCGGCCGCAGCATGACGCTGCATCATTGGATAAGTGATGGGATCGGTATCATATTGCTCGCCTGGATCACCATCCACTTAACATTTTTTACCATCTTAAAAGTCCCCCAACAGGTTCAATATATCAAGCGTCATGGAGAATACCCAACACAGCTCGGTTATTGGGAGCTGCAGCTTCTCTGGCGAATACTGATCCTCGACCTGGCGATCATGGCTGTCATTTTTGGCATCAAAGCGGTTTTCTACCAAAAAGTGCCATGGTTAATCCTCTTGCTCATCCCGGCAATTCCTTGTGGATATTACACCGCAAAGAGCATCAGGAAAAAGTACCTTTCCAGCATGTCTGTGTTCATGTCCGACTGAGGGGATTGACTATTGTTAAACCGGGACTTGCAGACAGTGTTGTAAGCCTCGCACTTCTCACCCGGGATGACCACGCCACGAACAGCGGGATGACAGGACAGTAAATACAAGGCCGTGAAGCGATTCAGCAGTGAAAATGTTGCAAGAGATTTCACGGACATGTAGGTTGGGAATTATCTTACGATTTCCTTTTTAAAAACACCCTGAAGTTAAAAACAGCCTGGGAGTTGCCATGCATGCACTCATTGAAAAACTGATTAAAAATGGACCTGTAATCACGGATGGTGCCTGGGGTACTGAACTGCAAAACCGGGGTCTGAAATCCGGAGAAAGCCCGGAATCATGGAATCTCAATCATCCAGAACGTGTGCAGGAAATTCCAACAGCTTACGTCCAGGCCGGCAGCCATATTGTTCTGACCAACACCTTCGGGGCGAATCATTTTGTCCAGAAAAAATTCAATCTCGAAAACAGCGTCCCTGAAATGAACAGAGCCGGCGTTGAAATCTCCAAAAAGGCTGTTCAGGGCAGTAAGGCTCTGGTATTTGCCTCTATCGGTCCCAGTGGCAAGATGTTATTGATGAAAGATGTCACCCCTGCCGAACTGCAGCAGACGTTTGAAGAACAGGCGACTGCCATTGCCGAAGCCGGTGCTGACGGGATAGTAATCGAAACCATGATCGATATTGATGAGGCGCTGATTGCCATCGCAGCAGCCAAAAAAACCGGCTTGCCGGTGGTGGGTTGCATGACCATCGATTCAGGGAAAAACAAGGATCGCACCATGATGGGCAACACCGCAGGCGAAGTGGCTGAAAGATTTACTGCCGCCGGAGTCGATGTCGTGGGTTCCAATTGTGGCCAGGGTATCGAGGGCTTTATCAACATCTGTCAACAGATGAGACAAATGACAGCGCTACCGTTATGGATGAAAGCCAACGCCGGGCTTCCGGAATTTGTTGACGGTCAGACTGTTTTTAATACCAGCTCAGAGGACTTTGTCAAACTCGTGCCCGACCTGCTGAATGCCGGGGCGAATTTCGTCGGGGGTTGCTGCGGCACAGACCCGTCTTTTATCAAAGCGATCGCCAAAACGATTCTTTAAAACCACTCACACTCTATTTTTCTGCCATGAGCGACAACAACTGGTGGCCGGAATTCCGAAAATACGCGCAGGCACTCGATAAGCTGAACCATTTGCCCGAAGTCATGACCCGCAATTTGCATGCAACAACCGGGCTTTTTGCGCTGTTGAAAGAACGTCAGCCAGAGACCGTTGTCGTAGCACCCGGACAAATCGAGGGCCTCTGCAAAGTGGCAGAAGAGTTGTTGAAGGAAATGGAGATATTGAGACAACGTGCTCAACGGGAACAATCCCGCAAGTTTTATACCGCTTTCAGCCAGATCGTTGGAGAAGGGCTGAAGGAAGTGAGAGCCTCTACGCTCATGTTCCCAACAACCGGACCAGGCACTGTCCCCAGACAAGCCAGACCCACTGAATCACTTAGGGAATCCTCATGGGCTAATCAGCTGGGAACTCAGCTGTATGATCTGAAAAAAAAATACATCCCCATCATGATGGCCCAACAGGAAGCAAAGGCGGAAAAAGGGCTGAAAAGTACCACTGCTGATGAGGCCGACCGGCTGGAGAGTTTTTATGAGACTTGTGAACAGTGGCTCAGGCATCTATACGCATTGGAGTATTCCAAGCGAATATTAGAAGAGAATATCGAAGACACCCAGACTCCGGTAGTCAAGGAACCACTGCCACTGCAATTCCGGCTGGAAAGAAACAAACCCTCCTACACGACTCGTCTGATCAAAGCCAGCTACCAGACGCCGACATCTGATGATGTCACGACCCTGGATATTATTAATGGTTGCAACAGCATTCCGACCTTTGACCGGGACGGTAAGACCCTGATCGACGACAAGGAGGTGATTCGCTTCGTACGCTTGCATTCAGTTAAAGATGATCTGCTGAATTTCAAAAACGACCCCCTGAGCCAGATCGCCGTGCAAATGTACGAAGCTCTTGTACAGGTGGTCAGCACGATCAAACCCCTGTCCAAAGAAACCATCTCCCTTATCAATCGCACCCCGATGCAGGATATGGAGTACGCCTTTGCCGGCATCATCCCGGACGAATGCCGGACCGTGCTGAGGTTGAAATTTAACGCGCTCCTGCCGGGAATCAACGAAGATCACTACCGTAAATCCCAGAATAAAGGGCCCACCGAACGGAGTACCAGAACAATTGAGGCGATGGAGGAGTTCAAGCGCAACTTTGAGAAAGCTAAAAAGGCACAACTTTCAAGCCTGAAGTCCAACCTGGCAATGTCCTATTGGCTGCGTAAAATGCTGACATCTGTCATTCGGAATAACCAGACACTGAAAAAGAAAGCTTCAGAAGAGAAGGACCCCCAAGCGGGGGACAAAACAGCTGCGGTGGATTTCGATAAGTGGATGCTGGTCGGGACTAGCCAGACCATCGGAGAGGAGGATATTGCCAATTTCTACATCAATCCGGATGATATTATTGGCACCCAGATGAGCATCCAGAGAGTCGATCGCACCGATAAATGGATTGCTGTGCGTAAAAGTGAAAAAATGCACCGTATTCGAAAAAAGGACTTCTTTTTCGTGATCCAGAAATTTATCGATGACGATCTCAATCCAGCCCAGAAAGAATACGGTTTCAGGACCATTGACATGAAACAGCAGCTGCTGCCGGAAATCCACGAGCGGCTGGGCGATATTCATCGCATCGACCTGCTGAGATCCGGCATCCTGGGGACTATCATTACCAACCTGGAGGAATTTTTCGAAGCCAAGGCGTTTCACAAGACCATGCGCCGTTATTTTCAGAAACCGGATTACGACAACATTCACTACCCAACTCACGAAAAACTCAGTCAGCTAGCCGGCGGGCTGGCCCATAGCAATACCTCAATTCTGCAAATGAAATATCGCCGGGTTCTGAAGGTCATGGGTGAGATCAAGGAAGAAATCGACCGCCTGAGTACTGACATACAATCCGTCACAGGCGCAGCAGAGTTGAAGGAACTGACGGAGCGCAGGCAGAAGACTCAAAATCTGCAAAGAATTATCAAGAAGGTTCAGGAGATATTAATATTTGCCAAACCCACTCTGAAAGATGTTCGCGTAGAACCTGATGAGGAATATAATGTGGTTACTTGATTATCCCGACGAACCTGAGAATTATTAATATAGTCCTCTGTCGAGGGGATCATAATCCTCCCGACTCCGGAAATATGGTGAATGTTTGCGAAGTTATTAATTTCTAGACTCAGACAGTACCAGGAGATATGACCATGCAAGAAGAAGATTTGATCACAGAAGTATTCAACGAAAAAGCGTTAAAAAATGCCATTTATAGTGCCGTTTTGATGTCGCTGATCGACAGGGAACTCCATGAGAAAGAGTGGGAAGTGATCCAGGCCTTTGCCGATGAACATTGGCTCGATGAATATGACGATTTCGAAGAATACCAGGAAGGGATCAAAAAGAAGATCATCAAAGAGGTGGAAACTATCATCGCCGATCCCAAACTACTGAATCAGAAGATCGAAGCGACTGTAGAGGAATTGATTCCTGACTTAACCCTACCCCAAAAAAATCTGGTTCTCAATCTAGTCGGCGATGTGATGGTAGCCGACGGAATCATGACCCTGGAAGAATCCAAACTGTTCGCCGTCTTCATGGACAAGATGGGCCTTCAAATCTATTAACCAATCTGGTCAATATCTTGCAAATATTTGCAGATACAGACCACTTTGGGCATTTTTCACAAAAACCTATCAGCTATCCATCAGAAAATGGTGCAGGCGTTTGCCACAAAAAATCCATCTGGAGTCTATACAGCAAGGAGATGGTGCCGTTGTATGAGATCGAAACTATCCCACTGGTGTCCAATTCTATCCATTTTTGTATTTTTGGGGATATTCTGCCCCATGACGATTTTTGCCGGTGGCGTAGCAGATTTCGGAACCGTCTCGAAGAGTAAAATCACCCTCAATCCGGCAGGTGCTGCTGCCATTGATCGCATTCTTTTCGATATCACCGCTTTTCAATTCGAACAGAATAATACGCTGTCTCCACTTGCCAGTCAGGCCCGAACCACTTCGGGAAATCCTGCAGAGATGTATTTTCCCACAACCTATTACAGTGCTTATAAAGCAGAAGCGATCAAGTACAGCGAAGGGGAAATCACCGGCGGTCACGTTGATCTGGCTTATCCGACCAAGTTTTTCACCTTGGGAATCGGATTCGATGATCGTAGGGAGAACTACAAAAAGGGACAGTACTACAATAGCGAATTGGCCACATACTCCGCACCCTACAACAGTATCAGCATCAATCCCGAAATCGAAGCCAAATACACGCGATCAACCACCAGTATTCTGCTGGCTATCCCCATGCGGGGTTTCTCCCTGGGTATACGTCAGAATCAGCGAGATGTGGTGTATGAAACAAAAAACCTGCAAAGCGCATATCTCGACAATTGGTGCCCCTATGCATACGACTGTTACTCCGAAGACTCTTTTTCCCCGGAAGGAAAAATCGCCGGTAAAAGCAGTTACCAGTACAACGACTACGGAGTGATGTTCAATTTGAGCGCCTTTCAACCGAAACTGGATGTGGGTTTTCTGGTCAGACCTTCAGTGAATGCAATTATGGAATTCGACCCCGTCAACATCGGCCCCAGCTGGGAATCCACACGTTTTACCCTGGAGAAAATGCCCTTTACCGAGCCCGGACTAAACCTGACAACGATTGCCATGGGCATGAGCTCCGGCCGTGTCATGGCCCAACTCATCCTCGAAGCGGGAGACTATACCGATGTGGAAAACTCTTTTCAGGCCCTGATACAGCCGGGAATCAGCAAACGAGACCGTACTTATGATATCGATGCCTTTCTGCTCCGCATAACCTTCAACCCCTATTTCGAATTTGCCTATGGAACCAGAAACCAGGAGATCGCCGGTTCCCTGACGCAGATTACGACACAGGTGCTTAAATTCCCGATACCCATGGGAGATACACTGATTCTGACACTGGGAAGGCAGACCATTACCGTTCTGGATCAGAATGACGAAAAAGTGACCGAGGGGACGTCTTACTCGATCGCAGCAGAAATGAAATTTGGGAAACCGGTCACCGGTCCCGGACGAAGCGGAGGCTCCATTACCGGTAAGGGACTGCCGCCCAAAACCAAACGGTTACCGTACTATATGGAATACTAAAGGGTCGGCTAAAAAATTAATCAAGTTTTTCCCATTAATGAAAAGGAAACACGTTGCTGTCACATTCTGTTTTCAAAATGTCCAGCACTTTTGGGATTTTTACAGACAGATTATCTGAAGCTATTTTTAAACGATCCCTGAACCGTTTATCAACTGATATCCGACACAGAATATGAAAACCTTTTTTCAACTTTTCCTGATCATGATGTTGATCCCCCTGACTGTGGTGGCCGAAGGGCAAAGGATCGGTGTCAGCCTGGGGTCCGCTTCAGGAACCCATGAGCAGAACAGCGTGATTACCGAACTCAAAGGAGAACTCCTGGAAATTCCGGTCTATTCATATATCGCGAACAACGGACTGATGGTGGGATTTCGCTTGATGGAATTTTCCGTCAGGGGGGAAGAGATAACAGGCAATAACCGGCTGGATCTCTCCTACAAACAGTCACTGCTGGCAGCAAGTCTTGGTTTCGAATTCAAAATCGGTGACAATTGGGTGATTGCCCCCCAGATTATTAAAAGCTACATGGGGAGCAGCCGTTTTCACTACGCCAACTATACAACCAACACATCGTGGAGCAATTATCCTTACGAATATGTGACCGACACCAACAATATTACAGGAACAGCTGAACTCTCGGGTTGGGAAGTTCCGGTATACTGGGCGGGGAAATATTTCTTCGTTGGACTGAAACTCTGCTCATACTTAAATACATCAGAGATCGACTGGTATAACGGCACTCTCAGTGAGGTAGCCATTACCGGTGCTCTGGCAATGGTTCTGGAAGCTCAGTTTTAACCGCAAGCGCTAAAACCCTGACTGAATCACTCTGCGGGTTTCCTGCATCAGAGTTTCCATACCTGCATCATTAATTCCTTCAACTGAAATCGGCTGATGAATTTTCATCTCAACTTCTCCCGGCAGCAGGTTGATGGTGCCCTTGGGTAGTATTTTCTCAGTCCCCACAATCGTCACTGGTAGGATAGGCAGATTCAGATCCAGCGCCATTTTGAAGGCACCCTTCTTAAATGGCAACATTTTACCACTACTGTTCCGTGTTCCTTCTGGAAAAAACAGGACGGAAGTACCGTTAACGATTCGTTTCTTGGCTTCGTTGATGGACTTGATAGCAGCCTCGGTATTGGAACGGTCGATGAAGATATGCTCCAGTTTGTCACAGGCCGGTCCCAGAAACGGAATCTTGAGCAGAGATGCCTTCATCACCCACTTGAAATCAACCCCAATCCAACCATAAAGTACAAATATGTCATATTGACTCAGATGGTTCGCAACAATCACGTATGACTGCTTTTCATCAACATTGTCCCGCCCACTGACCTTCACGCGCATGGGGGTCATAAAGCTATTAATCCGGGCCCAGGAAACCCCACATAATGTTGAGACCAGTTTGGGCTTCAGAAAAGTCAGCAGAAGCAGCGCCAATGTCCCGTTGAGGGCAGTGGAGAGTGCTATAACGGGCATCATGACAAAGAACTTATATGGTTGATACAATGTGACTCTCAGCCGTTTCAGCGGAGAGGCGATGACAAACTCCCTTTTGTTCACGAATAACATGGTCAATAAGCTCCGAAAGTTAAATTTGTAGCCTGTTACAAATGACCTGAGATTGGTATTTTTGATTTTTCCGGTTTTATATCACAATCTTACACAAAACTTTTACAAAAGTCCACCTCTCTCTAAAAAAGCCCAAAAATTGTTGCATAATTATTTAATTTCAACATTTTAACTACTTTTACATTTTCAGTTGTCTTCTGCACCGTTATGATATTCTATGGAGTGACTAAATTACACCGCTGCAAGAGGGGAGTATCATCTGGATCCCGGATCGGGGTCCGGGATGACACAACGTCGCAAGTGACTTGGTAATAGACCCAGGCTTCGCAATAAGAGTCGGTCACACCGGGACCATTAAAGTACCCGGCAGTAATAACATCAAGAACCAATCATTCGAGAAGCGCAGATGACAGAAATAAACAAAAACCGGTACGGAATGAAGACAATAGAGATCCTCAATCGTCTTCAAAATGAGGGCGTGAAAAAATTCTCTGTCCTGATGCGACATTCGGCCAGGCATTACGATGAAGAGCACAAAGAACGGGAGTCCCTGCAATGGCTGACTGAAGATGGCAAACTGTATGCCCATGCCTTTGGAGAAAAAATTCCCCCTACCCCCATCGTTCGTTTTTTTTCCAGTATGCTGGGACGTTGCATTGAAACAGCCTACCAGGCCGACAAAGGCTATACCGGTCTCGGAGGAGTGACAGAATCCAACACAGTCGTCATCGAGCTGGCTCCCTTTTTTGTCAAGGATCCACAGGAGATATTTAAATTGCATGTGGAGTTGGGCACGTCTCAGCTCTTCAAAAAGTGGTTTGCCGGAAAGATTTCCAGCGATCTGGTAGGCCGCTCAGACAAGGTTGCCGAGGATATGAGCAAGCGACTCGCTGGTTTGCTGCAGGCAGGCCCCGAAGCCCACATTGACATCAGTGTTTCCCACGACTGGAATTTGTTCATGATTAAACACCATGTTCTGAAACTGGTCCATGAAAAAGCGATCCAGGTGGAATACCTGGAAGGGATCATTATCTTCGAAAAGGACAACTCCCTCTTCATCACCAATCATGAAACCGACCCCCTGCCGCTTGACCTCACCCAGTTCCAGGCATGAAAGATACCCCTGATTCAATCAAATCCAGTCTGGAAGAGCTGTTCGACATCGTCGACCGGGAGGATCGCATTATCGGGAAAGCGACACGCCAGCAGGTTCATGGCAACCCTGATCTGATACACCGCGTTATCCATATTCTGATCTTTAATTCTGCCGGAGAATGGTTTCTACAGCAACGAAACTGGAATAAGGATACACAACCGGGAAAGTGGGACACTGCTGTCGGAGGCCATGTAGATGCAGGAGAGACGTACAATGCAGCAGCTCGACGGGAAATGGAAGAGGAGTTGGGGATTGTGGACATCGAACCGGGCTTTCTCTACAAATTTTTCCATAGCAACGAATTTGAATCTGAAATGGTCAGCACCTTTTCGTGCATCTGGGATGGTGAGTTTCATCTGAATCCCGATGAAATAATGGCCGGTCGCTTCTGGCACCTGGCAGAGATTCAAAAAAGAAAATCTGAAGGGATATTTACGCCGCTGTTTCTTGAAGAGTTAAACCGCCACCAGCATCACATTCATCGTGGAATGATGGATGGCGATGAAAATCAAGAAAAATCTGGCGACGCTAGTCAATCTGAAGAAGAGTGAGTGACAGAACTGAGAGATAGATGATATTTAAAGATGGACTCTAGCACATTTCACATAACCTTCCGCAGCGAAGGAACATTATCCTGACGGAAAAACTGATTGAATGAATTTTAGACCGATATGAAATACTTGCGTGCAAAATGGCTGATTATTGCTCTTTCCTGTCTCACAATGACAATGGGAAGCTGCAGTAATACAGACAATGACGACACAACCACCACCACCACAGGTAGTGTGGTCACCTGTCTGAAACTGACTTCGGATTCAACAAACGACATCTATATTTCCGGGCGCACCGCTTCCGATCTCGATACAGATACGGCTATCGGCGAAGCGGACATCTTCCTGATTAAGTATGATTCAGACGGAACCAGGGAATGGTCGCGCCTGAGAGGCAGCACAGAAGATGATTACATGCAGGGCCTCACCATCACCCCCTCTGATGAAACCGTGATGACTGGCTACACATATGGAACCCTGAGTAGCAACACCAGCAGCGGTGGCGTTGATATGCTGCTAATCAAAACCGCGGCTGACGGTACGATGATCTGGGAAAAACAGTTCGGAACGGACAGTGATGATTATGCCTATGGCGTCACAACTGATTCTACCGGGGACATCTACGTCGCAGGACACACATACGGTTCCTTTCCGGATAGCACAGTGAGCATCTCCGGCACCAAGGATTTTGTACTCATTAAGCTGGACAGTTCAGGAGATCAGATCTGGTCCCGACAGCTGAGCAATGATGAAGACAACAGCTATACTGCTGTTAACGGTGTATACGGCATTGCAGTCAAGACCGATTCAGCAGGCAATGTCTATGCGGCCGGATTCACCACCGGTGCACTGGCGGACAATACAAGCAACGGTGCCTACGATCTCTTTGTCGTCAAATATGATTCCGACGGGAATCTGGCCTGGATCCAACAACTGGGGTCAGAGGGCAACGACCACGTTCGCGGCCTTCAGGTAACCGACGCAGGGGATGTGTACCTGACCGGATACACGGATGGCGAACTGGATGACCAGACCCAGGTCGGTGAGGAAGATATCTTTCTGATCAAACTGGATACCAGCGGTGAAATTAAGTGGATCAGACAAACAGGGACAGAGAACAGCGAATATGGCAACGATATCGCACTGAACAGTAGCGAAGAGATCTATGTCACAGGCTATACAAGCGGCGATTTTGAAGAGAACACCAGCCTTGGTGGATCCGATTTTCTGATCATAAAATACGATGCGTCTGGAGACATCAGCTGGACGAAACAGTTGGGTACAAGCTCCTCTGAAATTGCCAGGGCCATTACCATAGATACTGCTGACGACCTGTACCTCACCGGATACACCTACGGCGAACTGGACAACAACAGCAATACAGACGCGACTTACACATCCTTTCTTAGTCGTTACGACTCATCAGGCGACTGGAGCTGGACTGAGACTTTCTAGGTCAAAGGGAAATGAGAGAGAGAATGTCTCATCATAGAGAAACGGTTATCAACACCCCTTAAAATTCGGTTCACGTTTTTCCAAAAGTGCATTGATACCCTCTTGCGCATCGTCCATTTCGAGGGTGCGGGATTGACAATGTGCCTCCCACTCTGCCGCCGCCATCAGATCCCAATCAAGTCCCCGATAGATGGAACGCTTCATCATGCGAACTGCCAGGGGGGCGGAAACGGCAATCTCTTCCGCCAGTTCCCAAGCTTTGGACAACACATGTTCCTCTGCTTCAGCATAGTTGACCAGACCGATGTTCTGGGCTTCAAGGCCATTGATCAAACGCCCGGTGAAAAGCAGCTCGTTTGCCTGGATCAGACCGATCAGTCTTGGTAGAAGATAAGATATTGCCATACCAGAGTGAATCCCCAGACGAGCAAAATTGGCACCATACTTGGCACTTTTTTTAGCCACACGGATGTCGCACATCAGGGCCAGACCAAATCCACCCCCAATCGCATGGCCGTTCAGGGCGCCAATGATAGGAATGGAGACCTGTTGCAGCTCCAGGAAAGGCCGATACATATTCAATAAAGCATTGTTAGCGGACTGGAACAGGCCCTTATCCTCGCCAGCCCTGAAATCAGCACCCGCACAAAACGTCTTGCCGCTGCCCGTAATGATCAAACAGCGCAACTCATGATCTGCTTTGATTGTCTCCACCGCCTCGGAAAACGCCGCCATCACGTCAGCGGTCATGCTGTTGCGATTGTGCGGTCGGTTCAATGTAATTTGTGCGA